>CAJIBP010000204.1_pt1 | contig 31902 bp, 25 predicted proteins | sample 9199361 | NCBI WGS metagenome assembly CAJIBP01 (sample SAMEA7708308, study PRJEB35096) | sediment metagenome | biome: marine neritic benthic zone biome [ENVO:01000025]; feature: sediment [ENVO:00002007]; material: shallow marine sediment [ENVO:03000034] sea grass bed [ENVO_01000059] ...
CAATTTGGACAAGTTAATGAAAGTGTGGGTTTCCTGAGGAGTAGAGCTGACATTCAGCCCCAAGTAGGGATCGTTCTGGGAACCGGCCTGGGAGGGTTGGCCGACAGAATTCAGGCCACCGCTATGATTCCGTATGAGGAGATACCGCATTTCCCTTTGTCAACTGTTACGAGCCACATGGGGCGAATGATATTCGGTTATTTGGGGGGAAAGGCGGTCGTAGCAATGCAGGGCCGTTTTCATTATTACGAGGGCTACGAAGCAAAGGCGATTGCTTTTCCCATCAGGGTGATGGCGGCCATGGGTATCAAGACCTTGCTCATTTCCAATGCGGCTGGCGGGCTCAATCCTCTCTTTCGCGCAGGTGATCTTGTGCTCATTGAAGATCACATCAATCTCACTGGCCAGAATCCCTTGAGAGGAGAAAATGTAGATGAGTGGGGACCACGTTTTCCGGATATGACTGAACCTTACAGCCGGGATTTGCTTAAGCTAGCTGAAAAGGTTGCAGCAGATCTGGACATTGCCTTACACCGGGGAGTATACGTGGGGGTTACCGGCCCAAGCATGGAGACTGCTGCTGAGACCCGATTTCTCCGGTTAATTGGCGCTGATACTGTGGGAATGTCCACCATACCGGAGGTGATAGCCGCAGTTCATGCCGGCATTCGAGTTATGGGGATATCAGTTGTAACTAATGTAAATTTGCCGGACGACTATCAACCGGCTCCCATCGAGCAGGTTATCGCCACCGCGAAGAAGGCGGAGCCAAAGCTGATACAGTTAGTGGAACAGACACTAAAAAGACTGTAGGCGTAAGGCATCAGGCGCAAGGCTCATGGATTAGAATTGTTTTATCTTTTGCCCTGCGCCTTGTACCTTGCGCATTTCGCCATATGGTCTAGCCTACACGGAGGTATTAAAGAGGGTGATCTAACATGGACAACGCGACGGATACTAAAGCCCCCGTTGACCTGCTGATCCACAACGCTATGGTGCTGACCCTCAACGATTCGGATGATATCTTTCATCCCGGCGTGGTGGTCGTCAGAGATGACGAAATCGTCTGGGTCGGCCCTGAAGAACTTCTGCCTGAACGCTTCGTACCAGGTGACCGGCTGGATATGGCCGGGGGGTTGATCATGCCCGGCCTGATCAACTCTCACACACATGCGGCCATGACCTGCTTTCGGGGGCTCGCCGATGATCTGCCGCTCTCTATCTGGCTCAACGATCATATTTTCCCAGCCGAGAAGGAGATCAGTGGTGAGTTGGTTTACCATGGGACTCTACTGGCCTGTGCTGAAATGATCCTTGGTGGGACAACCACCTTCTGTGACATGTACTTGTTCGAAGACCAGGTGGCCAGGGCTGCTCACGAAGCGGGCATGCGTGCTTTGGTAGGAGAGGTTCTATACGACTTCCCCTCCCCCAACTACGGGAGTCCGGAGCAGGGACTCTCCTTCACAAGGGATCTTATTCGCACCTGGCAGAATGATCCTCTGGTGTCAGTTGCCGTGGAACCACATGCGGTGTACACCTGTTCCCCTGATCTCTTGCGAGCCTGTGACGAACTTGCAGAGGAATTCCAGGTGCCCGTGATCAGCCATCTCTCTGAATCGCAAGATGAGGTAAGACAGGTCAAGGAGCGCTATGGTTGTTCTCCAGTAGTTCACCTAGAAAGACTCGGTCTCCTGAAGGGACACCTTATTGCCGACCACTGCGTCGTTCTCACTGATGAGGAGATGGATCTCATTGCTGAGCGCGGCGTACGCGTGGTCCACAACCCGGAGAGCAATATGAAGTTGGCCTCAGGCGTGGCTCCGATACCTGATTTGTTAGCTCGGCACGTGGTTGTCGGCCTGGGTACGGATGGATGTGCTAGCAACAATAACTTGGACATGTTCGCAGAAATGGACACAGCAGCCAAGCTTCACAAGGTACACCGGCTCGATCCTACTGTCATGGACGCAAAGACCGTCACCCAGTTGGCCATCAAAGGAAGCTCTCGCACTCTAGGATTGGGGAAGACAGTGGGCAGTCTGGAGACAGGCAAGAAGGCAGATCTGATCGGTCTGAACCTGGAGTCACCACATTTAACGCCGTTGTACAACGTATATTCCCAATTGGTCTATGCAGCTTCAGCTGCAGACGTTGTTTTGACCATGATCAATGGCAGGATAGTTATGCGAAACCGTGAGCTGCTCAGCCTGGATGTGGAACGAGTCATGGGCAAGGTCAGGGCCATAGCCAAGAAAATCAGGCCCTGAGTGTGGCACTCAGGGTGTTATAAGTTATACGTTATATGTTAATTGCTTGTGTTTGTACGATGCAACCCTAGAGTTGGAGAAACAAACGGATCAACTCCACCTGTCATAAGGAAAACATCTTGCTTTGCCGAATAACGTATAACTAATAACGAATAACCTCACGGTTGGCTCACTGCAATGGGCAAGAACACAGTCAAAACCGGTGCAACCCCCAAAACCAGAGCGGATCTCCTTATTTCCGGCGGTCTGGTACTGACGATGAACCAAGAAGAAGAGGTGTTCAACAACGGTGCTGTGGCCATTTCCGGTACCCAAATTGTGGCGGTGGGTGAGGAAACAGTTCTAAGGGGGCAGACTGATGTGAGTGAGGTTTTGGACGCTTCCAGATGTCTGGTTATGCCGGGACTGATAAACTTGCACACCCACGCTGCTATGACCTGCTTTCGGGGCTTGGCAGATGACCTGCCCTTGCAGCAATGGCTCATTGAACACATTTTTCCTGCAGAAAAGTTGTATCTAAGTGAGGAGACAGTCTATTGGACCACATTGCTGGCGGTTGCGGAGATGATCAAAAGTGGTACTACCACTTTTTGCAATGGATACTTCTATGAAGATGGAGCTGCTAGAGCTGCGATTTCAGGCGGTATTCGCGCGGTCCTCGCACAAGGTGTTATCGATTTCCCTGCCCCTGGCATACATGATCCGAGGACAAATCTGAAAGCCGCCGAGGCTTTTATCTTACGCTGGCAGGGTAAATCATCCCTTCTTTTTCCGGGTATCTTTTGTCATTCACCTTACACTTGTGCACCAGAAACATTAATCGGCGCCAAGGAGATTTGTAGGGAACATGGGGTCCAATTTCAGATTCATCTAGCCGAAACTCAGGCAGAGTTGGAGGAGACCCAGCAGCGTTATGGGCGCCGACCTACCGCTCACCTTGAGGCCCTGGGCTTACTCGATGCCCAAACTCTTTGTCATCATGCGATCTGGGTGAATGAGGCCGAGATAGAGGTTTTGGCCAATCGAGCGGTTGGAGTTTCCCACAACCCCGCGAGTAATATGAAACTGGCCTCGGGAGTCGCGCCAGTTCCTAAGATGTTAGATGCGGGAGTTAAATTGGGCCTGGGCACAGATGGCTGCGCTAGCAACAATAACTTGGACATGTTCAAAGAAATGGACACTGCCGCAAAACTCCATAAAGTACACCTGGGAGATCCAGCCCTGGTATCCGCAGTCGAGGTTGCTGCAATGGCCACACATGGAGGGGCAGCTGCTTTGGGTATGACTGAGGCGCTTGGGTCACTTGAGCCTGGGAAAGAAGCGGACATAATAATCATCGACCTCAACCAGCCACATCTCACTCCTTTGTACGACCCATGTTCGCATTTGGTCTATGCAGCTAGGGGGGCTGATGTGTGCGATGTGGTCATTGGTGGCAAAGTGGTGATGCGCGAACGCCGGCTTCTGGACATTGATGAACAGGAGATCCTGGCCAAGGTGAGGGAAATCGCGGACGCTATAGGCTAGGCGCAAAGTGCGGCTCGGCGAGAGGGAAGTCGGGCGAGACGGGGAAATCGAGTATAAGAAGAGACAGCCTTCCTCGTTTCGGCAGTCTGGCCTCTAGTGTTGGAAGGGTTCGCTGGCGTCTAAGGTCAATAACGATACGCTTTACGCTATGCGACTCGGAGGAATGAAATGCAGATCTTTGTGTCTGGATCTTTGGCCTATGATCGAATAATGGACTTCCCGGGAAAGTTTTCAGACCACATCCTCCCTGACAAAATCCACATTCTCAATGTTTGCTTTGTGGTCGAGAGTCTCAACGAGAAGTTCGGCGGCACTGCAGGAAATATCGCTTACAGTCTTGCATTGCTGGGAGAAAGACCTGTGATTCTAGCCACCGCTGGGATCGATTTTGAAAGGTACGAGGTTTGGCTGCGCAGGCATAACCTGCCCCTGTCTGGAATTCGGCATATTGGGGAAGAATTGACTGCGGGTGCCTACATCATTACTGACATGGCAAACAATCAAATAACCGGATTTAATCCGGGGGCCATGAAGCATCCTTCTCTCCAAGAATTTGGTGAAGTGTATCCACAAGAGACAATAGCCATTGTCGGACCTGGAAATGTTGAAGATATGCTCGATTATAGTCGCAGCTACAAGAAGCTGGGGATTCCATATATCTTTGATCCAGGCCAGCAGATTTCAATCTTATCCGGAGAACAATTGAAGGAGATGATCGCCGGTTCCGAGCTGCTAATCTCAAATGACTACGAATTGGGAATGATTATCAAAGATACCGGAATGAAGAAAAGTGAACTGCTTCGGCGGACAAAGGCCATCATCTCCACTCTGGGTGAAAATGGTTCACTCCTTTCTACCCCTCATGAACAGGTTGAAATAGCTGCCGCCAAGGCCGTACAGGTCAAGGACCCCACAGGAGCCGGAGATGCATATCGTGCCGGTCTCATCAAAGGTATGGTTATGGGAAGAAACCTGGTGCATGCCGCTGCTATGGGGTCAACGTGCGCCAGCTACGCGGTTGAGCAGTATGGCACTCAGGAACATAGCTTCACCCAGGAGGAATTCTGGAAACGTCATTTGGCTACCTTTGACCATGGGAGGTAGGAGGAGAAGGCGAGACGGGAGGTTGGGCCAGACGAGCGAGAAGAGATTGGATGCCGGCCAAATTGACAGATTCGGTCAGTTTCTCTGTGTTCTTGTGACCTGAAGTTACCTGGGAGAAGTGCCATGATCACCATTGGCTTCTCGTCTCACCATGTTGAGACTTTACCTTTTGTCCGTGAGCAGATGGAGAAGCATCAGGTCATTGTTCTCGAAGAGCCTCCATCTTCCCAATTCCCAGCCATGCTTGGCGGTACCATCCCCATTAGTGACTACATCATGGAGTTGGACTCAGGTTTTCCCGAGTTCGAACATCAAATGTGCAGGCTACTGCGGGGGCTATACAAGCGGGGTGGACGGATTATCCAGGTAGAACCCTATCTTGAAAAGCTTATCCAGATTCATGAGCTTTTTGCAGTTGGTAAGACTGTGGACCAGGTGATGCGAGTGGTTAGTCTAAAAGAGATATATCTGGCAGAAAAAAGAGCCACCGGAGCATTGATTTCCTATTACGCCATCAGCATAAATGGGCCTTTTGAATCTGTAGTGGAAGCGGTAAAGAGATTTGCTCGCGCAGATGCTCTTCGCCTTACTCTGAGAGAACGACTGCGGGCAAGAGCTATAGCTTCAGTCTATGAGCCAGCCGAGACAATGTACGTTGAGGCCGGCTACATCCACTACCCTCTGTACCGGTACTTGCGGTATGAGTTAAGCCCGCACGAAAAGATTCGCGCAGTCTTTCTACTTGCCTCCGTGGTCAAGAAGCTGCAGGGCAAGAGGCGAAATATGGGGCCGGGAGATATTCTCACACTTCACTACGCCTTTCATAATGGATTACAAGAAGAGATGGCAGATCTGCTGGCGGCCCGCAGTTTAATTTACATCAAGCTAATCAGGAAAGAGGAACTCATACCAGGTACCTCTGAAACCCCGCACGCGGAGGATGAACTCAAGGTGAACAGGCTGGTGGATCGCCTCAGTTTCGCACAGTGCCGACAGCTTTATGAACGGATTCGATTGGCAAAGCAAGTGAGGGCAGTCGAAATAGCTGAAGAGTTCGTCAAGAAAATTTAACCCGGACAATTCATGGTCCGCCGTAGGCGGATTAATGAATTACCCGGGTTAGCCCAGACGCTGGGTATGTCTGGTCAGTATTCTTCTCTTTATATTGAACCATAAGGCTCAGGGCTAAAGGACAGGGGAATAATCACCAGCCATTCAACTTTAATTCCTGCGCCCCGTGCCTTATAGTTTATCTATCTTTTCAATCAATGCTCGGATAAGACCGAGCCCTTTCTATGCCGGGGATAATGTAGCAGACCGGATCTTCCCTCCACAGCGAAAGATATGGCAGACCTTGTTGGTACTTGTTGAGTTCCTCGCATGAACCACTGCATTCGTTTTTATTTTTGTTCACACGCTCACATTGCAGACAAGGGCTCTTCTCCTCACTCATGAGACACCACCTTTCCCACCGCTAAAGCGTTTGAGCCAGACCAGCAGAAAAATGTAATGTTTTATACCGACTTCGTTATGCATGAGAAGTGCCAAAAGAAGACACTTTCGAGAAATGGGTGGTGTCAATGTTTTGCAAATACACTTTACCCTAACGTTGCATACCTACACCGGTAAAAGCCGCTGCGCTCGCGCGATAGCGCACCATCTGTGGCTGCCCTCGGCCGTGAGCTCGGGCCGAACGGTGCTCGCCTCGGACAGGACTTCACGTACGGTGAAGTACGCCTCGACCTATCCAAGCCTGTGCGCAATCACATCTGGCACGCTCTTGCGCGTTTTCCTCGACACAGGTATGCAACGTTAGGGTTAACTGAGTTTTGATCTGATTAATTGAACAAATTTGGCCAAATAGCAAAATATATTTGGCCAAAGGACCAGATCTTAACTGAAGTGATTTACGCTTTTTGGAGGTGGAAGGCTTGGCTAGAAGAAAGTACAGTTGAGATGCGAGTATGGAATCTATCTCTTATGTCGAATGTTCGCCTATGACTTTAAAGCTATTCAGTATTGTTTCAAATACTTCTTTATCTTTTTCTGCATGTTTTGTCTCTGAAGCATTATAGCGTATACTATAGAAAAAATTATCATTAAGAAAGCCATAATATATTGTTTTATGCATTTGTTCATTTCTAATTCTATAGTTAAATACCAATTTAAATCCTTCATTAGGACCTATCATGACTGGTATGTTTTCGAGAACTTCAAAATCCCTCACAAACTGATCAGAACTGATTTCATCAATAATGACTTCCGCAGCTTCCTGAGTCAGCATCCCATGTTTCAGTTGCTTCTTGGTGTGCTTAAAAGGTCTTTCAATATCTCTTTCTTGAATCAGAACATAGTGCGAAAAAGGATCATCTTTAGTGATGAGAAAATATCGTTCGGTATCGAGTTTCTTCCATCCCTGGGGTACAACTACGCTGTAATTGTGAGACGGGGATTCATATAATCCTTCAACCTTTATCCACGTTCCACCACCACAGGCTGTAAAAAGCAGTGGTAAGAGCAATACAAGTTTTCTCATTACCCTGAACCTCATTTCTCGCATTTTTCAAGATATCCTCGAATATAGGCTATATCGGTTGCTTGCGGCGAAAGAGCCAGGTATGATTCAAAATGGTCTTTTGAAAGTGCCTTGGCGCCACTCTTGTAATGAATCAATCCAATTCCGCGGTGCGGATCTGGATAGGACGGATCTAGCGACATGGCCTTTCTGTAGTGAGCTTCACCCTTTTCTTTATCACCTTCCTTGCTCCTCTGTCTGAAAACCTCACCTAGCAGATAGTGTGCCCTTGAATCATCAGGCTTTAGTGTTAAGTATTTTTCCAGATTCCTCTCGGCAGAGTCGAACCGCCCAGCCCTTATATCGAGCAATGTATTATCCAAGATTGCCTTTTGCAAGTTTAAGAAAAACACCTCTTGCTTTTGTTTTACTGCCTTTCTTCCCCTATGCTCGATATCTAGGAAATTTCTGCAAATTTCTAATCGTCTATGAATGTCTCGACTATTCTCTGAAGCTAATCGGCCTTCATTGCTTTCATCGTCCAGTTCTGTGCCTGCAAACTCGAGAAGTCCTAAGGCCTGGTTCGGGTCATAACCTGCCTTCATGATTAACCTAAGTCCCACCAAATCAGCCTCGGTTTCAAGTTCCTGGGTATATCGCCTTGTTCTATCGAGCGAACCCGTTGTGCCAAAAAGAGTCAATAGTCTCTTGTCCAGCGAAGACGCGTTGGTATCTCTATTAGCGACAACTTCAGGGTCAATATGCCTGAGAGCTCGCAAAGCATGGCTGTGAGTGCAATGTGTCATCTCATGGGCAAGAAGGAATGCAAGTTGGGCTTCATTTTCAAGTCGTGCGAGAAGACCAGTATGTAAGCAAATAACGCAGTCAGGCAAGGCGAAGCCTTGGAAATAAGGGTTCTTGACTATAAGTACTTTGAAGGGAAAGCGTTTCAAGACTTCCGGCGGCAGGAGCTTCACAACGATTTGGTCCAAATATCCTTGAAGCATTGGATCTCTATATACCAGCCCACTTTCATTCACAAGTCTTTGCATTTCATTAGAGTGACGCTGCAACCTCATTTCAGCTCTATCGGGGCCGTAATGGTCTCCTGTCAAAGGTGCGTTTACGGCTAGACATCCCGCCACCATTAAATACAGAACTGATATCACGATCAAGTATGGCATCAATCCAATCCCAAAGTGCGCATCGAATGTCGCATAATCGTGAAAGATCTTCGAAATCTGCCGAGCCCATTGCTGTGCAGAAATCCTCATGGGTGTGCGGTCAAAGTTTGCATTTACCATGCCAAGCGAACCGTGGCTCAGGTGTTTGGTGAATCCGCCTTCGGATTTCGGAATGCGGAATCATGGGTGGCGAGGCGAGAAAAGCGAGAAAGGGGAAAAGGAGTGGTCAGCTTGCGGTGGAAGAATTGAGAAGACATTGTCCTCCCGGTTAAAGGGCTAAACCGGCCGACCGCGATCCACACCGGCGGGATATCCTTAATCCTCGGTTTTTAAATCCGAGATCCGAAATCGTAGGACTGGAAGGGATTACCCGGGATGAGTATCGAGGTTTTTGTTAATGTAATGGGCGAGGGCGTCTACCACGGCAGGATCAAACTGTGTCCCTTTTTCTGCCTTGCATTTTTGAAGGGCCTCTTTGAAGGGCAGGGGCTCGTTATACGGGCGCTGGGTGGTCATGGCGTCGAAGGCATCCGCTACTCTTATAATCCTAGCCCCTAAAGGGATATTATCCCCTCTTAGACCTTCGGGGTATCCAGAGCCGTCATAATCCTCGTGATGATAGCGGATCATTGGATTGGTAAAACGCAAATATTCAATTGGCCTGATTATCTCCTCGCCGGTAAGCACGTGGGCCTGTACGGAATGGAATTCCAAGGTCGAAAGCGGCGTGTCTTTACCGATGATCAGATCTTTGACACCGATTTTGCCGATATCGTGTAGTTCGGCGGCCGTCCTGATCTTCTTGCATTCCTCCTCGCTGAGTCCCATCTCCTGGGCAATGCCGAAAGCGTAACGACTCGTTCTCTGCGAATGGCCCCTGGTGTAAGTATCCTTGGCCTCCACAGTGTTCATCAAAGCTAGAACTGCTTCATGATAAGACTTCTGGATATGCTCGTACAGTCGTGAATTATCAACAGCAACGGCTGCCTGGTTGGCCAGGGCAGAAAGGAGGGCGAGATCGTTTTCATCGAAGCAGTCCGGTTTTTCACGGTTGTCCAGATAGATCACCCCTAAAACATTGCCCTTGTTGACCAGAGGGGCACACATGACCGAACGAAGGTTCATCGCCATAATGCTTTCCGAGGCTACAAAACGTTGGTCATGTGATGCATCGTTTGCCAAGACACAAAGCTCTTCTGCGGTTGCCTTGTTGACAACGGTCCAACTTATCTTGAAAGGCTCGGGAGACAAGTCAGACTTTGTCTTAATGAGTTTTGGCTCGAGATCCTTGCCAATCTCTTCGAGGAGGATACACAATCTTTGGACGTCAGGGAAAACGTCAAATAAGGTTTCAGCAATCTGATCGAGTAATTCATTAACTGACTGAATCGAGTTTATAGCCTTGCCCACCTCATAAAGCGTCTCAAGGTTTTTGATCAGCTTCGCCGCCTCTATTTGCCTGCTGGTCGCGACTTCCAGATGATCTTTCGATATGCTTTCCGGTGCGCTGACAATCTCCTCTACCTGACTCGCCAGCTTGTCGAGAGGGATTTCTATAGTAAAGAGCGGGTCTCCCCGCTGCCAGTCGATGCCTGTAATGGGATCTTTCTCAACGACTTCGATTATGGTGTCACCGATCTTTATTCGGTCACCGGAAACCAGCGATTGCTGGCTGACTCGGATGTCGTTGATAAAGGAACCGTTACGGCTCTCTTTGTCGTGAAATACAAAGGCACTGCCTTCACGAACAACTTCGGCATGTAACCTGGAGAATTTCCGGTCACTAATGATGATGTCGCAAGTTGAGTCTCGTCCGATGGTGATCAAAGGACCGGAAAGCTCCCAGACAGCTTCCTTTTCAGGACCTTCGAGGCAAATAAGCTTCATTGGTACCCCACGGTTTCAAGCCGACATCAAGAATCGCCATATTAATGACATTGACACGAATCTTGACGCACTGCCGATTTCCCAATCAGCCCTTTTGCATCTGAATGCCCACAGCATCCACCTATTTAGTCGGCTTACTCACAAACATAACACTGAACCGGTTGCGAAACAAATAAAACTTGCGGAATAAAACGTATAGCAGATCCAGGAAGTGCAAACTTCGTTCCAATCTGCGCCCTAATTTCGGCAAGACTCAAATGACAAGAGATCGTTGCCTCTGCCTATACCCTAACGTTACATACCTGCGTTGAGGAAAAACGCGCAAGAGCGCGTCAGATGTGGTTGCGCACAGGCTCGGACAGGTCGAGGCGTACTTAACCGTACGTGAAGTCCTGTCCGGGGTGAGCACAAGCGCAGATAGCGTGCTATCGCGCGAGCGCAGCGGTTTTTACCGGTGTAGGTATGCAACGTTAGGGTATACTCTCTCGGCGAGAGAGTTGGCTTTTAAATGGGGGGACAAACATAACAGACATACTAAAAGGCTTCTGTATGACAGGATGGTTTGGCGTGAAATTTGCTAAGCATGTTTATGTTTTTCAGTCCGATCAGCGAGAGGGAGGTAAGAGACGTGGAGAGAAATGTTTACTACACAACCTTGGATAACTGGTATTTAGCAAAATATATTGACATAGAATCGAACAATATTGATATGATTATTTCAAATTTACAGACTTTATTGATGGAAGTGCAAAATTGGAAACATGAGAATCTGAAAGTTACGGTGAGGGAAGAGTCAATTCAGACACCTTATGGTCTTGTTTTCTTTACATATGATAAGGAAGTAGCAGAAAGAGTATTTACAAAAGGTTATCGAATTATTGAAAAAGAAAGTTTTCTTGAAGATTCCTCTGTTGATTTAGCAAATGAAGAGTGGTTAGACGATAACGCATCATCGTTACTTAGTAATGAGTCAGAGCAATCTAAAGATAGTTTAAGTGATGCTCTTTTAGAGACAGACAAAGACGTGGTTGACAATAACGAACTACAAGTCGAGGTAGAAGAGCATTTGCCGGACGAGTTGTTTGATGATTTAGAGGAAATAGGTTTATCAACGGTTGAAAATGATGCCAACCCTGAAGAAGCAGAGGATACATTACCAGAAGATTTGTTTCATGATTTGGCCGAAAGAACAAAATCGACCGTTGAAGCTAATGCCAAACGGGAAGAAGAATAGATCAAATACCTCCACGACATTAGCCGCAAGCGTTCAGTAGTTGCACGATTCCACTTAAGGAATCACCCTAACCCCTCCTAGTACGAATGTTACAAAAATCGCCGTTCTTTGGTGCGAAGAATAACACACCGATTTTCCGAGTGCTTGTCAGTATGGAAATCCATTTCTCCTGCAGCTTCCACGTCAAGACCTCGCGACGAGGAGTTCGACTGCCCTCGGCCGTGAGACGTGTCGACGAGGAGTTCGACTGAGGCTCACTCGAAGTCCTCACGTCGAGTCGCCCGGGTCGAACGGAGGCTCACTCGAAGTCCTCAGGTAGAGTCGCTTGGGATCTGCGATTCGAGAACTCGTAATTATTATATTGTAATTTAAGGGTTTTATGGGTTAGGCTAGGAACGTATTCTAAGAGTAGTATTGAACAGAAATGAAATTACCTGAAGGTCTTAACATAAACAATCTGCTAAAGAAGTGGCGCCTTGAAGAGCACCTCACTCTTTACTTGCTCGCGATTGCGGTGGGGATACTTGGGGGTTACGGTGCAATTCTGTTCCGTCTTCTAATAAAAGCCAGTCAATTTATATTCTACCAGAACTCTGACGACTTTCTCTCTTTCGCCAAAGCAGTACCATTCTATCTAAAGGTGTTGATCCCCGCGCTGGGTGGATTGGCGGTGGGTCTAATTGTCCGCTGGGGCACAGAGAAGGCGAAAGGTCATGGGGTACCTGAGCTCATCGAAGCTGTGGTGCTTAGAGGAGGCAGGATATCCTGGCGGACAGCATCGGCACGAGTGTCAGCCGCGGCTCTAACAATAGGCTCCGGAGGCTCGGTGGGTCGAGAGGGACCGATTATTCATATTGGTTCCTTCCTAGGCTCTGCGGTGGCCCAAGTCATGCGATTGGGAAGGGAGAGAGAGCGTATATTGATGAGCTGCGGCGCGGCTGCTGGTATCAGTGCCACTTTTCATGCGCCCATTGCAGGTATGTTGTTTGCGGTGGAGGTATTGTTGGGTGATTTTTCCATAGGTACCTTTTCACCGGTGGTGTTAGCTTCTGTAACAGCTGCCGTGATATCTGGCTTTCACCTGGGAAGTTTCCCAGCTTTTGTCGTCGCCGATTTTCAGGTAGGGACGCTCTGGGAGTACGCTCTATATCCTCTGCTAGGGATATTGTCTGGTCTGGTGGCAGTTGGGTTCACTTCCTCCCTTTACCTCTGCGAAGATCTATTTAAAGGGTTAAGAGTGGCTTCATGGCTAAAACCCGCTTTGGGTGGATTCCTATTGGGGACAATGCTGCTGGTTGTGCCCCAGGTTTTCGGTGTAGGCTACGGCGCCATTAATCTCGCCCTCATGAACCAAATGTCTCTGGCCTTAATGGGAACATTGATCTTTGCCAAGATTCTGGCAACCTCCATCAGCCTGGGTTCCGGGTCGGCCGGGGGGATACTGGCTCCTTCCATCTTCATAGGAGCCATGAGCGGTGGCGCTTTTGGGTGGCTGGCCGGCAAGGTGTTAACGCTGACGGCGATCTCCGCGCCTAGCAGCTACGCACTTGTGGGCATGGGGGCCTTGGTCGCAGGTAGCACCCATGCGCCGGTGACAGCGATCCTGCTCATATTTGAGCTCTCAGGCAAGTACCATATCATCTTGCCACTTCTGATGGCATGCATTCTGAGCACTATTACCTCGTCGACGTTGAAACGTGGTTCCATATACAGCCTCAAACTTCTGCGTCGTGGACTCGACATTGCTCACGGGAGAGAACAGACAATTCTGAGAAATGTCACTGTGAAGGAAGTAATGGTGCAGGGAATTCAAAGTGTGGTGGAGTCAGCTCCCATGGCGACGGTTGTAGACCTTTTTCGGAGGTTCAACCTCTCCTGTTTAACGGTGGTGAACGATAAAGGCGTACTGGTTGGGATGATTTCCTTCCATGACATTGCCGGTGTCGCTTCAACGGAAGAGATGTCTTATTTGCTCATAGCGAAGGATGTTGCAGACAAAGAGTTTGACATAGTTCATCCCGGTGACACTCTTGACAAAGCTCTAGCGAAAATGGAAGCTGAAAAAGTGGGTCATCTACCAGTTGTTGCTGAAGATGGTTCAGGGAAGCTCCTCGGGCTGGTACTGGAAAAAGATGTAATTGCTACATACGAGCGAGAGCTTCGGCTCCGATGGTTTTGAACAGCCAGCTGTCGCTTGGCGCAATGCTATTTGTGCAAGGCTGAAGGTTGAGAGCGTAAGAATGATTTTGACACAAATGATCGATTATCGTGACGTCTTAAACAGCATAACGCGAGGCATCATTACCGTAGATCTGCAGGGTGAGATTACCTCATGTAACCGGGCCCTGGAAGAAATTCTGGAAGTGCGTGCAGACAAAATTGTCGGTCATTCTGTTGACGAAGTTTTTAGGAGAGAAGATCCTCTAGGTCAATTGCTGAAGAAGTCAATCCAGGAAGAGTCAGCTCCTGAAGACAAGGATCTGGCTTATACCGCCGAAAAAGGCGTTGCCAGACCCTTGCGGCTGACAACCTTTGCACTCAAAAATGAGGTGGGCAAGCGGGTAGGAGGAATTCTTCTGGTCAAAGACATGACCGAAGTCCACAAGATGGAAGAGAGAGTACATCGAGCTTCAAGGCTTGCAGCTCTTGGGCAACTCACGCAGAGACTAGTGCACGAGATCCGCAACCCATTGAGCGCCATGGACATCAATCTTCAACTGCTCCAGGAGCGTCTGGATGTGAGCGGGAAAAACAATGAGATAGGAAGATATCTCGAAATCATCAGTACTGAAACGCGGCGACTCAATGAGGTGCTACGTAATGCCCAACTTTTTTCCAAACCCGAACCACCTGACTTGGAGACAATCGATCTTCATCAGGTTATCCGCCAGGTCTTACTTCTGATCAATGAAGAGGCCTACCGTAAGGACGTTGAGATTACTGACAACTTGCAGGCTGATCTGAGTCTGGTTCAAGCCGATCCGGATCAGTTGAAGCAGGTTTTTATTAATCTGTTCAAAAACAGCATCGAGGCGATGGCTGAAGGCGGCAGACTGGAAGTTCTTTCAAGGAACGCTGGCGAGGGCAAGATTATCGGAGTGGAACTGGTAGATACCGGCAGTGGCATTCCCTTGGCGAACCTTCAGCGAGTATTTGATCCCTATTTTACCACTAAGAAAAAGGGTACTGGGTTGGGACTTAGTATTGTCCACAATATAATAACGCAACACGGCGGCAGCATTGACGTGAGCAGTTGGCTAGGTGAGGGTACCATTCTTAGCGTTATTCTTCCACTTGCTCCTAGTTAGATAGCATCAAAATTTAGGTAAGGAGCGAATAACCGTTATTCGTTATCCGTTATTGGTTATCAGTTATTAGTTATTTTTATAATATATCTTTATTATAATTGAGAAAAATAGCATTGTTGTTGTTCTTTATACAGATATGCAGCGGCGGTTGATTATTTTTCAATACGAATAACGAATAACTAATAACCAATAACTTTCAATTGAGTATTATCGCTCAATTGAGGTTGTAGACCATGGAAACACGTAAACCGAGAATTCTCATCGTGGACGATGAGCCTAACATACGCCAAGGGCTTGCCGAGGCCCTCGAGGGTCAGGGCTACGAGATCGAGCAGGCCGAAAGTGGTGAAACCGCCCTGGAGAGACTCGGCTTGGCCTCCTTTGACCTAGTTCTTGCGGATCTGGTCATGGAGGACATGGATGGTCTTAGCCTTCTCCAAGAGATCAGCAACCTTTGGCCAGAGACTGAGGTGGTGATTATTACAGCCTATGGAACAATTGAAACGGCAGTGAAAGCGCTCAAGGAAGGAGCTTACGACTATCTCACTAAGCCAATAAATGTGAAACGATTTCGCTCTTATGTTCATAACATTCTCCGCGCCCAAGAGTTGGAGGAAGAAAATCGGCGGCTCAGGGAACAGCTACGCGCGCAGGAAGAATACAGTCAGATCATCGGCCGCAGTGAGAAGCTTCTCACTATTCTGGAGATGATAAGTCAACTGGCGCCCACGGATGTGACCATTTTGATAGAGGGAGAAAGTGGCACCGGTAAAGAGCTAGTAGCAAATGCCATCCACCAAAATAGTGGTCGGGGTCAAGAAGCTTTCATCTCAGTGAACTGTGGCGCCATACCCAGAGAGCTGATAGGCAGTGAGCTTTTCGGCCATGAAAGAGGCGCCTTTACCGGCGCTTCGCAACAAAAGCAGGGTCGATTCGAGCTGGCCCACCGAGGCACTCTGTTTCTGGATGAAATTGCAGAGATGGAATTGGATGCCCAGGTAACGCTGTTGCGCATTCTGGAAGAGGGAAGGTTTCGCAGAGTTGGGGGTACACATGAAATTGCGATAGATGTAAGGGTGATTGCTGCCACCAACAAGAGTCTAAAAGAGCAGGTTGGGGCCGGACTATTCAGGGAGGATCTTTACTACCGCCTAAATGTGGTGCGCATGAGTCTACCGCCCCTTAGGGAGCGTCGCGAAGATGTTCAACTTTTGGCGCAGCACTTTTTGTCCACTTTTTCTGTCAAGTACCACAAGCCTAATGTCCAGTTTGCACCTGAAATGATCGCTAGATTTGCTGAATACAATTGGCCGGGCAATATCAGAGAGCTGAGGAATTGCGTGGAGCGCGCTGTGATTCTGGCAAAAGGTCGGATCATCGGCTTCAGTCTGCTACCCGAGCGGCTGCAGGAGAAAGCTTCCACACGAGATGCATCAGGATTCTCCGCAGGTCTCTCCCTGGCGGAGGTGGAAAAAGAGATGATCCGAAAGACCCTGGAGCATACCAGCGGCCATCGCAAGCGCACTGCCCAGATGCTGGGAATTAGTGAGCGGGACCTTTACTATAAACTCAAGAAATATCAACTGAAGTAGCTCGCGCGGAGGGCGATTTCAGTGCGCAGTCTTTAGCAGGCAGCCCTTCGACCCGTTCGACTGCGCTCAGGGCAAGCAGGCAGCCATAAGGTCACTAGGCACTGGGAACTGTGCACCATCAACCGGAGGTAATTCTTCGGTGTTATCCACTAAAGTGCCTAACCTTTTTCCAACCTAACTTAACCCTAACGTTGCAAACCTGCTACCGGCCAAAACCGCTAAACTCGCACCAACGCACGCCATCTGCGCCCTTGCTCGCCTCGGGCAGGATCTCACGTACGGTTAAGTACGCTTCGATCTGCCCGAGCCTGCGCGAGGCCACATCTGACGTACTCTTGCGCGTTTTTCCTCGGTACAGGTTTACAACGTTAGGGTTAACCCTATCCCCTCAAGGAAGAGCGGCCTATATTCAAATATGATCAACTTTCTGCAAAATTTGCAGTTTAATTAATATATTGATATCAATAATAAAATAGTTGTGTTAAGGTAGAATGCCCGAAACACTTGATGATAACCTGCAAGATTTGCAGATTATGATGCGCGATCTATTTTCACTTTTCTGGAGCGAGCTCTCTTAACTATATGTAATTATTTATTAATTTTCTACAACATTGGACCTTGTTCTCACTGGCATCGTCCTTGCTATAGGAAACCTGCAACTATTGCCCACAGAAAATCAGCGAAAAGGAGAAGACCATGCAACTTGCACATTTTTTGGATCAGGAGCATGTAGTTCTCGACATCCAGAGTCAAGAACGTTTTGCTTGTCTGGAAGAGATACTTGATGGCATCAAAGCTGACGGCTATCTGCGGAACAAAGTTAGGGCTCGCGACGAACTGGTAGAAAGGGAGCAACTTGCCACCACAGCGATTGGCGGCGGCATGGCCATTCCACATGTCTTTACCGACGAAGCCCGCCGGCCCCTGCTCGTCATGGCACGCTCCAAGGAAGGTGTGTCCTTCGAATCGCTGGACGGTAAGCCGGTACACCTCATCTTCGTGGCCCTAGCTTCCCGTAAGGACAAGGATCTTTTCATCAACATTCTCTACCACCTGACCCGGTTTCTCAAGATCCAGGAGAACTTCAATGACCTTATGCAAGCAAAGGATATTCCTGGGGTACTTGCGGTCATGGCGAGGGCAAAGGACAATCTCCTGTCTGACAAGCTGAAGAAACTGGTTAAAGACGAAGTCTATCCTTATCGTCTTCCGGAAACTGAAATCTCTACTTCATAGCTCGGCAGATTCCACTTGATAGATCTCCTTGCGATAAGAGGACTGGTTGTTGATGAAACCTTCGGCTAAAGACGGTCTTGTTCGCTCTCTCAGAAATCGGTTGCTCGGATTCTTTCGGCGGTACCAGCTAAGCGATCAGACTTTCTTGATTGTTGTGGCAGTGATCGTGGGCTTTCTGGGTGGTCTGGGAAGCATCTTTTTCGAATGGATGGTGGAATTCGGCCAGCACTTCTTTTTTGAGATTGTACCTGACCTGGTGGGAGACCCCAGGTGGCTTGTCATTTTGATTCCCGCCTTTGGGGCCTTTTTTCTGGCTCCCCTTATCTATTTCTTTCCGGTTGAGGCAAAAAGCGACGGCGTTCCCGCTACCATGCAAGCAGTGGCCCTCAAGGGCGGCATCATCAAGGTGCGCACATTCAGCACACGAATGCTTGCCTCGGCCATCACTTTAGGCTCAGGCGGCTCTGCGGGCAAGGAGGGCCCCATCATTCAGATTGGTGCTTCCATTGGCTCCGCAGTTGGCCAGTTCTTCAAAGTTTCCGGAGAGCGAATGCGAGTGCTGGTGGGTTGTGGAGCTGCGGCGGGACTCGCTGCCATATTCAACGCGCCCATCGCCGGGGTGTTATTTGCTTTGGAGGTGGTTCTCGGGGAGTTCAATCTACACAGCTTCAGCCCCATAGTTATCTCCTCAGTAGTAGCCACTGCTGTTAGCCGGGCCTGGCTGGTGGAAGGTGCGGCTTTGAAACTCCCGCCCTACCAGCTGTTCAGCTACTGGGAGATTTTCTTTTATGCCTTGTTGGGTATAGCTGCCGGCGTGATTTCCGTGTGCTTTACCAAAGCTCTGCACGGGGCGGAGAGACTTTTCGAGCGCTATGCTCCGGTGAAATCCCATTGGCAGCCGATATTGGGTGGCCTGGTCGTGGGAATGATAGGATTCTTCTATCCGCAGATTCTCGGTTGTGCTTATACACCGATCACCGAGGCGATTCAGGGCAACTTTCTCTGGCAGACCATGGCGGCACTGCTCGCACTCAAGATTGTAGCTACCGCCTTTACTCTGGGCTCCGGTGGCTCCGGTGGCATCCTCTACCCATGCCTATTTATGGGAGCTACCCTCGGTGGGATCCTGGGACATCTCTTTCACACCTTGGCTCCGGGTATTGCTCCCGCGGCTGGCGGCTATGCCCTGGTTGGTATGGGTGCGGTGCTGGGAGCTGCTGTTCAGGCTCCCATGGCCGCCATCATGATGGGTTTTGAGTTAACCGGCAGTTACGCCGTGATCTTACCGTTGATGACGTCCACTGTTCTGGCCAGTATGGTACATCGCAGACTCATGCACCACTCCATTTACACGCAGGCTTTGGTGGACCGGGGCATCGACATCTCGGCCGGCCGGGAGATGGGAATCCTGACAAGCCTGACCGTCGGCGACGTCATGAATCGCGAGGTGCCGAAGATTTCCGGCACTCTGCCTTACAGTGAGGTGCTTCAGCTTTGTCTGAGAGGGCAGGGCAATTATCTCTATACCACAGACGAAGAGGACAACCTGGAGGGTGTCATCTCCTTCCAAGATATAAAAGAATTCGTCTATGACGATCAGCTCAACGGCCTGGTGTATGCCCGAGATCTGGCCAACCGCGACGTTGTGTTCGTTACTCCTGATGAAACTCTGGCCTCTTCCCTGAACAAGTTCAGCTATATCGATATGGAAGAGCTTCCAGTGGTCTTGAGCAATGACGGCTCCCGCAAACTATTGGGCATCATCACCCGTAGTGAACTCATGAAGATTTACCGAAAGGAAATGATGAAACGAGTTATGATTAAACATTGATCTGAAGGGAGCGTACCTACAAATCTTCTCCTGAAGGGGTTACATCTTAGATATTGAGGCAAGCGCCTAATGTATAAGATGTGACCCCTCTTTTATTCCTGAACCAAATTTTACCCATTTTTTGCCGTACCAGATTTGGGTAAAAATCATGTTTTCTCGAAATATCAAAACTGAAGACCTTTGGAAGCAATGATTGATGAAGCTTAAGGCCACTGGGACTGCCACTTATGTCTCCGGCTCCCCCTCATGCAGCTTATTGAGCATGTCTTCAATGAAGGGACGGTCCCTGAGGCTCATAAATTCTTCTCTAAAACTAATGATACCCAACTCGACCCATTGCTTGCTGAAGATACTTCTGAGAACAATGGCAAAACGGCTGCCATCAAAGAGACGTGTGTTGTCCATATAGGGCAGATCGAAATATGAAACGCCGAATTGTATGGATTTTACTTTCTCCCTTTTTACGAGAATATTGTCTTCGAAAAAATCCTGGAATGCCGCCATTTCGATCTTAATTTCGTGGTCATGAATTCCTATAGGCTTTATCTGAATCGCAAAGAATCTCCTGTCATTCCCTTTCAATTCATTTATCTTTTCCTTGCTGAGCTTCACACCTTCACCCAGGAAGTCACATTTGCCAACCATTTCTAATTGCATATCCATGAGATTTCCGTTCTCTCCTTCTATCTTCAAATCATTCCCGGGATCGTATAAGAGGACACATTTATGCTCCATAACCTTTACAAATACATCCTTTGTAACTCCTATGCGGGATAACATGACCTCCTGTTTTTTTGCAGTTGATTGGGAAATGTCAATGATCTCCTCCCTCAGATTTTCCAACTTTTTAATTTCTTCTGGCGCAGTTTGTTTTTCCTTGAGCTTCTTGATCCTGTCATATAGGTCCTCAAACAGTGGACGGGAATTAAAGTATTCCTGGAAGTTGTTGATGAGGAGATTGAGAAATACGACCTGATTGCGCAGGTTGTCCACCGTGTCGCTGCTCCGGTCAACAGTAAGGACTCCGAGATATTGATCCATAAGAGTGTTGAACATGGACGCCCTGATGCTGCTATCCGCACTTTCCCTCTTGCTTAATATCTCCGCGAAAAGTTGTACCTTCCTGTTCTCTTCTGCATTCATATGTAAAACTACAGAAACAAGGGCGCCGACAATGGGAATACTCAGCCCGCCGATAATTTTTGCGATTGACTCTATTTTTTGAAGAAGACCCTTATTATTGCCGGTTTTCTGCGTCATAATATTCCTCCGTGAATAAGTATGAATTTACCAGCAACAGAATCTCTTACTATCTACTGACTCTGAAATCCACTTTCGTAGCTCTACCCGGTGAAACATATATCGTTTTTTCAATTTCATTGACCGCGATGGTGTGTTCTCCCGGACCTACATGAATGGAATAGAAACCAAATCTGTTAGTGCTCCATGCCTCTTGCCTTTGACCGTCAACATGAATCTGAACATAACTTGCAGGACCACCGTCCCTGTAAAGTACCTGGCCGTGCACCTCTTCAGCAATGATATTTTGAGTTAACAGGAACATTGATGATAGTGTGAGTAAAACAGTGACAAGTATCTTCATTGGTCCCCCCTGATCTGACAAGAACTTGCTGTCGATAGAAAAAAGTATAAGATAAGAGGAAGTTGTGTGTCAAGTTTATGGAATCAGCTCTTTCGGAGCTATTTATGAAATTAGCAAAAAAAAACGAGATTCAGGCGATGTTCTCGGATATACTCCTAAAACGGCAGGGTCGGAGTGAGGGAAACAAAAGTTGAAACACAGTATACGAGAGGGAAGCACCATGAAGAACGAGGAGCAGTTTAGTATTTATATGGCGTTGGATGGCCCGCATCTTGACGGGCTAATAGGTAGTGCCGGAATCATGAGATTCGATTGGCCGGAACGGGAGTTTTACATCCAACACTATGAAGGCATTAGTGCCGCCCATAACGTGTCTTTGGCACCCAACGGGAAGCTGGCACTTCTTGGCAACTTCAGCCAGCAAATCGTGCTTCTGGATGTATCCAATCCTCAAGCGATGAGATTGATGGCCCGGCAGGCAACTCAGTACTTTGAAGAATGCCCCTATCGGTTGCGCGCCAATACTCATCATCTCTGGTACCCGGATAACGAACGTTTCATAGGGGCCATCGGCGACAACCTGTATCGTTTTCATGTGGATAACTTGAAAGAGCCCGAACAGCTCGGTCCACACTATCTTTTCAATGCTCACGAAATCCGCTGGGATCCGGATCACAGGTACATCCTTGTGGGCGACTTGGGTCCCGAGGACACGGATGCACGACAGGTCGCAGTCTTCGATCTGGAGGAACAAGACCCGCTCAAGCGATCGAAGAAGATAAAACTGCCGGGCACCGTATGGCATTGCTGCGTGCATCCGGATAAGCCGGTGGGCTATGCTCTCACCTACTCGTTCGCCACCGAGCAGGAAGACTATGTGGACTGGTCGCCGGCTTATACCCGCGAGTATATATACGAGGTTGACCTGCCGACCGCCAAGATAACCCGGGTCTGGAGCTGCGGAGCGGAGTTTCCCATTCACTTGAATTCGGATGTTGGCGTCACGGCCGACAACCACCTCTATGTTGCCAGCGGCGGCAGTCATACCGTTGTGGAAATCAATCTGGAAAGCTTTGACGAAAGTCGAGTGCTTTCCTGCGTGCCATCACGCTGGATGCGAGCCAGTCTCTGGCGGCAGCGCGCCAAAAACTTTCTAGGTGGGTTGAGCCGGCGGCCTACGCTTACCAACACCCACTTTATTCTGCAAACTCTCATGGTGGCGGGATGGCGCATAATGGACGGCATCTACGCCGCCCGGGTTTCGCCGCAGGGACACTACCTGGTCACCGGAAACAGGGGTTACAATGTGATTTCGGTTTACGACCGCAAAACCTTCGAAAAACTCTACAGCAAGTTCTTGCCTTTCCGCACGGATAGGTACATCAAAAGCCCTCACTATCGTTTGGGAGGCCGAGGCTACCATCTGGGCTTTCATCACAGCGAAGTGATGTCTCGGTGAAGAATGGGAGAAAGGGGGGATGGACAAATGACGTCTAAAATCTCAGGTCAGGTGCAGGAGGCCGAAAGCGGCCGCGGAGTTCCGGGGGTTATCGTAAGGGCGTTTGATAAAGATCGCTTCTTTGACGACCTCCTTGGTGAAGTTATGACAGATGCAGAAGGCAAGTTTCACCTGGAGTATGATGAATCCAAGTTCAGGGAATTCTTCGATACGGCTCCTGACATCTTTCTTACAGTAAGAACCGTATCCGGGAGGATGCTTTTTACCACAGAAGGGGCGATCCGGTTCAACGCCGCCGCGGCCGAAGAGTTTCGGTTGAAGGTCCCAGGGGAAGCACTTCGAGCGGCCGGCATTCGCAGCGCGGAACCGCGCCGAGCCATTTCCCCGGAGACGCTGACAACGCTTACCTGCCTTCAGAATCTTGAAGTGGAAGACGACTTGGTCAAGCAAATCAAGGTGGACCTTGAGGGTAGGTCCTCTATCCTTGAGATGATGAAAGAATACATGGTGGACCTTGAGGGGGAGTTGGACAACAACGCCCTTCCGTTCCGCAAACTCAACCGGTTGTTTGAACTCGGCTCAACTCTGGATCGGATGGAGGGCCATCATTACGGGGTCACCATTGGCCTGCGCACCGGCGACCTTAGCGGGCTCGTCGCCGACTTTGGGAACCTGCTTGGCTATATATGGGGCGCGGCAATCGGAGGAGTGTGCCCCTGGGTGGGCAAGAGTTTTACCCCTATGGCCGAGGGTGATCGGCGACAAGTTACTGGAACCACCCTTGCGGACGACCTGCCGGTTTACCGTGGCATAAACCATTTCAACGTAATTGAGCACGCGCCTGTGAATATTGCTGGCAACTTGTTGCTGACATTCATGTGGAACCTGAAAGAAGTGGCAGATGCTGAAAGGCTCTACTATGGTCACGAACGCAACGGCGGTCATTTCGCCGCCCATCGCGCCTTGTCGGTCTATGACGGGACACCCAGGGAAGTGTTCCTTCTGAATTATCGCTATGGTGGACTGGACAATGCCCCGCCGCTTATTTATCTCATTGACGAGCTCGTCGGAATCGCCGATGGGCTCTATCTTGGACAGTTGCTGTTCGCGACGGCGCGTCTGTTGGAGCGCTACGACCCGATGGCTGAAAACCAGGCTTACAACTATCAGCATTTCGGATATTTTCTGCTCTTCCGCGAGGATTGGAATGTGGAAGCCAAGCGGTTGTTTCCTCATCTCGAGATGCCTGCAGCTGCGGTGAGAACCAGGATCACCTTGGCGGAATCGCCCGAGGAGGAGGCGCCCCCCAGGTTCGCGGACAAGTTTAGCACCCTCAGCCTTGCCGACCCGCTGGACGGCAATGTGGATCCAGTGTTATTGGCTGAAATTCGGCAGGATCTCATGGATTCTGGAACCGTGATGCATCTGCTCAAAGCTTACTCTGAGGCCCTTGACGAGGATCCGGATACGGAGTCGCCGATTTTAAAGAAACTACATACGCTCTTTAACGCGGGAATAGCTCCGACCACTATGGACGGCTTCTACCGCGGCGCCCGTATCACCTTTCAAAGTCAGGGATTGCTGGCAACCTTCGATATCAATACGCTCAATATTGTCTGGCAAGCAGTGCGATTCTTTTCGCCTTGGACGGGCAAGAGTTTCGGCCCGATTGATCCGGCCCGGCTGGCGGAATTGACTGATGGTCACGAAAAAATGGATGTGCCCACCTTCTTCTGTTCCAACACGGTTGTCTTTCGCACGGCAAAAGAGAAAGCGATCCGCAAGGTCATGCAACTAGTGGGAGCCTGGATGGAGGATGCTACCGAGCAGGAACAGAGGCTGTTCGGCTTCCAGGCCCACTCGTTCTTTTTTATCGGTAAAGTCGCTGCGAGTATTCTTCCCGAGAATGAAGGGAAGAGGATCTTTCAATTCAACTACCGCTGGAAGAAACTGCGGACGCCTCCGCCCGATAACTTCTGCATTGATGAGATCGTGCAAATCGCCGAAGGTCTCTATCTGGGTAAGCTGATCTACGCCACCGCCTTGCTGAAACCCTGGGATCCGCTAACCAACCCCATGGACTACGACTACAGACTCTTCGGTTATTTTCTGCTTATGGATGAGGAATGGCATGCCCGGCGGCTGCGCATCGGCTTTGACCTTGACAACGTCTGAGCGGAACGTGAGGGGAGAAGGGCGCTTAGGCTAGCGTCACTGCTGTTGAGATAAGCCTGGGAATCGTAAGTTGGGGGCGCCACCGGAAGAATCAGTCAACACTCAAAGCAGCCCCAGCGACGTGGTGGACCTTTTCCTTGCATTTGCGCCTTCTTTCTGCAGCCCCGGAGGTTGATTGAGGAGTGTCTCATGGAACAATCTTACGATGTCGTTATCATCGGGTCGGGTTTCGGTGGAGCCATTACAGGGTGTCGCCTGGCTCAAGCCGGGCGATCCGTTTGCATTCTGGAGCGAGGCCGAAGATGGGCAAAGGAAGAATTCCCCAGGACAACCGGACAGGTTGCCAAAGAAGCGTTCTGGGAGCCGAGACAGACGCATGGGTTCGTCGAATATCGAGCTTTCAAGCGAATTGACGTAATCCAAGGTTGTGGAGTTGGCGGTGGCTCTTTACATTATTTTAACGTCCATCTGAGGACTCCTGCGGCGATTCTTCAGCAGCCTGCCTGGCCGGCTAATGTCACGCGCACAGTTTTGGACCCCTACTACGACCTTGTCAAGGATATGTTGGAGGCGGTTCCTCTGGCTCCGCCGGAAGGACGCGAGCTGCCGCCCAAAACCAACGCGTTCCTTGCTGCCGCTCAAGGAGCCGGGAAAACGGCCCACCTTGTAGACATTGCCGTCTACACCGGCCCGGATCGCGACACCTCCCACGGCGGCTATTCTCAGAACGCGTGCGTTTACTGCGGCAACTGCATGCTTGGTTGTCACGTGTACGCCAAAAACACCCTGGATTTGAACTACATTCCATTGGCGGAGAAACACGTTGCCCAGGTCTATCCCCTTCACTCCGTGGACAAAATCGCTCCTGAACCGGAAGGCGGCTACACCGTCTCCTTTCGGCGTTACGATGAAAATCAGCCCGATAGCTGGCAGTGGGGTTCCGTGGTCGGAAGACAAGTGATTGTCTCGGCCGGAACCCTGGGCTCCACAGAATTGCTGCTCAAATGCAGAGATGAGTATAAGACTCTACCCAGACTAAGCCAGGCGCTGGGAAAGCGATTTTCCGGAAACGGCGATTTCCTCCTTGCAGGGACCTTGGACGCTGACCGGGAAGTAGACCCCGGATGCGGTCCCAGTATCACGGCCTACGCTGACTTCTCTACTGCCAACAACAAGATCACCATTGAAGACCTTGGGCTTCCAGACCCCTTTTTCTGGTTCTTGGAAGGCGCTATGCCCTCAGGAAACCGTCTGGCCAACCTGGCCAGATTTGTGATGACCTATATGGCCCAGAGCGTAGGGCTGAAAAGCGGCTCAAGTCGCGTTCGTGACGAGATCAACTCCCTGTTCGCCGGCGGGAAAACCACGCGATTCCTCCCATATTTGGGTATGGGTACGGACGCTGCAGACGGCGTTTTACGACTGCGCAACGGCTCCATTGATATTCGTTGGAGTCATCGCCGCAGCCGTCTTGCTTTCCGAGAGATCGAGGAGGCAATGCGAGAATTGAGTCGCGGGGTGAACGGCAGATATGTGACCAGTCTGCTCTGGCGCTGGCCGCTGCGGAAGCTCCTAACCGCACACCCTTTGGGCGGCTGCATCGTCGGTGACAGTATGGAGCAGAGTGTTGTGAACCATTACGGCCAAGTTTGGAACTACCCGGGTCTTTACGTGGCCGACGGCTCAGTAATCCCGTCAGCTCTCTCAGTGAATCCTTCGATGACGATTGCTGCCGTCGCTGAACGGACTGCCTTCTGGATTTTGCATGATCGCGAACTACAAGCAAACGATGATAAAACCCCTCAGAACAAGTGATCGGGAAGAGAGGGCAAACTTCCACTACTTGCGGCTTAAGGCGCCAGGCACAGGGCGCAAGGTAAACAGATAATCCAAGACTTTTCTTGTCCTATTCCTTGAGCCGTGAGCCTTATGCCTTATACCTCTATCTCAAGGCTTAGGGCCCAAGGCACAGGGCCTGTGTCAGCAGGCAGCAAAGATTCGCAATGTCCATGTTCTGATGAACTCCATGCTCCATGCCTGTTGGACTGGCAAAGCCAGTCCGCTGCAAGCATAGTAGTAGAGGGTGAGAGGTTTTATCATTAGAGGGGGATGCAAGATGTCAGCAAAGACTTTCTGTTACTACTTAATGACATTTACAATTTTTCTGATCGCGTCGTCATGTTCATTGTCTCACCAAGCAGTAACAGTGGAGGACATTAAGTCCGGTAAAGTCTGTTTTGCATATGAAGAATATGTGAAGTGGAAAGAAATAGAGGAAAAATTCGGTGAACCTGACCACGCCCCAGTACCATCGGGTGAAAGCCTCAGTGAAAATAGCAGGGTATACCGCGACAAGATCATTATCTTTTATACAGATCGTAAGAAAACTAAAATAGATGGTAAAACACGATATGAAGAGGTCATAACTAAATTGGAGATTTGTGACAAGAAATAAAGAGGAAAGCCATGTTGTCGATAGACGGTTTTTTGGAAAAGTCTGGAGGTCGAGCTTCGGTTCACAAAAACCTCAGAGGAAAAAACGATAAAGAGCTCTCTCAAACGACGATTATATGTGTCCCGGACATGCATCTGCTTGAGATGGGGCCTAACGATGACTTTCTTGACGGTGAACAAAAGCATGTGGATCGCTTCTTGAGTTTCTTGGATTTTCTGGTTGAATGCAAAGACGACGTGCAGCTGATTCAACTCGGAGATATGTTCGATCTCTGGCAGGCAAGAGGGAACACCAATCTCATTTATTCGAAATACCCGAGCATACTCGGTCTAATGGATGAGGAATTGGCCGCCAGTTACGTAGTCGGCAACCATGACATTGACATATACGAATGGTACAGAGATCAGAACAAGACCTTTGACAGGATGTGGAGATACCTTCTGTCAGAGAATGATGAAAGCAAGAACAGAGTTATCTTTGAGCACGGTTTTCAAGCTGATTTCTTCAATAATCAGGGGACCTGGTCAGGTGCCATAGGTAGAGAAATATCAGAAATCGTGGGATACATGGAATTTCTCCACCCGGACATTGACGTTTTTCTAAGCGAATCCTGGGAAAATCTACAGCGAGTTTTTAGCATCTATAATGCTGGGCTCACTGCCAGAAAAAATCCTGACTTCAACCAGCACGAATATATCAAGTATTATATCGACCTGATGGAAAAATATAACTCTGGCGACACTGATGATATCGAAGAACCAACTGACCTTGTTCTTGCGGTGATAGGCCACACTCACATAGCAAGACTGGTGTCGAGACCCAGGGGTAATAGAGTCTATTACCTGATGGATTGCGGTTCTTGGGTCAACGGGGGGCATGAGTTTGGGATAATAGCCGGAGATGAGTTTGCGGTCTGCGAGTGGGACATATGAGGGAGATTTCGACTTCAGGAGAAGAAAATGGAAACAGATGGGCAGGTGGAGCCGTGATTTTACTCAGGATGGCGGAAAATGAAAATCAGTTTATACTCAGCGCGCTAAAAGGATTATGAGATGCAAGAGATAATTACTTCCGTAGATCAGTTGGATTTCACCCCTCGTGGGGAGGTGTTCCCTTCGCCCAGGGACTGGCGGGATGTGTTCATCTATTTTCTCTTAGTGGATCGATTCGACAATAATCAAGGCAACATCCCACCATACGATCCGAATAGTACCTCTGGAGGCCGAGATCCGGAACAAGGCAAAGTTTTCCAGGGTGGTAATCTCAAGGGCATCATCCGCCGATTGGATTACATTCGCGGGCTTGGCGCCAATGCTATTTGGTTGAGTCCCGTGTTGAAAAACCGCATAGAGAGACAGGATACCTATCACGGCTATGGAATTCAGGATTTCCTGGAGGTAGATCCAAGATTCGGCACCAAGGAAGATCTGCAGGAATTGGTGAGGCAAGCCCACGCCAGGAACATCTATGTCATCATGGATATCATCATCAACCACACCGGCGACAATTGGGGCTATCCCGGTGATCACCCCTATTATTTCTGGCGAGATGCACCGGGTCCTTTTGAGTTTGGTTTCTGGAGGCAGGTGGATCCTACAGAGGGATTTCAGGAGCACGACGCTGTCTGGCCAGAGGAACTTCAGAACCCGGAACATTACAAAAGAAGGGGTCAGATCCGTGATTGGGGTGATCCAGATCAGGCTGTAAACGGTGACTTTCTCAGCCTGAAAGAACTGGAAATCAACAATTCCACTGTGTTGGACGCACTGATCAGGGCGTACAAGTATTGGATCGCTTTTACGGATCTGGACGGATTCCGGGTGGACACGGTGAAGCACATGGAGTCCAGCGCGACGGCCATATTCTGCAATGCAGTGCGTGAGTATGCCAAGAGCATAGGCAAGGATAAGTTCTTTATCTTTGGTGAAATCGTCGCCGATGATCTCACGATCCAGCGCTACATTGGTCGCAACAGTCGTATACCAGGGACCGACGAACGGTTTCCTTCACTGGACGCTGCTCTCGATTTTCCTTTGTACTTCATGCTGGAGGAAGTCATCAAGGGGTTTGTAAATCCAACACACCTGCGTGAACGTTACGAACGCTTCAAGACGCTCTACTCGGACCATGGGGAGGCCGGACGCTTTTTCGTGACCTTTGTTGACAACCACGATCAGATGTCAAGGCCTCACCGTCGTTTTATGCATCGGAATCCGTTCCATAAGCAGGCCGTACTCGCTGCGGGCTACCTGCTCACCAGTCAGGGTGTACCGTGCATCTATTACGGTGGTGAGCAGGGCTTCGACGGGGGAGGGAATCATGACAGCTATGTAAGAGAGTGTATGTTCGGTGGCGAGTGGGGCGCTTTCGACAGTAGGGGGCAACACTTCTTCAATCCTGAGCACCCCATTTACAAACAAATTGCCGCGATAGCAGCTATTAGGGGCCGGGAACCAGCTCTGCGCTTTGGCAGGCAGTATTTCCGGGAAATATCCGGTAACGGGGTCGATTACGGCCATCCTCTTGATGGAGTTTGCACGTTGGCCTACTCGCGAATACTCGACACAACCGAGGTGCTCATCGCTCTGAATCTGGATGTGAATCCCAGAAACGATTACGTCACCGTGGATGCACGTTTGACCCCAGTGGGCGGGAATATGATCAATCTCCTCGACCCTGCGAAGCACTTGTCGGTGGAAGAGCACGGCCAGAGGCACGCCGTCAGGTTGCCTTTGGATGGTCATGAGATGGGTATTTACAAGCTGGAGTAATATAGATAGCCCGAAAGGAAGTGACCGACCACCTTATTGCGTCGAGCAGGAGGTTAAAGCGCCCAAGAATAACCAAAGTAAGGTAGTCAATGAAGCACAGGAGGGACACCTTTGGAGTTTTCCAAGACCCTAACAGTAAGAATCACAAAGGAGAGACAAAGATGCTGGTCTTCATAAGTGATTTGCATTTCGTCGATGGGTCCGCCGGTGAACACAACGTTCCGGCTGATGCCTTTGAAATCTTTTTCGAGGACGTCGCCGGCACTGCTGAGTGGTTGATTAAAGATGGACGAGACGTAACGGAGATAAAGCTTGTGTTCCTAGGTGACATTTTCGATCTGTTAAGAACGGAAATGTGGTTCGACTACCCTGCGAGTGAACGACCTTGGGGCAACAACGAAGAGAGCATCGAGGCAAATGCAAATACCATCTTCGACGCTATGGTCGCGAAAAACCAAACAACCTTTGATCTTCTGAGTGGCCAATTAAGTGGAAAATTCGGCCTTCCGCTTGAACCAGAGAGAATCTACATCCCAGGAAATCACGATCGGCTGTGCAACAAATACAGTAGTCTGCGAGATAAGGTTTGCGGCGTTCTTGGAATGGCCGCTAGTAGTAAACCCTTTGATCATTATTTTCAAGATGTGAATTACGGTGTCTTTGCACGACATGGTCACGAATATGACAAGTTCAACTATGAGGGGAGCATTTCCTTCAGCTATGACGACTATATGAGAGTCCCTATAGGTGATCCAATTACTACAGAGTTGGTGGCAAGGCTGCCATGGCTGATGATGCAAAAAAAGGGGATTAAACAGCTGCCGAAAAAAGAGCGAGAAGCTCTGAAGAGAAATCTCCAAGACATTGAGAATGTAAGACCCTTCTCTGCCATCATTCAGTGGTTGCTCTATCAGGTAAAAAAGAATCTCAGATTGAAAGAAGTCATCGAGGACACGGTAGATGAAGTCATCCAGGAATTTAACAAGCTGGAGTTCATTGAAAATTGGTATGAGCACCATGACAAGTGGTATGATTTCTTGGATGAAGCTGACAAAATTCAAGCCGTGTTGTACTTGCTCGAGAGATTCAAAATATTCCCCCTCGAAAAACTTATGCCTCTTCTGGACAGAGTGGGCAAGCAGATAGCCAAGGACGAACTCCTTGAGGCAGCAGCAAGAGAGTATACCCATTTAGACAATAGAATAAAGTACGTAGTGTATGGGCACACCCATGAACCCAAGCAAGAGGCCATTCGAGTCATCGAAGCGCCTGACGGATCGAAAGAGCATGTGTATATCAATACAGGAACGTGGCGAACAAGATACCATAAAAGCAAAGAGGGTTTAGGGTTTATCGGGTGGAAAAACTTGTCTTACGTTACCTTCTTTAGACCGGAGGAGAGGGATACCGCATTTCCCACGTTTGAGACCTGGACAGGAACGTTGAAGAACATATAAGGCACAGCGTCAGTGGTAACTTCTGGTTTCGAAGTTTTGTGAATCGAAGCATGAGATTTACTCAGAAGTCGAAACCATGACGCTGTGCACATGATAGGAGTCAAAAGATGCCTCGGAATCTGGATGACAGTATACTTGGTGCTCCAAGTTTCAAATACAAGGAGTTTGTTAGATCGGACGTTGCCAAGCGCAAAGGCATCGACAACACTCCAGATGATGAGCAATGGGAGAATATCGAGCGGTTGGCAGTTAGTGTTCTTCAGCCTGTGCGAAATCGATTTGGACGGATCAGGA
>CAJIBP010000555.1_pt1 | contig 25159 bp, 18 predicted proteins | sample 9199361 | NCBI WGS metagenome assembly CAJIBP01 (sample SAMEA7708308, study PRJEB35096) | sediment metagenome | biome: marine neritic benthic zone biome [ENVO:01000025]; feature: sediment [ENVO:00002007]; material: shallow marine sediment [ENVO:03000034] sea grass bed [ENVO_01000059] ...
ATCACTTTGATTTCGTCACCAGGCCCGACTACATAGTCCTCGGTAACCGGCACACTGGAAGGTGGAGCAAATGTCTCAGCCGGCCTGGAAAATATTTCATGACCGAATAGCTGGAGTTCCTCCACAGGTTTGGCATAGGGCAACTCTTCTCTGTATGGGCGGAAAATGTCTTTTGCAGCCCACTTCAGGGTGAAGTTGTCAAAAATCTCTTTTGTGACACTGTCCATGAAATCTTCAAAGATATTTTCCAACTGATCGCTGGGGTCTTTCAGTTTTCTTTGAGCGTTCTCAGCCTCTGGAGTAGACCCAAAACTGGCTCTTTGTATCGATTCCGACTCTACCGACACCCTTTTGATAGGTAGCTGTCCGTTTCTAACCTTCATAACAATGTAGGACTTGATTCTGGCAATAGCTTCTTTCTTGGCCTCAGCAAATATTTCTCTCAGCTTTCTGCCAGCGTCACGATAGAAAGCTGACTTCAACTGAAATCTGTAGATAACATCATTAATGACATCTTCTTCGTATCGGTCGAAAATATCTATGAGACCAAAATCAACGCTGTGAAGGTCTTTCTCAAATGAGTCTAAATCAAGTCTCTGTAAATCTTGTTTTGTTACATTTTGTAAATCGATTGCAATATTACTTTTGGCCAATTGATCTTCAACATATTTGCGTATTAGTAAGTTGATATTCCTGAGTGTTCTGTCTCTATATTTATTGGCGATATAACGCAGCTCTTTTTCTTGGCTTGACAATTCCTCTACTTTCTTGGCCTCTTTTTCTTTCTTTTTCTCTTTCTCAATCCTTTCTTGCTCCTGTAGCTGGCTTTCCTTTTCTCGTCTTTCGAGCTCAGCCTTTCCTCGTTCGATCTGTTCAGGAGTAAGGGTTTTGAACTCGCGGCTTTCGCGTAGTGATTTCTGGGCCTCAGGAGTGAGCCCTCCACCTGGCATCAAATACTTGGTCAGCTCTTGCGCGTCGGTAAATTGCACACTTAATAGGAAGGCCGTCGCAAAGCAAACAAGGAAGATTAAGGTTCTTGAGTGCATTTCAGTAAACCTCCAGAGGTTTTGTTAATTAGAGAATTAGTCGATTAGAAAATTAAGGATTTAGAAAATTGGTCGATTGGTCAAGTCGTCAATGCAGAAACGACAATTGGTTAACGTTAAGCAGTAAGCGGTGAGAGAAGTATACGTTAATATTATAGGTACTAGATGTTGTAAATCTCAGGCTTGTATTTGTTTAGATTTCTCCTAAAAAATTCTACCGTTTTCTCAATTCCATCTCTCAAAGAGATTCTGGGCTGCCACCCGATAATTTCCCTTGCCTTCCTATTATTGCAGATAAGTTCCATAACCTCACTTTTTGAGGGCCGGAGGCGACTTTTGTCTTCTACTACTTTTTTTTCAACTCCCATCACCTCCATAGCTACATTAGCCAACTCTCTCATTGAGATACCACTACCAGAGCCGGTATTTATGACTTGCCCGACTGCTTCGTCACATTCAGCCGTCATTATGAATCCATTGACCGTATCATCCACGTAGGTCAAATCTCTTACTGGACTCAATAGCCCTAATTCTATCCTCTCCCTGGATAGAGCCTGGCAGATGATTGTGGGAATAACAGCTCTGGCGGATTGCCTGGGCCCAAAAGTATTAAAGGGTCGAATGGTGACCACTGGGAGATCGTACGATAAATGGAAGCTTTCAACTATTTTGTCCGCCGCAATCTTGCTGGACGAATAAGGTGACTGAGCCTGAATTGGGTGGTCTTCATCTATCGGTGTATATTGAGCCGTTCCGTAGACTTCGCTGGTCGAAGTATGCACCACCATTTTTACACCGTTTTCCAGGCAGGCCTGCATAACATTTAGTGTTCCCTGAACATTCGTCTCTACGTAGCTTGCGAATGCCGTGTACGAATAGGGTATTGCGATGAGGGATGCAAGGTGAAAAACAATCTCGCAGTTTTTCGCAACGGATCTAATTAAAACAGGATCTCTCACATCACCAGAAATGACATCTATTTCGCTCCTGACACTCTCTGAAAGCTCTTCGAGCATTCCCCAGTCATTCCTTGAGTTGTAATGAACCAGAGCACGTACAGTGGCTCCATGTTGCACCAACGCTTCGGTGAGATGGCTGCCAATAAATCCGCCGGCTCCCGTGACAAGAACTCTGGATTCTTCAGTTTTCATTATTATTCGCTTTGTGGAAGCGTGTCTAAGATTACAGTGTTTTAAATTGCTCTATAATGAAGGCAGTGATCAAATAGAGTCTGTCTTTTTCTGGCCCTGACTTTCGTTTGTTTGAGTTCCACTAAGTGGCATACGATTTAAGGAGAAACCGACAAGCCTCGAAAACGGCTCCATTTCGTGCAACACAACCATTTTGATATCGTGATCATCACAAAGCCCCTTGAGACGACCTCGTTTGTGTTCATTCGGTAAGAACGTTAGCCATAATTCATCAATGCGATGTACATGATGAATCGTAGCAATATCACTTTCGCGACCTAGCACACGATTTCCACAAACACGCCTTCCCCGAAGTTTTGAATCATCATCAATAAAACCAACCAGACTTCCTCCTTGAATTCCATTACCCAGTAAGTCCGCCATTGCAATTCCCCACCTTCCAGCGCCATAAATGGCAATATTAGAGGGGCTTTCTGATCGCAGTGCAGACTTTCTCTCCCACCTCATGCGATGAAGAACTCGTGGCAAGACTATCAATGGCATTAGAATGAGCCAAAACAATGGAACCAGATAGATTGATATGTCTCGATGAACTCCTACGAGCAATAGAAAGCCAGAAATCCAGGCTAGAGAAATAACCAATGTCAGCCGGATTGCATCCGGCAGAGAAAAGTTTCGAATAGGATGTAAGTAACAGCCTCCCAACAACATGCCTGCGATCAATAGTGGTGGCAGTAGCCATGATCCTAAAATGATGTGGTCAAGCGGTGTGCTCCAAGTAAACCCGGAATAGCGAAGGATGTTAGCTGAGATCCACGCAATCTGTATCAGCAGAATATCTAATGCTAGGATTTTTGCATGCAATCCCAAGAAGCGTCGCCAGTTGATTACACCAGCAATGCTCACCCACAACCCTTTACAGATCCACAAAACATCCTTCAGAAGATTCGCCTTCTGAAAGTATTCGATATCGTTCTCTGCCTTTTTTGGAAACAGTACGCGGCGGTAGTAATCCTCTGGGTTCTCATCACTTGGATAGAGCTCACATTCGTTCCGAAACGCTATCTGATTGGGGCCAAAAATCCCAGGAATATGTTCAAGTACTCTTGCGTATTTTCCAACGAACTGGTCTGCAAAATTGAGGGTTTCAGGTCGTGGGCCAACGAATGACATTTCACCTTTCAAGATATTCCAAAGCTGTGGTAATTCGTCGAGTTTTGTTTTTTGCAGTATCGCACCAATGCGCGTCATCCTGGCATCGCATTCTACCGTAACTCCGGGCCCTTGATTCCGCCAATGAACAGGGAACTTTCGAAACTTGTGCATTCTGAAGCTTCGACCCTTCAGGCCCAGTCTCTCCTGGGAGAAGATCACCCTACCCGGCGATTCAAGCCATAATAGAATAGCAATAATCGCCATGGCCGGAGCAGAGACGATCAGCGCTATTACGGCCAGGCTTATGTCGAAAATGCGTTTACAGATACTGTTCATGCGTGCGAAATGGCGTCCCGGAGTGATCGGATAACTTTTTCCACATCCTTTTCCCTCATTCCGGGATGAAGTGGTAAGGACAACTCTCTGGCAAAGAATTCTTCTGTGTTCGGTAGGACTATTTTCGGAAAGCGTTCTCTATAGTAGGACAACTGATGAACTGGGGGGTAATGTATACTGGTTTGAATGCCTCTCCTGCGCAGCTCCGTCATGAGCTTTTCGCGATTCATCCCTTCTGGCAACAAGACCGGCATCAAATGGGCTGCAGTCTTATGCCCTTGTTCAAAGGGAATAGCAATTTCCGGGAGGAAGATTTCGAAACGCTCCCGATAAAACTTGGTCAGTTTGCGTCTCAAGTCATTGCATGCAGATAATCGGGTCAACTGTACCGAACCCAGGGCAGCTCGTAGCTCATCCATTCGATAGTTGAATCCCATCATGGTGACATCGTACGAGCTTGCATGACCACGGTCACGCTCAAGCGTGTTAGTTGTCATACCATGAGCCCGCATTCTACGGATTTTTTCCAGCATCGAGGTATCTCGAGCCAGAATCATCCCTCCCTCTCCTGTAGTCATATTCTTGTTGGGGAAAAAGCTAAATACCGAGGCGTCAGACCACAATCCGACTTCTCCAACCCCCGGGGCATGGGCCGCATCCTCGATAAGTTTAAGTCCCTGGTCGTCGGCAAATGACCGCCAACCATGTGTTTCTACCAAATAACCCCCGTAGTGCATTAAGATGGCGGCTTTGGTTCTCTGTGAACATTTAGCTTTTGCGTCAGTAAGAGAAATGTGTGGTAATTCAGTGCTTTCAATGTCTACGAAAACAGGTGTTGCACCCACGTACATGACAGCATTGACTGTTGCCACGAAAGTCAGCGATGGTACCAGAACCTCATCACCGGGTCCTACCCCTAGAGTTGCAAGGCACAAATGCAACCCCGCCGTACACGAACTGACCGCTACCGCATCGACCGCTTCATGGATTTCAGCAAACTCTCGTTCGAAAGCTGCAACTCGATCACCCATAGACAGCCAACCACTATCTATAACAGAAGATAAGGCCTGCTTTTCTTCTTCCCCCAACACAGGCGAGGACAATGTAATCGTACGATTTTCCAATTTGAATCTAAATAACCGGGTTCCTTGAAGACCTAGGTTCCAAGAAACGCCCCTTCATTATCTCGAAACATCTCTTGGGCTCGTGCAAAATCCTCTGCACGGCCAACATCCATCCAAACGCCATCATGTTTATATACATGTACGGGCATCTTTCGCTCTAGCATGGTATGCATCAAATCATCAAAACCGAAAGGCACACCATGCGGAACTATTTCTAAGACCTCAGGCTCGATACAATATATACCCATGCTAACCTTGAATTTCATATCAGGTTTTTCCTGAAATGCCTTTACTTTTGTACCGTTACTTTCCAGAACCCCTAAATCTACTTTGACGATCTTCTCTGTAGTGGCAACAGTTATCAAAGCGCGTTGTTTGCGGTGAAAAGCAATAAATCGACGTAAGTCGAGATCTGTAATCAGGTCTCCATTTAGCACTAAAAAGGTTTCTCTCAGTTCTTCTCGAAGAAGAAGCAAAGGTCCAATTGTCCCAAGGGGCTCAGGTTCTTCACTGTAAGAAATATCCATTGACCATTGGCTGCCATCCCCGCACAACACGCGTATCAAATGGCCAAGGTGACCAACAGTAACGAACACCTTACAAATGCCGCTTCGACGGAGCCATTTGAGTAAAATCTCTATAACAGGAAGATCTCCAACCGGCATAAGAGGTTTAGGTAACACTAACGTATAAGGTAGCAGTCTTGTTCCCCTTCCGCCTGCTTGAATAACAGCTTTCATTTTCAATTCACCTATCTATTTTGGGGTACCTGTTTGTGGTTTTTTGAACCAGTTCACCATTTACTTGAACTAAATTTTGAATGTTTGATAGACACTCTTGACTTAAGAATTCTTGATACAAAAGGAATGAGCAAATAAGGATTATGCAATCAACGTTGCAGACTAACTGGAATCACTGTTAGAGATATAATAAGATGTACCGGAAAATAAAACATTTAATAATATTTCAATGATCGAACTAGATTGATATGAAGATCTATTTAACAAGAATCGCTAAGTCTTTAACAACGGACTAAAATTTATCAGCTTCTTGTTTGATCTGCCCAAAAAAGCCAATGTTGGACACGATTGAATAATCTTGCAGACTAGATTCTCTCACTTAATCCTTTCAACAGACGGACGAATGATTTGCTTGACAGAGTAGGAAAAAAGCGGCTTATTGTCCGACAGCAAAGCGCAGCTACTTTTACTGCAACTTTTACAGAGCCATGGCAAAGGAATTCTTCTTCACAAGGTTCCAGAGTGAAACCCATACGCTTTTTAAAGTATGACAATCCATCCATCCGCTCACTATCAAATCCGTGGACCCCATAATTAACCTGCAGACAGTTCAATTTATTGAATGCTCGATCAGTAATCTTGAAAACCAAAAGATTATTTGGGTACCAGTTTAATTCCGTATTACAGGAGAACCCGTGAAGAATGTGATATGTTTCCAGATACTGAAGTCCTACAACAAAACCGCCAAATTTACCTTTCCGGCGTGCTGCCCATAATTCTACTGCTCCTCCCCAATCGTTTCTGTCGACCCTCTGCAAGACATTTAAGTGACTCATAAAAAATCTGATATCCTGGCGCTGTTGTCTAACCCAGGTGTCTTTTATTGATTTTTTCATATGCGGCCAGGCTTCCGCCCAGTGAAGCCGAACTACCTCGGATCCCTCCCGCGAAGTTTTTCGAATCTGGCTTCGAGCCCTGGGGTGGACATTAGCAAACCCATATTCAAGATCTCTACATAACCAGGCATAAGTATCGGAACCGCTGTCCCTCACTGCGTCGGAAACCGGACTGCAATTCCATAGCAACCGAGCCAGCAGTGTTCCGGATGGCACACTCGGAATAGGTTCTCCTTCGTTAGGGAAAGGAATAAGATTAGCCACTCTAGGACGTACAGTCATCCATTGAGGCATCACTGTTTTCATGCCAAAACACCTTGTGGTACCGATCGAGCCGCTACAATTATTTTTGGTACGATGTCGAGTTGGCCGAAGGTTATCCTATGTAGTGCAAACGTAGCTGTATAAACGACCTTTTTTACTATACCTTTGAGACCAGATGGCACGCTTCCGACGTTATTGTAAACAGCGATGGGTTTAAAACTGTTTTCTTTCAACACATTCAAGAACGCCCTCCGATCATAATAACTCTTCCAGTAAGTATTTGACGTCTTAACTCGTCCGACCAAGTTCAGCCAAGTATAATTGGCTACCTCACAGATGAAGATGCCGTCGGGTGCAAGCCATCGGTGGATCCTAGCCAGAAGGGCACGAGGCTCTTTGTGATAGATGAGGGTATCAAGAAGGGCCACAGCGTCAAAGCTTTTGGCAGAAAAATCAATATTGTCGATGTCTGTCTGAACTGCCTCAACAAATGGATACCTATCTTTTATCATCCTGACCCCGAATCGAGAGGGCTCGATAGCTGTCACGCGCCTCATCTTCTCGAAAGGGTAGAACTTGAAGAGATGTCCTGTAGCAGACCCGATATCTAGGAATGTGTGCCATCCCGTGTCGTGAATTTTGAGAATCTGAGATATACGTATAAAGGCCGCTTCCCGATAATTTTGCAAAAACCAAGTATTCTCCTCACTTATATAATCATCCTCAAAGAACTCCTGTTCAGATTTCTCGGGAGGGGTTATAATTACCCTAGTACCACAACTCTGGCACATTTTAAGGCCACCTTTCTTGGTTTTCTGTAATTCACTGAATCTCCCGCAAGCCGGGCACCGATCTGTTTTATACACGATTATATTTCCCTGTTTTTCTTACACTTTCCAAAAGGGATTCGGCGATGGTTTTCGGAGAATGCCAGCTTCGAATGAGCGTCCTCGCTCTCCTTGTGCTTTCGCGCAGCCTGTCTTGGGAATTGAGAAATGAAGTTACAGCGTAATATCCATCTTGCCTTCCTGCTTCACTTGGGGTAAAGGCGATCCCTACGCCTTGCTCCTTGACCAGTCGATAAAGCTCACTATTTCTATCTGCCACCGCCACTATGGGGCGTCCACTTGCAAGTATCGAAAATACCTTCGAAGGCATCGAAGCATCTCCCCACCCAGGGGGTAAGCCAACATAGCCTGCGCTGCAGCTGGCATATAAATCGGTCAGCTTTTTCCAAGGAACAGGATCTAGACGGTCAATTGTAGGGTTGTTTTCCAACTCTGGCTTGCGTCTTGTATTCGCAACTAGACGAAAGATGGTTCGATCGCCGAGGTTATTTGCAATCTTGGCCCAAGCAACGAAGGGATCGAGAAAGTGGGCAATACCAATTCCGCCCGCATACAGTAAAACAGGTGGCGTCGGAAACTTTCCTCCATCGAATCTTCCAAGGTGCTCCTCAAACAACGAGTCCACCGGGAAGCGAAGGAATCCAACTTTTCCACCTGTTTCTCCCAATCTTCGTTGCAGAACCTGCGCCATAGTGGGCGTGAGAGCGAACACTGCTTGTGCTTTGCGCATGGGATAGCATTCCGCACGGCTAAGGACGGCGAATAGTGAGCCTTTTTTTAGAATCCCGCTTTTGACAAGCACGTCCGGGTACAAGTCATGCACTAAATACACAAAGGGAGCGCGGCTGAGTATAGCCCCAATGATCGCCCCAAGGTTCCAATAAAGGGGTCCGTCGATAATCCAATAGAAGACTAATGATTTGCTCTTGATTACACTGTAAAAAGCCCAAAAATGAAACAGGAGAAGTTTTGTTGCGCGTGAGAGTCCAGAGCCTGCCGCGTCCACCCGGGACCCGAAGCGCAGTATGGTCAGGCTTTCATCACATAAATCTTGTTTGGTAGAGTAGCTTCCTGAGCAAAATAATCGAACTCGCTGGTTAGCTTGGCGCAGTCCATCTATCAATGCGTGAAAATAGATCGCACTCGGTCCGCAGGACGGCCAATATTGGGGTGTTACAACTCCGAGCAAGTTTTCATCCATTAGATCTTTAGCACTATCAAAGCCTGCTGTCCAAGTTAAACAGAGACTTGTAGAGCAGTATCTTTTTCTTATTTAACGCTCTCAATGGAAGATATACGTTCATTCAGTACTTCCGAGTAGATCTCCAAATATCTTTCGCCTATAGTAGTAGGAGAAAACACCAGTCTAGCGCGCTCCAACCCTCGTCGTCTAAAGGTTCGTCTCAACTGTGGATCGTCTATCATCCGTTCGATCGCCCTGGCAAGCGCTGGAACATTTTTCAAGGGAGTTAGAAGCCCGCAATCGCCGAGGATCTCACGAGTAGCCGGAATATCTGCAGCAACAACCGGCACACCTGAGGCCATAGATTCAATTACAGCAACTGGAGCGGCCTCGGATTCTGATGAAAAGACAAATAATCCCAATGTTTGAAACCAGCTTTGAACATCTTTAACGTAACCAGCAAATATAACTTCGTCTGTAAACCCGAGCGTTTCTACGAGTCCCAAGAGCAATTCATAATACCATCTTTTGTTAGTCAATATGCGCCCAGCTATTTCCAGCGAGAGATTAGGCCGTTTTTTTACGACAATTGAAAAAGCTTCGATAACATATTCCAACCCTTTCCCTGGAGACAAATTGGCCATAACTCCTATTCTGGTAATGAGTTCTTGGTCACACAGACCTTTCACATCAATAGTGGGTGCGGGAGGGTAGATAACTGGAGTATTGTCTGAAAGGCTATAGTACTTCACAACAGCACGACTCGCAGCAATGGTCTGAGCTTTGCAAGAAGAAGCTACTACTCTCATGGTCTTCGCAAATAAGCCCGGCACAGTGGTATCGTTAAAGTGCCAGACAATGGGGACTTGGAAAAGAAACGCTGCTATAACAGCAGGCAGTAAAACGGCCCCGTTCACATGAACAATTGATGGCCGTGCTTTCTTTATTACAAGGTAGGAATTAATAACATCTTTCCACAAGCCAACAAAAAACCATTCTAAACCAGTAGATACCGGCTTTTCGAGCTTGGGTTTTCGCCAAAATATTCTTACGTGACTTATTCCTGGGTGACTATAGAATTGATCAGGTAGAACAGTAGGACAAGCGACTATAGTTGCCACATGTCCTCCAGACGTTCTATGAATATGTTGATGCACGCGAACGACACGTACTCCAGGACCTCCTACCCGGCCGTCAGCGAGAAATTGGAGGATACGGATGTTTCTAACTTTCATTGACCTCTGACCCAAGATCGATCTTGCTCGTAGCCGAGGAGAATAAGTTCGTCGCCTGCGTAGTGGTTGAAAATCTCGCAAGCTTCACGATCAAAAACACTGCGCCATTCACCTACTGTACCTTTTCGCATAAAGCTACGCTTGTCCTCTTGTCCAGGTGTTCTGCCAGACTGTCGGACAAAGCAGAATTCCTCTGCAACATTCAGCGCTCTCTGTCTAGAGAGTACTTTTCCTGTCAATTCCAGCACTATACGCATAAGCTCATCTGCTGTGTCGCCCAGCAAATCTTCATAAGAAACATAAACAACGTCGGAATGACCGTACCAACTCTTCACAAAATCTGTCCATGAAAACCGAGGGTACGTTTGCTCACTAAAACAGTACTCGATGAACAATGGCAAATTCTCTTGCACATTCTCAGGGTCTGGAAAAGAAATTCGCCTCAATGTATTTTCTACAATTATTCTGTTGTTTCTTTCATTCCTGAACATACAGTGATGATACCAAGAGATCAGCAAATCGCGACCGTCTCGCCACATGATCACAATGTTCTTCTTTATTCCAAGACTCAAATAATGGGCATGCATAATTGCAGGTCGAACCGTCGGGATAACGTTCATCGGAAACGGAATGCCTAGTGATCGACTTAACATTTGACATAGCCAAGTTCCTCCAGACTTAGGATATTCATTAACAATATAGTAGGGAATTCTTTCAGAGAAATAGCGGATAAGTAGTAAACGATGGACCGAGAGAACCCTATTTATAGCTGAAAGGAACATCATAAACTCTAATTACAATAAAAGACTCACTTTACGAAAATAAGCGTGAACGCATAGAAAAGACCAAAAATGTCATTACGATCATCGTTAGTTGCAAATGTACCATCTAGTTACCTAAAGAGTATATTTTACGCACAACAACCTAAAGGATGTACAAAAGATAAGTGTCTTTTATCAGTATTACAGACCTGAAAACTTACATGACACTGCTCCCTCTCTTTATGACTAACTATTCATTTCCTAATTGACTGTTTTAAAGCTTTCGATGTTCCACAAAGTATCCACAAAATTATCAACATTGCAAAGCTGACGTTGATAAAGTTAGAAAACTCCCTTCTTAGAATATCCGGAGAGGCAACTAGCAATAGATATGGGGAAATCATTTGATATTTGTTGAGTAAGTACTTTCTATTCTGTATGTACTTTACATAAAAACACTTTATCGTCATTGAGACAATAAACATCACAAGGGGAACGCCAATATAACCAAAATTGATGAAACCTTCTGCATTAAGAGCATAATCCAGACCAACACCAAGATCCCTCCCTCCCATAAAATCTGTGCTAATTTTTTCTTGATATGTTATTTGTACTGGCTCTCCTACGTTAATCCCTGTAAGTGAATATGGAATTAACGTTCCGGCAAAAGAGTATAGAAATGTTTTTCCATAATGAAAGTTGGTCATATCATAGTAAGAAAGTTCTTGAGTCAAAACTGAATTGTAATCTAACTTAAATATTAAATTCACAATATTAGATGATACTCCATAAGTTGATACATTATTCAAATGCTTTTTTGGATAAATGTTATGCTTATAATATGAAACCATAACGACAACACAAATAAAAATCATAACATAATATTTCAGCATTCTCCTTTGACTTTTGCGGGTTTGGTAATTTGGTAGATGTCCGCCCTCCGTTTGATAGTTACGTAACAATACCAAAACCAATAAAAGATATAGTAACCGATACCGCATGCCCAATGTGAGAAAGAACAATGCTACAACAAAATATCCTCCTACGATCGTATAAAATAGTAACTTTCTTCGAGTGGCCCTCAGTGCTTCGAGAACGAAAATTAAAAAGTACGAACTTATCCCAGCAATTATATTAAGGCGCGAAGTAATAGGTCCCTGGTGCATACCCATGCGGGACAAGTAAGCAAAATAGTTAAACGAGAACAAGACCAAAAATAGCATCCCGCTCACAACGGTGAAGGCTTTTAGGCTAACTATATCAAGGCTAAAGTTTGGTAGTAACCTTGCTAATCTAGATTCTTTTCTCACAATCAAAATCCCGCTGAATATGCCTGCAAGACCTATGGTGTTCAAGTAAGTGGCTTGAGGCAGGTTTTCCCAACGGGTCAGTGGAGAAAAGTAAATAATCTTTGAACCAAAGAATAGCAACAGGACAGGAGCACTAAAATAAAAAAGTAAATAAGCTGCAGGTATCCAGATACCGGGTGAAAATATATCATTATTTAAATAATAGTCTAAAGCCATAAATGCGGCACAAAACACCAAAGCTATAATTGTATATATAATCATTTGGAACTATTTGTGAATCTAATGTAATAACATCTAAATTTTATTGTATTAAACTATCTGCTAACAATGACAAGTACTCATCTTTATCATTCCAGTGGCTGCATTTTGAAAGAACTGCGACTATTTTGAAAACTTCTATTTAACATCCACAACTGCAACACATTTAGTAATACAACCGTAAATGCTGTTACACAAGCTGCCCCTGTGGCACCCCATCGCGGGATTACAATCAAGTTACCTATAACGTTAATTACAGCAGCTAAACTAAGAGAAATCGCATACTGTCTCTGATAGTCTGCCATTAAAAGGGCCTTACCCACTGGACCAGTCAGTGCGTTAATGAATTGTCCGGTTCCCAGAACCCTTAGGAGCGCTGTCCCAGTAGTGAAGTCTTTGCCAAAAATACCGAGCAGCTGACTAGGCCATAGCAGTATCATTATAAAAAATGGTAAAGCCCCCATTCCTGACCAAAAGATTCCCTTCCGCAAAATGATATTGAAGTGATGCAAGCGCCCACTATGGAAAGCAGCTGACAACATTGGAGCCGCTGCGGTGTTCACTGCTGTTAAAACTATTACATTTAGTAGCGCCAGACGATTGGCTGCAGAATACAAACCAGTTACCTGCATGTTCAACATCGTTCCTAACATTAACACGTCGGTGCGGTTTAAAATGATTTGACTGATGTTGCCAAACAACATTGGTAAAGCTATTAACATCCAATCGCGACTTCGGTACTTCGTCTTAGATTTGTAAATCTCTTTGGGTAGATCTCTTCGAAGTAGTACGCCGCTCAGCAATACGACACCTAAAGTAAGCGCCGTGTAAATCAGCAGTGTTTGCAAAGCGTTCTTGACACCAAAAGTCACTATGCCCAGTATCGCTAATACCGGCAACAGGATATCCTCCAATACGATAGATGATCGAATATTATTCAAACCTTGAAAAATCATTCGTCGCAAGTTCAGCAAACCAAGCATGGGTAAAAGTAATGCGCAAAAGCGTAGACTGAGGCAAATTTCATTTGATAAGGAAGGAATTAGAGATATTCCGGCGACTAGAGTTGCCCCGCCCATGCAGTTGAATAGAGTAATTTGATGGGAGCGCTGCAATACGCCTTTTAACAAACCCCATTGACGAAGTTCAACGTATTGAGCAACAAAACGGGTTATCGCAGACAGCCAGCCGAAAGTCACCATCACAAAAAGCAAGCCAACAAGAGCGAGAGTGTAGCTGAAAATGCCGTAGCCTGCGGGGCCTATAAGGCGGCCAACTACAGTATGTAAAAGGAATACTAGGCCGAGGCCTATTCCCCTTAGCACAAAGGCATCAAGCGTCCCTTTTTTCAGCCGAGACAGAACATCATCTCTAGGCATCACTGGAATTTCCTTACATCTGATCTAATATTGTCAATGTCAAGCTTACCTATCACACGTATATGGCTAATTCGATGCAATACATAGCCTCCATTGCGGGCCAAGTGTTTTTCGACATCTACGTTGGATACATGCCAGTGGCCATCCTCTATTATGCCAGCTACGCTGATATATGGAACATTTTGTCCTGCAAGCGTCATGCGATATGGTATGTCTGGTGCGAATCGCACACTTACCTCGGAAGAATTTCCAGTTGTTATCTCTAGCACGACAAAGGGATATCGGCCTTTTTGATCGTCAACTTCGCACCGCACGAGAACCATTGTGCCAGAATCGCGTGTCCGAACGGTGAATGAAAGCAAAGGTCTCGTCCGGAGAGAGCGTTCCGGCTGAATCAAAAAATCGTGATCCCACTCATGGTCTGTGAGTACAGGCGATATTCGGAGGAAACGGTTGCCATCCGCACCCAGCAAGATTCTTGCGTAATTTCGATCTTCAGGTGGCAACTCGAAATCATTGAAATCTAATTCTACCCGCTTGTCGTGTTTGAAACTCCCGTGCAGCAAAAATACTCCCTCTCCAGGTCTTAAAGCAAGGTCACCCTCCACTTGATTGCCTTCCGGTGTGTAAAAGGGCTTTTCCAAATGGTATCGGCTAGGCGATCCGTCGTGAGGTACCAGCAGTACAATGCCTCTGGTAAATCGACGCAAATATACCTCACCTGACCTTTCAAAGGATGTCAGCGCTTTTCCGAGATCAACGTCCCAGTCTGAAAAGTAATCCAATCCACCTGTTCGCCCCGCATGCGGCGGATACTGAAAGGACGCATGATATTTAAAGTGAGAATTAGGTCCTGCGGCCAGGAGATAAGCGCAATACAGGTAACGCTGCCAGCGGTAGTCCTGTTCATAGTCCGTATAATGCCATGGTGCACGCCCATAAACGATAACGCGGTTTTCTGGGTGCTTTTGCATGACACGCAAATAGTGCCCAATGCCTTCAGCGAAAGGAACAATAATGTTCTTCCCAGGGTGCATTCCAAACCACTCGATGACCATTCCATCTGAATATTGCAGAAAATCTGCTTGCCGCTTCATGGCTTCATGATCTAACCGACCTCGCCTGCGATCCCACACATCCAAACCGTTATAGATCATAATTCGTTTGGGGAGTGTATGTCGCAAAGTCTTAAACAGTTTGTCCATACTCTTGGCATAGTTCGCCGCAACCTTTGGTCCTCTTTTTTCCGCAAGGCCGGGCTGAACTCTGAAAACACCATCAATCGCAATTCCGTCGACTCCTGTACTCGAAACATAGCGTTTCACTCGCTCCACAACCCACTTGCGGTAGTCAGGCGAACTGACATCTCCAAGAAGAAACTCTGGCGATTGCAGGCCAGTGGCATACGCGACTTTCTTTATTTTACCTCCCAATCCATCGAACTGCATCGTCAACAAAGGCTTGCTAGCGTAGCCCTCCAAAATAGTTGTGCCGATACGTGGAGTTTTGTGCCAGCGGCTGATCCATGTGTACATGAGTATCGGTAAATCTGGTGCAAGGTTATTAAATCTACGGACGATGGAGGGATAGGAATAACGATGGTTCTCGGACGCATACGGAGCGTTTATTACCACGATATCCGCACGATCACGAAGAAAACGAATGATTTGGGTATCGAAAACATGGGTAACGTCCGTACCAATCCAGAAAACGGGTTTTCCGGATTGAGCAGAAGCCCCGTGCTCAATTCCCACTGCAAATGAGAGAACTAAGGCAAGAACGAACAGAAAAATGCGTATGGTGAGTCCTCGAAGGAGTATTCGCCGCAACCATTTTGGGGACTTGATCAGTCTCAGGTTTGACACTGTCAAAGTGCTTTTAATTCCCGACACAGCATGTCTCTTGTTTCTTAATTACTTGACTAAACAGGAACTTCTGAGTTGGTCGTTGGATAAAACATACAATGCCACATGAACGACTGGACCCTAGATCGCTATGCTCAATGCTTCATTACCTGAATGGCCTTATTAGGTCGCCAAAAGCCCCTTATTTGGCGCTACCCGCTGCTAGAGGACCTGGCATTGTATCAGCCTCAGATCTCTGGGGAGGTATATCTTGATGAGTTATTCTAGGCGGAGATTCTGCAGATGTCTTGCTCTGCATGTCGGGAGGACCAGTTGCTTATCTTAGAGATTCATTAATTGGGGACCCCTCAAGGTGAATAGAGACATTTGCCAATAGCCCCCGCACCTGGTATTAAATAGTCTTGCGCTAGTGTTCTCACATCACCAGACCGATCGATACTCGGATCTATCTGGCCGCTACTTCCTCTTGGACTCGGTGTTTTCAAGTCGTCAGAAGATCAATCTAGGATAAACACCGCACCGATCTTACCTGATGCCTCATACACAACAGCGCAGTTGGAGGACTGAATGATCTTCCTTATGCCAGCTGCAAATGTAATCCGTTGCAATCAATTACTATTTCTCTCCTAGTAGTCAGTTCACTGCACTGAAAGTGGACTCCTGTCTGCTTCCCCAAGGCAGCAAGAAGCTTACCAAGAGTCACCTTGTCAGCGCTAACAGAGAGTCGCTCTCCGCCAAACTCAGTGTGGCATGACACACTCGATGCCCAGACATTTATACTGGAAAGAACAGTAGATAGCACCGCCATCATAACAACATGCGCGTTATAATTTTTCATCGCTTTTCTACTGTAGAGCTTCTTTTGCTGCAGACCGTTCTCATCCAGCCTTTGATCATATTGCTAGACACAACCAGATTAATACTGTCTCATCATAAATGCCGGCCGAGTCACTCCATTGTTAGCACAGTAATCATACCATTTGACTGCAGGCCAAGCTAAATGAGCGTACCCTGCGGAAGCATCGTCTAGTACTTCGACAAAGCCACTTGCACCTGAACCCAAGCCGATGGCGATCTCATCTTTGCCATCGCCATCAATATCTCCACAGGCAGGCCGCGTCTCACCATTGCTACTGTTATAGGAAGACCACTTCACTCTTGGCCAGGCTAGGTGAGCATATCCTGTGGAAGCATCGTCTAGTACTTCGACAAAGCCTTTACCACCTGCACCTAAGCCAATCACTATCTCATCCTTACCATCTCCATCAATATCCCCCGTGGCTATTCTAGTCTCTCCATTTGCGGAATTATATGCACTCCACTTCACACGTAGCCAAGCATCAGGGGTGTAATCCGTCGCACATACCTCAGCGAAACCACCAGCCGACGGATAAGATCCAAGGCCGATAATCAGAGATTCCAAACCTTTACTAAGCAAAATGTCTGGAACAGTCACATTAGTAGAACTCACCTCAAAATTACCGGACCACTCGGTGTTCGGATAATCTTGAGCTATTGCTGCTACACGATAGGTACCTGGTTGAACGTTATAGAATACGTGTTTTCCGTTGTGGTCTGTCTCCGCGAAGCCGGCTAATTCATCACCGGGCTGCTTGTAAAGTACAACCGACGCAAAATATATACCCTCGCTACTAGCGCGGTCTTTTACGTATCCCTGAACTGTTTGTCCTTCGGAATCGTAGGAGAGATCGATATCGCTGTTAGGGGTGCTGAGATCTCGAACAATATCAACAATTGTAATTGACTCGTTACCCTCGACCCCGTCCGTACTTAGGATCAATGACACGAAAACATTTCTGCTGTCTCGATCATAGTCACCTGTTGGTGGGACGAAAAAGACATAGTTTCCCGTACCTGGGTCGGGATAGTTGGCACCCAGGGGAGCTATTCCTCCAATATTGTCCGTAGTAAACTGTTGGTCATCCAAAAAGGATATAACGATAAACTCGCCATTGTGTGCGAGGCTGTTGTCGGACACATTACCGGAAATCAAGTCCACACTGCTGCTGGAATTATAAAACTTTCTGTTCGGCCTACTTGCCGGGATGTTATCGAGATCGTAGGTCGCGTTAACGTCAGTCACATCAATTTGTGCGGGGACCATGAAATATCCTTGATCATCACCGAGGTTAAAACTATAGCTACCTAGAGGAAGACGAAATTCGAAATATCCGCTGGAATCAGTTTCACCCCAGACTGCGTCTGACCTTCCGGCGACCCAGTATTCGACCATATCCACCGGAGTTCCAGAAGGGCTACCATCGTCGTAGTAAATATGCCCGGTGACCAATGCTCCGTTTTTGAGCTGTATATTACCCAAATCTTGAACTTCCCCAGGAGCTAGGTAATAGTAGTTAATATACCATGCATAACCGGAACTCACTCCTGGTTCGACGGCGCATTCCATTCCACCGGCTGCTACAGCCAGTTCGAAGCTGCCGTCAGGATTGGTGGTAGTACTAGTCCACCAACTATCACCTTCACAGGATACTCGTACTCCACTCATTGGACTGCCACTGTCATCAAGGACCACACCTGATAGCCCGCTGATTGAATCGGCCGCAGCCTGAAGATTGACGCGCGGTTTGGTGACCGTGGGCGACGCCTTGGGATCAGTGATCATATCACCAGTACTTGCAAGTATAAATCTGACCAAGTTAGGCGACAAAAATGATCCTGCGACTGCATTTGCCGCGCTCTGCAGAGAGGCGGCTGCACCTGCTGCATAGGGACAGGCTGCTGAAGTCCCCCCGAAGCTTGAAGTATAATCTCCTGAGGCGTAACCGCCAGAACCAACAATATCCGTGGTATAGGCCTTATTGCTCGGAGCAAAAAGATCCATGAAGGTGGCGCTATTTGAGTAGGTAGTCACTTGATCCGCGGCAGTTGTAGCGTCCTTGTACCATTTCCCAGAGCTAGAGCAGGGAGGGGCAGGATTTCCTACGCAAGAAAGACTGCTAATGCATCCAACATATGGGTCTGCTGGATATGCTCCTATGTTGGCGTCGTAGACAGCGCCCACAGCATTAACGTAACTGACACAGGCTGACCGTTTTATGCCATTACAGAAACCGTTGTTACCAGTGGACGCAAAAAGAGTTATGCCGGCGGCCACGGCGTTGGCAGCTGCTGTAGTCAGCGCCGGTTCGGCAGTGTCACAAGGATTGCTATAGTAACTCCCGCCAAAACTAGTACTGATGATCATGATGGGGTTGTCCGGATCGTCGTTTTGATGGGTCACACACCACTCCCACGCTTCTATTATGTCAGATGTATAAGCAGATCCTGTGTCTCCAGTGGATATTTTCAGGGCGTAGAGCTTGGAATTGGGAGCGACGCCACCGATATAATCTCCCACACTGCCAATATCTCCTGCTGCAATGCCGGCACAGGCAGTACCGTGAGCTTGGCCGTTGGGCCTCGGGTCAGAATCGTCGTCTCCAGTGTCGTACCCGCCGATGACCTTCGAGTTGAATATGGGAGAGCCACCCCCGCCAAGTGCCGGGTGGGAACTGTCGATTCCGGTGTCACAGATTGCTATGGCCATACCTGAGCCGTCGTAAGTACTTCGCACTGTGGTAGCATTCATCAACGGTATGCCTTGAGCCAGGTCAGCCTGATTAATACCGTCTTTACTAATTGACATCACTTCATTCAATGCTTCTAGCTCCTTCAGACCCTCCAGGGTGACTTCTGAAGAGAAACCGAAGATATATTTAAACCTGTTGGTAATCCGGACTCTGCGGGGATCAAGACTCCTAGCCACCACATCTTGAGCCTCCTCCACCTTCGTCTTCAGCCTTTCTCTAAAAACCGGGTCTCTAATATGACCATCCTGGTGAGACTGCTGAGAAGTCCTCAACTGCGAGGTTCTATTCATATCCATTTCAATGGATCGCTGAAAGCCTATCGGCTCCTTCAAGGTCACGATCACCCGAGTGGTTTCTCTACCTGCTCTAAAATTTTCCAGTACCAGATCACTCTCGATTAATTTTGAACTCGCCGTCATTTGCTCGATCACTTGTCTTGTGTCATTTCGCGCCTGAGAAACAAATGCATAAGAGATTATGAGGATCGCTATGACCAAAGTGGTAAGCAACACTTTTTTCTTCATCTCTTTTCCCCTTGTCTCACCCTCTTGCCTTCTTGCGACTCAAATTCATGGCTATTTATCCAGCCTCCCCTTCCCTTTTCGACTCACCATAATAGAATTTCAATTCATTGAAGCTTTGGTGTTCAAATATTCAAGGCAATGTCGTTTGTTGAAAGATTGGGAGATCTGCTGGATTAACGTCTCTGGATTTCCACCTTGTTCAGACCAATCCAAAGATACTTTCAGCGTCGAGATTTTAGTGATGCCATTGGAGAATCTGCGTCTGAAGTCACGCACCAGAATTTGAGGACATTCCAACTCTGACCATACGGATAAGGAGATTGAATTGTGCGAGAGAAAATTACATCTTTTTTATTAATACAAAAGGTAGCCATCTGTGTCAAGTTCTTTAACTTATAAGGTTACGGGGATTTGGCCGATAAATTAGTAGTGCAAGAACTGTACTGCTTGAATAATAAATAATTGACTCTCTGCCTACTTCCGGGGCGCTCGGAGTCTCAGGTAGCGACGTAAGTTGCTAAACCGTTCATCATCTTCACTGCTCTTGACGTTATGTATATATTCTAAGAAGAAAGCCAGAAAGAGCGAAAAAAAGCCAGCTACGGTGACCGAGAGAATGCAGATCAGACTTCGTTTCGGCTTAACCTTCTTGTCTGGATCAGGGGCAATTGGGGGATCCAGGACAACAAAACTATAATATTTCTGCGCCCGGGCAAATGTCTCTTTTTCAATTTCCTTGGCGAGTAATTCTGATATTTTTACTTTGAGAAGAGCATCGGCGGTAAGATCGAGTTGCTCTTGGAGAAAACGCTTGTTTTCCGCAGCGTCTTGCAGGGTGTTCTCACGAAGAGATTCACTAAGTTCAGTGAGGTAGTGATTCACCATAATCTTCGCAAAACGTGGGTCCTTATGGTCGAACTTGATGGTCAGAACATCTGTGTTGCGTTCGCGCGAAACGGTTAGCATCCCAAATATTATCTCGTATGCATCCTGCATAGTAGGTGCCGGATTCTCCTCCCAATTTTTTTTCAAGGGATCCCACTGTTTTTCGAAAAGCTCCGGCATGAGCTTATATTTCTCCACTACGCGGCGGGCTAGTTCACGGCTTTTGAGAACCACCACGAATTTTTCCACATCGCCACCCCCGCCCAGGCCCACTAATTCACCTGCCATACCGCTCAAGGCGCCAATGGCAGAAAGGGCTGAAGAGGTAGCTGACTTTTCTTGTTGCCGCGGAATTATTGTAGCCTCAGAGCGGTAGATGTTAGGTAAATTGAGGCTGATGATTACTGCTGCCAGACCGGTGACGAAGACTATGCCGAATATGAACCATTTGTATTTGAGGAGGACGATGACATAGTCGAAAAGATTTATATCGTCCTCTTCGTATGGTGGGTAGTCGGGGTGTGGTTGGTATTGATGGTGGTGTTTGTTATTCATACCGTTCTCTTTGGCTGTTTAGGTTAGATCGTAAAAGTCCTAGAAATCGTAGAATCCGTACAAGTCGTTAAAGCGTTGAATCGTGATTAGATGTCACTATATAAGTGGGCGAGGGCTGAGAATGAATGGTATGCTTCGAGACGATCGCGTCTCAAGAATTGCTCGATGGCGCGTGCAGCTATACATTTCGAGTACTGAGACAAGCAGTTCTCTTTATTGCAATAGCTTACCCGGGTTTCGAGTTCTTCTCTTGTCTCGTGGTGATTACATGAAAGGCAAGTTTTTAAGATCATTTTTTACCTCGTTAATTCGTCAAATGGTCTAGTCATTAGATCACCTAAGATATGTAACCTTCTCCGATGGGATCAGGTTGCCTTGAATTAGCTTGCCAAACTCCGCTGGATCCTCTGCTATGAGAATGCAGTCGTAGGCGTCTGTGGCGAAACAGCTGAAGTGATCAGGCTCGCTTGCAGTGCCGATGATACGGATTTCGAGATTTTCTCTCCTGGCAATATGTTCTAATAGATTGCCCACGCTGCGGGAGCCCAGCACTAGCAGAGTCTTTGTGCCTTTTTCTTGCAGGCTTACAAGATTATCAAGTAATCTGCCGCGGAAATCTTCAAACTCCTTCATGCGGGCCTTGAGAAATGGAGTGGTCATCTGTGCTTTGTCTTCCATTCCTTTTGCGGTCAAGATATAAGCGTTACGCCTTCTACTGGATCTTTCTTTGGCTTTTGAGATCTTTATCAGCCCCTTTTGCATCAGCTTTTTAACAGCATAGTTAGTCTTTCCCAGACTCATCCCGCACAAGTTGGCCAAAGCCCGCTGACTCGAGGGCTGGTACCGATCGATGGCGTCTAGGATCAGAAAGTCTTTTTCGAAAAGCACGGGGAGTAGTTGATTAGGGAATTAGTCGATTCGTTAAAAAAGGTGCCCCGTCTCGCGCGTCTCGTCCGACATCTCGTCTCGCTGACCGAGCCAAAGCTCGGCCACAGCTTCGCCAACTCGATTACATGGATCTTTTCGAGGATTCGTAAGGAAATACTGCCTCGCTGTCCGTAGCAACCTAATTAGAGCCTTTGACGATTACATTGCCGGTGAAGTGTTGAGCGCCCCAATCAATAAGAATAAGTACATCAGGTAGGTATTCAGATCTGTTCAAAGTTGAACATATTCTCTCATATAACGTTAGATTGTCAATCCAATAATTATAAAAAAAATCATATTGTTAGCAATTTAACGATAAGTTGTAATAAACTTGTGAAAAGTAAAATCTATTAGTTCGAAGTCTTACTATTTTGTTAAGATTTTGTTAGTAAATTGTATAGAATTTGTAAAATATTTTACTTAACATCTTGACCTGAGCTGTAGCATCAATGCAGTGAACGCTATCAAGCCCATTAGATTCTTAGTGTATTGTTAAGATTTTGTGCGCAGTGTGAGGGAGCGGGTGATCTGCTATGCAATCTGTGAGAATGCCATGAGTCGTTCAAAGCTGAACACATTGTCCCATAGAATAAGACCTCAATCAACAGTAAATTCCACAGAGATTCACTTTTCTTTTATTTATGAGTACATCTTGTTTATAACAGTCCAAGTACCTGAGGAATCAAGCAATTAATGCGGTTGTTGTAGCCCAAATGTGGAGTGTAAATGTTGATTAATGGCAAGAATTTTCAAATTCGCTCTCATTATCCAGTTAGTCAAATTGTGAACGATCGTAACTTGGAGAAGTAGAAAATTAGAGAATTGGAGAATTAGGGAATTAGTCAGATAGTAAGGTCCCTCACCGTCTCCTACTAACATTGACTGATTTACTAACAGCCGCTAAGGTGTTGGCTGAAAGGTCAGTGCGCCGAGACCAATACCCATCAGAAGGTCAAATGTGGCCCGTCATTTGCAGGATTGCTTTTTTTGATTCAGCCAGGACTTGCCTGGACAAAAGGTCCGAGTAATTGTTATTAACTAACCACCACAACCACGACACTTCAGACTACTTGAGCAAGAGGATCTGAGTGAAAGCACTGAACCTTAAATCAATCAACCGCAGTTGACCAAATAGGCAATATTAGAGGTTCGAATGAAAAGAGCTCTTATAACCGGGATTACAGGCCAGGACGGCAGTTATTTAACTGAGTTGCTCCTCGGCAAAGGCTACGAGGTCCATGGAATTATCCGCCGGGCCAGCACCTTCAACACCGATCGAATCGATCATATCTATCAAGACCCCCATTTTCCCGAGGCTAAGCTCTATTTGCATTACGGGGACCTCGCAGTATCAGGGCAGATGACCGACTTGATATATAACATCCAACCCGACGAGATCTACCACCTGGGGGCCCAAAGTCACGTGCGTGTCAGCTTCGACATGCCCGAATACACGGGTGACGTCACCGGTATTGGAACTGTTCGGTTGCTGGAAGCAATCAGAAAAACAGGAGTCGAAACCAAATTTTATCAGGCATCATCCAGCGAAATGTATGGGAGCGCTCCAGCTCCACAGAATGAGCAAACGCCCTTTGAGCCCCGCAGCCCTTACGCTGCTGCAAAGCTCTATGCCTACTGGTTAGCTCGAAATTATCGCGAAGGCTATAAGTTTTTCGCCAGTAACGGTATTCTTTTCAATCACGAGTCCCCTCGGCGAGGTGAGACATTCGTGACCAGAAAGATCTCCAGAGCCGTGGCAAGGATTAGATTTGGCCTGCAAGATAAATTATACCTAGGAAATCTCGAGGCCAGGCGGGATTGGGGCTATGCTCCAGAGTACGTTGAAGCTATGTGGCTAATGCTGCAGCAGGATAGTCCAGATGATTTTGTCATCGGTACCGGAGAATCCCACTCGGTCAGGGAATTTTGTGAACTGGCATTTTCAGAAGCCGGCATAGAGTTGGAATGGCGCGGCACAGGCCCCAACGAAGTCGGCGTGATCAAATCTATCTCACAAGATATCCCTTGCTTTCGAGCTTCGGTGATGCCGGACTTGTCTGGTGAAATTTTAATGGAAACTGACGCATCTATACTGAAGCCAAGCCCACAAACCGTGACCATGCTCCATCCCCATACCGGGGATGAGGTAGTTGCTCTCGACCCTCGCTACTTGCGACCAACAGAAGTGGAATCCTTGCTTGCTGATCCTTCCAAAGCCAAGAACAAATTGGGCTGGGAACCCAAGGTTACATTTAGCGAGCTCGTACGCATCATGGTCGCTGCCGACCTCAAAGCTATCAAGGACCTCCGCCAATGCCAGGATGTAATCAGGCAGATTATGGAGAATAATAACAAGTCCTAGATGGTAAGCGGTAAGCGGTGAACGATTTTAACGATTTCTACGGCTTCAACGACTTGAACGATTTCACTATGAACAAAGACTCGCGAATATATATAGCTGGTCACACTGGGCTTGTTGGTTCTGCGCTGTACCGGCAACTGGAGGCTGAGGGGTACACTAACCTCATTACTCGTACCCACACTGAGCTTAATCTGGAACGCCAGGCAGATGTGGAAGGTTTTTTTGATAAGGAAAAGCCCGAGTATGTTTTCCTTGCCGCTGCCAAGGTAGGCGGAATCTGGGCCAACAAGACCTACCCGGCGGAGTTCATTTACAATAATCTGGTTATCCAAACCAATGTCATTCACTCTGCTTGGAAACTCGGAGCGAAACGTCTTCTCTTCCTCGGGTCATCCTGTATTTACCCAAGGGAATGTCCCCAACCGATGAAAGAGGAACACTTCCTTAGCGGCCCGCTGGAAGTCACGAACGAGCCCTACGCTGTGGCAAAAATAGCGGGCGTCGAGATGTGCCAATCGTATAACAGGCAGTATGGCACTGATTTCCTAGCGGTCATGCCCACCAATCTATACGGTCCCAAAGACAATTTCGATCTGGAAACCAGCCACGTGCTAGCGGCCCTCATCCGGAAATTCCACCTGGCCAAGCTCGCAGCTCAAGGAGAATGGGAGGGTATCCAAAAAGATGAGGCCCATTACGGCCCCATTCCTGACGACGTCCTCACGAGCCTTGCATCCATCTCTG
>CAJIBP010000650.1_pt1 | contig 22173 bp, 14 predicted proteins | sample 9199361 | NCBI WGS metagenome assembly CAJIBP01 (sample SAMEA7708308, study PRJEB35096) | sediment metagenome | biome: marine neritic benthic zone biome [ENVO:01000025]; feature: sediment [ENVO:00002007]; material: shallow marine sediment [ENVO:03000034] sea grass bed [ENVO_01000059] ...
ACCAGGCTTTGACGGAAAGATATGTGAGAATGAATACAGATCTCCTCGCTGCCCTAGACTATGAATCTGAAGAACCCGGGCTTGAACAACTATTGAAAGACAAGAGAATTATTGCTGAAATCAATGGAGAGAAACCGCTAACAGTTTTGGAGTTGACCAAAGCTTTAAAACAAAAGTTTTATCATGGGGTAGAAAGAGCCATTGAAACTAAGAGCATCAATAAGGCAAAAGATAAAGTGCTAGAAAAAATTTTGCAAAATCGAATATTGTTAAAAGAGGCCTTAAATCAGGGTATTGACGAAACAGATGAATATAAATACAGATTCAATGACTACGAGAGATCGGTAATCTTTGGAGCATTCATAAAGAAAGTTATTACCCCTGATATCAAGATGGATATAAAAGAACTGGAGAAGTATTATAAAATAAACAGAGACGAATATACGTACCCCGAGATGATGAGGATTAAGGCTCTTGTGTTTTTAAAAAGGGGTGACGCCGTCAGCGCTCTGAATAAGCTAATAAAAGGCACGGATTTTAACTGGCTAAGTTCCAACATAGAGGGGCAGGTGGACAAAAATACCGAAGGGCTCTTGAAGTTCGAAGGGAAGCTCCTAACTTTGCGGAGTCTGCCTGAAGAAGTGTTAAAGGCTGTTTCAGGCGCCAAGGTTGGAGACTTCAGGCTATATGCAAGCCCCGAAGGGTATTATTATATTTTATATATATACCATGTGGTCCCAGCCAAGCCAAAGTCTTTTGAAGAGGTAAAGAAAGAAGTCGCCAAAGAAGTCTTTAAGGATAAAGTCAAACAAGCAATTGAGGCTTATGCGGATCAGCTAAGAGAGTACTATCCGGTAGTAATCTATGCCAAGGATGTTCAATAGAACACAAGCCATAGCCAGAGGGGAACGGTCCTAAGTTGGTATAGTAGCCATTTGGAGTAATGGAGTGCTGGAGTGGTGGAAAGGGGCCGGAACCTCATCCGCAAGCAACTGATATTACTTTACAGGGCAACAATTGAGCTTGAGTCTATAGCGACAGCGAGCGATATTTTGTTAGATAGAAAACGTATATATATCTTTGCGGGAATATTAGTTCTTTTGTGCACCGCTTTTTACTTCACGGCCTGTGCGCCCAAGCCTAAACGGCGAAAGTTTGTGCGCAGAGAGTGTCTGAATTGTCACAAGGAGTTTGCGGAGAAATACTTCAAGATGAAAAACGTGCACGCGGTTGTCAAGGAGAAAAAATGCGAGGAGTGCCATCTACGTCACGGTATAGTTCCAAGGTTGATGTTCAAAAAACGAGGGAATCAGACGTGCTATACCTGCCATGAAAAAGAGAAACTGGGACTGGACAAATCTGTGATCCATACAGCGTTACAAAAAGGAAAATGCATCAACTGCCATAACCCGCACGCCTCCCAGGAAAATTATCTTCTCAAAACAGAAGGCAGTGAACTTTGTTACCAGTGCCATAAGAAGGAAAACTACGAAAGGAAAGTAGTGCATAAGGTTCTAAAGGAGAAGGCTTGCGACACCTGTCACCTCTCGCACAGCTCGGATGAACCCAATCTTCTCAGAACTGAAGAGACTACACTTTGCATTTCTTGCCATGACAATAAAAAGGTATTATTCAAAAAAGCACATGCGGGTTATCCCGTGGTGACCTCGTCCTGTAAGAGCTGTCACAGCCCTCACTCGTCACTACAGCCCAATCTCCTAAGAACAAGCGCGCATCCCCTGGTTGTCAAAATCGGTTGCCAAAAATGCCACAACCCATCAGCATCTCAGAAACCCTTCGAAACCACGCAGAAAGGAAGCAAGCTTTGTTACGAGTGCCATAACGCATCAGATCTCAAGGCTGGCGGCAATATCGAGCACGTTCCGTTTCAAAAAGGAAAGTGTAGATCCTGTCATAATCCCCACACCTCGGAGAACCCGACCCTGCTTGCTAGGAAGGGCAGAGAACTCTGCTTTGCTTGTCATGCTGATAAAAGCGTGTCAGTGGGCGTCCCCCACAAAGCGGTCACAACAGAAAGGGAATGTCTTTCTTGTCATGTGAGACACGCTGCCAAGAACCAGAAACTTCTTTTCGCACAAGAGGAAGACGTATGCTTCTCATGTCATGAGAAGACTAAAGAGGCTCCAGAGATCCGTAAGCCGCATAAACCTTTTTCTGAGGGGACATGTGGTGCATGTCATAATTCTCATGGGTCGAATTTTGTCGGTATGTTGAAAGACAGGATGGACGTGACTTGCTACACATGTCATCTTGATGCTGAAATAAAATTTACCAAGACGAATACCCATAAGCCGGTAACCGATGGTAAGTGTAATAGTTGTCATAAGTCCCACGGCACAAATGAAGAAAAACTCCTAATGACCCCTGCCGATAACCCTAAACTGTGTCTCAATTGCCATGGCGATTTAATGAAGGAGGCTGTAGACGGCTCTAATCACGAGTTTTTCAAGAAAGGCAAATGCCTTAAATGTCATGATGTCCACGGCAGCAATTTCCCAGGGATGATCGTAGCGAAACAAGGGTTTCTCTGTCATTCCTGTCACGGCACGGATCCTGGTAAGGAGGTTGAGAATATAAATAGCAAGCATACACCAGTCGTTGCCGGTGAATGCACAGCATGCCACAGCCCACATAAAGCAAACCTCGATAGTCTTCTCTTGGCAGGGTATCCAGATCTGTGCTTGAGCTGCCACACTGACCTGAAAGCAAAGATGTACTCGGAAGAAAGCCGTACGGTGGCTGCTCAGAGTGGCGGTTCTGAGGGTGGCAGCGACAAAACCCCAGAAGATGAAGCCTCTAGAATATATGTACACGCACTATCTGATCTTGAGAAGTGTCAGAGGTGTCACAAACCGCATTTCTCGGCAGAGCTCGCCCTGATTGTCGAGCCTATTCAGCCGTTATGCGGGAAATGCCATGATTATAAAGCGACGTCTTTTAATCAGGCCCACATTAATATTGGTGCTGATTTGATGGATTGCAGGAACTGCCACGTTTCCCATACCTCAAAAAACCCAATGTTCTTTAAGGCAGAGGTACACAAGCCCTTTGCAGACAGAACATGTAAGGATTGCCACATAGTAGGAAAAGAATGAAGACAAGAGGTATGAATTTACGCTACACGATTCTTTTTTCAGTCTGCATTTTAAGCTCCCTTATTATTACCGCACCGGCTCACTCTGATCAATATAAGCTTAAGACTGGTGCGAAAGGGCAACTATGTCTGAAATGTCATACGACGTTCAAGCAAACTCTCAAAAGTCGCTTTGTGCACCCGCTCTTAAAAAAGGGAGAATGTACCGGATGTCATGTTCCTCACGCGTCTTCCCACAAAAACTTATTGACCGCAGACACCACTAAGCTCTGCTACGGTTGCCATAAAGAAGTGTTGCCGGACGGAGCACAAAGCGCTCACAAGGTTGTTGTCGAAGCCAATTGTAAAAGCTGTCATGATTCCCATGGATCAAATAACAGGTTCATTCTAATAAAATCAGAGAATGAACTTTGTTTCGATTGCCATAAAGATATCAGTGAAAACGTCAGAAATGTTCGATTCAAGCACGGATCTTTAGAGAAGGACAGGGGCTGCCTTAACTGCCACAATCCGCACGCGTCAGCTGAATCAGATTTTTTGTTGGAAGAGGATGTGCCTACCCTTTGTACAAAGTGCCATAGAACTGACAAACCCTCTTTTACAAGAAAGCACATGAATTACCGTGTAGCAGATACGAACTGCCGCTCCTGCCACAACCCGCATGGCTCCAACAAGAGGGGACTCATATTTGATGTCGCCCATGTTGCTGTTACTGAGAGAAAGTGCGAGGAGTGCCACCAAAAATCCACCTCAGCAAACCCGCTCAAAACTAAAAAGCAGCCCACTCAATTATGCAGGGAGTGTCACAGGAAAATGGTTGACCAGACATTCAACAAGAATCGGGTGCACTGGCCCTTAGTTGATAACAATGGGTGTCTGAATTGTCATAGCCCTCACGCCACGAAGCAGCAGAAGCTTCTGGAAGGATCCATAGTCAACGTTTGCGGCAAGTGTCATTCGGACACTGTGGAACTGCAGGAATGGTCAATAACTAATCCAATAAACAAGAAGTTATGTGAACCTGTAAAAACGGGCAATTGCATTAGCTGTCATTCCCCTCATGCCGCTGACAATGTCTTGCTCATAACAGAGCCGTCTATTAGTATTGGACTTTGCGGCCGATGTCACGAATGGCAGGCCCATTCAACCCACCCCATTGGCGAAAAGGCTATAGATCCAAGAGATAAAAACCTTACCGTTGAATGTCTGAGTTGTCACAGGGCTTGCGGGACGGGAAACAAACCTAATATGTTGACTTTTGAGACCACTTATGAACTGTGCGTCCAATGCCACGTAGAGCGCAGAAGATAACAAAATGATGAACAAGTTGAGCAAAATTGGATTACAAACTGCAGTAGTGATTTCAGTGCTGTTTTCACTGACGTCTTTTAGTGGTGCGGAAGTGAAGTTCAGGTACATAACATCCATATATACTGATGATAAAGGCGTCGCCCTAAAACAACCTGAAGGCGTTGCCTGTAACGAGGAATCCTTCCTCATTGTGGCTGACACTGGAAACGGCCGACTCCTGCAGTACACCTTTAAGGGTGGGGTCATAGAAACAGGGACAGTCGAGATTAAGGTTGATCAATTATCTTATCCCATAAAGACAAAAGTGAATTCTAAAGGTGAGATTTACGTCCTTGACCGCAAGCAGCGCCGCATCATCAGCATGACTCTTGCGGGGGAGTTTTACGGCTATCTTGAGCCCTCAGGGCTGCCTTTCCCGGCGTCATATGTTCCGCGCAGTTTTGATATAGATAGGCATGGCAATATCTATATTCTTGATATATTCTACGACCGAGTACTTGTGTTGAACCCTCAGGGAAAATACTTGAATCAGATCTCCTTTCCCAAGGATTACGGGTTTTTTTCGGATGTGGCGGTTGATGTCAAAGGTTATGTTTTATTGGTTGACAGCGTTAATGGTATGGTGTTTTCTGCCGCCCATAATTCCACGAGTTTCTCTCCCTTGACGGCAAGCTTGAAAGAATATATGAGATTCCCGGCCAGCTTGAACACAGACGATAGGGGACGTATTTACCTGACAGATCGGAATGGCGGCAGCATAGTGATTCTCGGGCAGGATGGTTCTTTTCTCGGGCGGGAATCAGGCTTGGGCTGGAAAGAGGGTCGCCTGAACTATCCATCTCAAATGTGCATCAACAGTAAGGGAGAAGTTTTTGTAGCAGATACCAACAACAGTAGGGTTCAGATCTTTGCCACGATTGAATAAGCTGGCCTCCGCAATGTAGTTATCATGGCGAATGGATTGCCTTCAGATTAGTTAACCCTAATGTTGCATAACTGCCCGGAGGAAAACCCGTGAAACTGAATGCCGTTGTGTTATTGGTCGCTTTGGCTTTGGCCGCGGGCTGCGAAAATAAAGCCCCAAAGACTGCGGAACAACCAGTCCAGGAAACAGCCGAAGTTTCCCAGACAACCGCCCCCGGCTTCACCGGCACGGTGTCGGAAACCATGAGAGCTGACCGCTATACTTACGTCCAGGTCGATACTGGCAAGGAGAAGATCTGGGCGGCTACCCCCAAGTTCCAGGCTACGATCGGAGATACAGTGGTCGTTCCCAAGGGACTGGCCATGAAGGACTTTCACAGCAAGACCCTTGATCGCGATTTTGAATTGGTCTACTTCGTGGGTGCCATCAAGATGGCGGGCAACGACCTGGACCCCAGCCAGCAGGCCCGGATGCCCGTCGTGCATCCCCCAATGGGCGGCAAGAGTAGCAAATCCGCCATTGAGCTCAAAGGGGTGGAAAGGGTCGAAAATGGCAAGACCGTGGCAGAGATTTTTGCGGGCAGAGGGAATCTGGCCGGCAAGGAGGTCCTGGTGCGCGGCAAGGTGGTCAAGTTTCTCCCCAAGATTATGGACAAGAACTGGCTCCACCTGCAGGACGGTAGCGGCAGCGAGGGGACCAATGATCTAACTGTCACCACTGACGCCGTGGTCGCGGTTGGAGATTTGGTGCTGGTCAGCGGTGTGGTCTCCGTGGACCGTGACTTTGGCTTCGGCTACAGTTACGACGTTATCCTCGAGGATGCCAAGGTCATGGTGGAGTAAGCGGTTAGGGCTGTATTGTTCTTTCGCTACCTCTCCACTAGTAAAGTCTCCGCGGTCCTTTCTTTCCCTTCACGTATGAACGTGATAGAGATTTTGTCACCTGGTTTTAGTGACTTCAGGACCTCGGAAAGATCCCTCAGGTGGTGAATAGCATTCGAGCCTATCCTGACAATCACATCTCCTTCCCCAAGCCCGCTCGATTCCGCCGGAGTATCCGGAACAACACCTGAGAGTCGACATCCGTCACCGCTGTAGGCAAAGTCAGGGATTATGCCGAGGGTTACTTTCCGACTTTTCTTTTGAATCAGCTCAACGTCTGGTCCGGGCTTTAGGGTGCTTGTCATGGGCTCATCGCGGCTCGCAAGGTATTTGATTACCTCCCTGACCACTACTGCCACCTTTAAGAGTCCTTCAGGGTCTATCTTATCCACCGTGTCGGTGGGACGGTGATAGTCCAGGTGCGGTCCGGTAAAGAGCTGAACTGCAGGTACTCCGACCTCCTGGAAGCTTTTCTGGTCGCTCGAATCCAGTTGCTCGGACACAGCCTCAACTTGAACGGAGCTAACAAGGCCGGCCCCTCTAAAGATGTGTGTCCATTCCCTGGCAGAACCGGCTCCAAGCACCAACAGTTTGTTTTTTCCCAGCCGTCCTACGGTATCCAGATTAAGCATCCCGATGCAGTGCTCTGAAGGGTAGCGTTTTTGGTTGGCCACATAATACCTGGAGCCCCTTTTTCCGGCTTCCTCTCCAGTAAAAGCCACAAACACCACGCTGCGGTCGGGCTTCAACCTTTTGCCGAGCACCCGTGCAAGTTCTAGAAGCACCGCAACACCGCTCGCATTGTCGTCAGCCCCGTAATGAATTTCTCCCTCATGCTCTTTTCGAACCTCCGGCCAGCCCAGGCCCAGGTGGTCGTAATGGGCTCCCACCACCACACTTTGGGCGTCGCGCCTTGGACTTTTCCCAGGGATGACCCCAACCACGTTTCTCATCTTCACATTGCGTTCAGGACTTCCGCCTCGATCTTCCCAGATCTGGAAGTAGCTCCCCTCTTCGTCGCCCGCAGGCTGGAGACCGGCTTCCTTGAATTTAGCGGTGAGGAATTCCGCAGCTCGGTCAAGTCCATCAGAGCCGAACCCGCGGCCCTGTAACTCTTCTGATGAGAGGAAGCGTACTGTCTCCATCATCTGCTGCTTCGAAAAAACCGGAGGAGGGGATGCCAGAGTTTCCCGTTGTACCAACTTCCCTCTCTCGACCTTGAGAAGGGTGCCGTCCTTGTAGGGTACGAAAACTGTCATGGGCGAATCAAGAACAGGCCATCTCCCCTTGGCTATGTTGGCAAGTTCTTGCCCTCGAAAGACAAGATAACTGTACTTGTGGTAGTGGGGAAGTTTCCGCCCGAGAGCCGGTAGAGCCTCGGGCAAGTCGGAGGCAACCCATGTAAGGGACAAATTCCTATTCAGGGGATGGGTTGCAGTGAGCATCACGGAGTGGTTTTGGCGCCCGACTTTGGTTGGTCCGATGCGAACTCCCGTCCGGGTTAGGTTCACGTTGTATCCTGAGAGGGCGGAGACGAGTTCGCCGAGGAAATGATTCTCCCACCCCAAAAAGGTAACCGCGCGGTCAGACGGGAGTTTATTCACCTCAGTATCTAGCTTAACTTCCACCTCATCCGGCCCGGATTGACCCAGGGATTGGGCAAACTCCCGGTAACCGTGAAGCAGGCTTTCACCGGCGGTGGACGGCAGAAGTATCAGCATTTTTTTCGCTCCGAAGCCTTGCGTCAGAGCAGGGGGGATCTCTCCTCTGTGAAGCCTGCGGAAGAGGTCAAATTCCGGGTCCACATCTAGCCTTAAGGGTCTGGCAGGCAAAGGGAGTTTCAGTTCAAGCCGCTTGTTCTCCATAATAACAACGGTCTGATAAGCGCGCTCTTGGCCCTCCATGGTCACTGCAATGGGAATATGCAGGAGATATGCACCCTCTGGCTGACTCTGCTCGAGACGTCCGGTTAGAATGTAATCTTCTCCTACAGCTTTGGCTCTTGCCTTGCTGACGTTTAATTTGGGCGCACCAGGCCGGGTCAGCCACTGCTGGAAATCCACCTTCATTTCCTTCTTAGATACTCGTTCAAAACTATCTTGAAGATCGTCAAACGAGGCAAGCCGGAACCTGTTTTTTCGGTAGAAATCCTGAAGGCCCTGCACAAACCCTTCATCGCCTAACTTTTGGCGCAGCATGTGGAAGAACATGAGAGATTTGCCGTATCCCACAGCCTCAGAGGAAGAACTGTGGCGGGAACGAAATTGGCTAAGCGGGAAATCCCGTTCATGTGACACATAGTCGACGTACTTCTGGAGGGTCTCCTGGCGATACCCCACTGCGTTGCCTCTCATCTCCTTCATGAGGTGGTCGGAGAGATAGGCAGTCAGTCCTTCAGCCCAGTTCCCCTTCATGTAGTCCGGAAAGACTCCGTTTCCCCACCAGTTATGGAGGATTTCATGAGGGTAGGAGGAGTACAAAATGAAGGGAAAACGGATGACCTTGGGTCCGAGGAGAGTAAAAGAAGGCATGCCAAAACCTGTCTCCCAGAAGTTTTCCGCAAGGGCAAATTTCCGATATGGATAAGGACCAATGAGTTTTTCATACATGGCCAGGTACCGGAGCGTAGCATCCAGATACTTGCCGGCAAGCTCATCTTCCGGTTTGCGTAGAAAGACCATGGCATCGATCCTGCCTCCAGGCTCCACATATTCAGTAAAGCGTGAAGCAACGATAAAGATCTCTTCCTGCGGCTCTGGCGATTCCCACCTCACGGAGGTCATATCCGGTTTGCGAATATGGAGCGTGCGTTCGCCCTGGCTCACTGCATCCCAGCCCGGTGGCAAATCCACCTCGAGAGTGAAGGTAAGTAGCCTTTCATCAAATCTCGGATACCAGGAGGAAGTCCCGGCTAGATAGACTCCTTCTTCAGAAATCATACCCGGTGTCTGCCTAAAGCCCCGAGCCTGCTCTTTTCCATATGGTCTAAGGGGATGGTGGATACTTCCACCGTACTCAAGAACGAACGTGCTCTGGCCGGGCTGGAGTTTTACCCTGAAAGCTTCCAAAGGGAGGGGTTCTGGCCTCCCGGTTTCCAGGATAACACGCACGCCCGAGGTGGGTGACCAGGGCTTCAGCCCTTCATGCAAGAGAAAATGTAACTCCGGGAGGAGCCCCGCAGGAACGGTCACTGTGTCTTCGGCGGTAAGACGGTGCTCTTTTGGGTAAAGCACGATCCTGAGGTCGTCTCGGATCGGCTCCGCTGCGTTTGAGAAAGCATCTATGAGGGGTAGGGTTAGCAGAATGCCAACAGCCAAGAACAACCGTTTCATCTATACTCTTGCAGCTTCACAGAACTATTAACGTAACCGTCAACTCCCTACCGCGCTAGGGCGAGCGTAGCGAAAGTAAGGCGCCAGTTGCTGGTACTCGATCAGTTTCAACAGTACTATTCAACCCAATCGGCGATGAAAATATCAGTGGCTCGGGGCTTTTGCGGATTTCTGTTTGAGGCAAAAACCAGTTTTTTTCCGTCGGAAGAAAACATGGGAAAACTGTCGAAGTTATTGTTGAACGTGATTCTTTCCAGACCCGTGCCATCAAGGTTCATCAGATAGAGTTCGAAGTTATGGCCGAACTTTTGTATATCGGCATGCCAGTCATCCATATTACTTGAAAAGATGATCCGTTTTCCGTCCGGGTGCCATGAAGGTGCCCAGTTGGTAGCGCCGTTGTGAGTGAGTCTTACTTTATTCGTGCCGTCAACGGCCATGACCCAGAGATCTAGAGGGACGCCGACGATGTAGTTGTTTTCCATACAGTCACGCCACAGAGCCAATTCTCTCTCGGTCTCCGGATACCAGGCCCGCCAGACGATCTTGTTCCCGTCTGGTGAAAACCAGGGCCCTCCGTCGTATCCCACCCTGTCGGTCAATCTCCGCACATTGGAGCCATCAACATTCATTATGTAGATATCAAAATCTCCATGCCGTTGCGAGCCGAAAACGATCTGCTTTCCGTCTGCAGAGACAATAGGTTCGGCATCGTACTTTGGGTTGTCGGTTATCTGTTTCAAGCCGGACCCGTCCGCATCGGCCACGAAGATGTCATATGGGAAGAGCGGCCATATGAAACGAACGCCTTGCGGACGCCTCGGTCGCGGTGGACAATCACCGGAAAGGTGACTGGTCGAGGCAAAGACTATCTTCAAACTGTCCGGGAAGAAGAAAGAGCAGGTGTGGGCTCCATGGTCCGGACTGACTCTGCGCTTATCTGAGCCGTCAATGTTCATGATCCAGATCTTGTCGCAACCGTAGCCACGGTTTGACTGGTAGATGAGTTTGAGATCATCTGGGCTGAAATAGGCCTCGCCGTTATCTCCTTCAAACGTAAGCTGTGTAACGTTTCTCATATGGCGGTCCACAAATGGACTCTCACCGGGTTTCACCGTCTTGTCCTTTTTGAGGCAGCCCGATAGCAGGATGACCGTCAATACGATTAAGATCGATTTTCTCATCGGAAGTGAGTCACCCATCTGTTTTTCTTGACTTTTGAGAACTTTGAATTTGACATTAGCGGTCCCCTAGGGGCAACCGAATAAATGACTGCTCAATTAAGCCAGTGGCCTGCGATCCCGACGCCACTGCCCAAAAAAATCGAGAAGGTGCCAAGCCATAGCACCCTCATGCCGGGTTTTATACTGACTCTGCAGTGAATGCAGGGTGCGAAACTTGAGTTTATTAGTTTGCACGATACGGGAATGGGCAACTAAACCTTAACATAACCTGAGCTTTGAGTGAAGTTTCTCTGGTCCTGAACCAGCAGAGAAGTGATTTAATTTTGGGGGCATAGATGTCCTGCACGAGGAACGCGACAGTAGGTGGTGTAGTGCTCTGGAGATGTTTGCGAGCTAGAACCTTTTCAGCAATCGTTTTGCGGACACCGAAAAAAAATGTTCAAAACATTGAGGCGGAAATAGGTAGCCTCAAGCCCTGCTTACCCCGTATCGAAATCGATCAGTGTCAGAGCTTGCCAAGCCGAATTGAGATATGATAAATTAATAGCCTGTTAGGAATACAGTGGAATTCTAAAGAGGGAATTCAAGATCGCTCACCATCTGGTCTACTGAGACTGAGCTTACCACGAAATAGTAGGGCTGCTATCTCGGGTACCCAAAAGTTACTAAGTCAGAAGAATACATCAAATCACACGGTAACAAGGGCAAAATGAGCATGTTGTCCTCCAGTATCTCATATTCATTATTTAATCAAAGATAGTTTCATAATATCAGTAAGTTATAATGAAAAAACTAATAATATTTTCCATGATAATGGTCATTTACGCCGGCTGTGTTCAAACGGCAAAAAAATATAGATTCACGCAGACAACCAAGCAGAAGGATTACCGTGTACATGAACCCGAGCTTGAAGATGAGTTAGTACAAGAAACAAAATCAATTGTCGGTGATCCTGAATTTCATTATACTGGAAAATACTGTACAGAATGTCACGAGCAAACACCAAAGAGAGGTGAAAATAATTATTTGATTTTCAATGGTGATTACAATCTATTGTGTAGATGCCATCTAAAGACCCCAAATAGCTATATTCATCCCACAGACATGAAGCCTTCTTACGAAAAGAGAACAAAGATTCCCGTTGATTTTCCATTGCAGGACGGAAAGGTCACGTGTCTTACCTGCCATGATATCTATCGGCAGTGCCAAAAACGAGAAGTCGATAGATTTTCACTTAGAGGGATGCCATATCGAAAAACGACGGAGTTTTGTTTCAAGTGTCATGATCAGAGGAGTTATGTGATGCTAGATCCGCATGAACAATTAGATAAAAAAGGAGATATTGTTATAGAGAAATGTTTGTATTGCCATACAGAAATACTCGATGAAAAGCGAGCAGACTTTGACGATCCTAAACTTATTGGAGATATTGGCGTCCTTTGCCAAAGATGTCATATAAGAATGGCTATGAGAAGCGGAAGCTTCAATCACATGAAGAGACCCTCTGGCGAGATTTTAGCGTCTATGAAAAAATCCGAAGAAGAGCATGGGGTAATACTCCCCCTTGATGCGCAGGGAAAAACTACTTGCGCTACTTGCCACAATCCGCACGATAAGGGCGTGATTTCCGCAGACAGACCAGCGGCGAGAGGCGCGGGGTCGCAATACAGACTTCGTCTGCCAGATGGAATGTGTATGGCGTGCCATCTAAGCTAAGACAGGATAGGCATTAAAAGATATAAGATGCGAGCTGAGATGCTAAGGCAAGAAGAGGCAACTTCCCTATATCTCACACCAAGCCGAGAGCTTGCTCTTCAACCTCTCTAATGAATCACCACCGAATAGTATGACGGATCAGCACGTATGTCCGCTGCGCTTGAAATTAAAGCGGTGCGAATAACACGACAGTAGAGTCTGCGGCTCGGAATCCGCAGTGTGTTTGATAGTAACTCAGATAGTTAAACGTGATATGAGATGAGAAGTGTTGTTACTATCTTGGTTCTGGTCGCGATAGCGGCGTGCGTAACACTCCCCGGTCAGTCACTCAGCCCTGAGGATTGGTTCCTTCAAGGTGTTTCTTCGCTTAACTCCGGACGGTACGACGAGGCCATAGGGGCGTTCTCCGAAGCTGTAGAGCTGAATCCCAATTACGCTGAGGCCTACCGCAACCGAGGCCTTGCATGGGCCAAGAAAGGCGAGCATGATCGGGCCATCGCTGATTTCACCAGGGCTTTGGAGCTAAACCCAAAAGACGCCCAAGCCTACCATAACCGGGGGACCGTGTGGGCGGAAAAGGGTGCACTTGTGCGGGGGTTAACTGACGCGAAAAAGGCCCTCGGTCTGGAGCCGACCAATCGGACGTTTAGCGGGTTGGTGATAGCACTGCAAGGCAAGATTGAGGCTAAAGGAGAGGATCGGTTTCAGCAAGGCGTTTCTTTTTTGAAGGCTAGACGGTACGACGAGGCCATAGGGGCGTTCTCCGAAGCTGTGGAGCTGAATCCTAAATACGCTGAGGCCTACCGCAACCGAGGGCTGGCGTGGGCCAAGAAGGGCGAGCATGATCGGGCCATCGCTGATTTCACCAGGGCAGTGGAGCTAAACCCAAAAGACGCCGAGGCCTACCGCAACCGGGGGCTGGCGTGGGCCAAGAAAGGCGAGCATGATCGAGCCATTGCTGATTTCACCAAGACTCTGACGATGACCCCAAAGGACTCCGAGACCTACCACAACCGAGGGCTGGCGTGGGCCAAGAAGGGCGAGCATGATCGGGCCATCGCTGATTTCACCAAGGCTTTGGAGCTAAACCCAAAAGACGCCCAAGCCTACCACGATCGGGGGACCATATGGGCTGAAAAGGGTGCACCCGTGCGAGGGTTAACTGACGCGAAAAAGGCCCTCGCTCTTGAGCCAACGAACCGGACGTTTAGTGGATTGGTGATAGCACTGCAAGGTGAGATTGAGGCTAAAGGAGAGGATTGGTTCCTTAAAGGTGTTTCTTCGCTTAACTCCGGACGCTACGACGAGGCCATAGGGGCGTTCTCCGAAGCTGTAGAGCTGAATCCCAAATACGTTGAGGCCTACCGCAACCGAGGGCTGGCGTGGGCCAAGAAAGGCGAGCATGATCGGGCCATCGCTGATTTCACCAAGGCCTTGGAGATAAACCCACGGACTGCTCAGGCTTACAATAACCGAGGAATCGCATGGGGCAGGAAAGGCGAGCATGACCGGGCCATCGCTGATTACACCAAGGCTCTGACGATGACCCCAAAGGACTCCGAGGCCTACCACAACAGAGGCCTTGCCTGGGCTAAGAAAGGCGACCTTGATCGGGCCATCGCTGATTTCACCAAGGCTTTGGAGATAAACCCACGCTACGCTCAGGCTTACAGCAACCGAGGGATTGCTTGGACCGAAAAGGGAGAACCTGACCGGGCCATCGCTGATTACACCAAGGCTTTGGAGATAAATCCACGCTATGCCAAAGTCTACAACAATCTGGGATTTGCCCGGCTAAAAAAAGGTGATTTTGACCAAGCCATCGCTGATTTCACCAAGGCCTTGGAGATAAACCCACGGACTGCTCAGGCTTACAATAACCGAGGAATCGCATGGGGCAGGAAAGGCGAGCATGACCGGGCCATCGCTGATTTTACCAGGGCCTTGGAGATAAACCCACGCTACGCCCAGGCCTATAGCAACCGGGGGATTACTTGGGCCGAGACAGGCGAGCTCCAGCGGGGTTTGACTGACGCAAAGAAAGCCCTCAGTCTAGAGCCGAAGAACAAAGCATATCAAGGGATTGTTGCCTTTCTGGAGGGCCAGATTGGAGGTATGGAAACAGAAATGCAATAAGTAGCGATTTTGGCCGTTGTGGCTTCACCTTTTCGATCTTTTTTCAGGGGAGTGAAAATAGAGATATCTATAAATGGCCTCAGCTCCATGGCAATCTATGCAAAATATATTGTAACTCATACTTCTCAAAAATCTAAAGCTCTTCACAGAAGTACCGCTCGCCTTTTTTCTGGCTGTCACTTCCTTGAGAGGGGAACCCCACTGATGGGCATCATGACACGTAGGACAGGAAATATTACCTAGATGGTTCTCCTTGCCGTCCACATCAAATATAGGCATATAGTTTTTTCCTTCCTTATTGAATCGCATTATGTTGGTTACCAGTTTCCCTGCTGGATGGCTCGCCACAGGCGGAATTTTCTTTTCAGCAATGTTCCCCTTAGAATGGCAACTCGTGCATAGGCCGTCCATTTTGCTTCCATTCTCAGTAGTTGGTCCGTACGCTCTCGCCCAGAGCTTTATTTTGTGGGGAGCGTTATGGACTAGATGGCATACTCCACATGACCCAGACGTCGTGACAGTCTGGCCTAACAAATTCTTGGCCTCGGGAGCGGTTTCGCTAAGATCGTGTGCTGTTTTGTCAATACGTGATTTATTAGGATGGCAGATATTGCAGAGTTCTGGCGAGAATAGATTCGCTTCTCTCAAGAAGCTATTTGTGGCATCACCCTCCATGTTTTGCGGCGCATAATCTTCCAGCGGCCCGGGTTTTCTCGCGTCCCAGGTGTGCGGTTCGTGGCAGGTAATACATAGAATGTTACCGTCGGACATCCTGTCGCCGGCCTTGCTGTATAAAGGAAGTTCTCTGACAGCTTGTTGCCGGAGAGGCCTGAATTTCGTTTTCTCGAGAGGTACATCAATCGGGTGGGAATTATCTCCAATCAGTTTCGCTTTCGCTACCCCGCTGCTGTTGTGGCACCCTATACATATTTGGGCGGCAAAATCTCCTTGGACTGAGAGTGGTTTTGCCCACAGCCTTTTGCCCCATGCGTTATGCGGTATATGGCATGCTCCACAAGGGCCCGAAACTTGTGTGGTGAAGCCCTGGAGGTTTTTTTCATACGGTGCTGTCGCTGCAAGGTTGTGGTCAGACGTCAGCAATTGTCTTTTGTCCTCATGGCACACCGTGCACAACGTTGACGATGAGCTGCCAGAAATTCTCAAGAAACTGTTGGATGCGTTGCCCTCGACGTTTTTCCCGCCGGTGATGAGTGGAGTTTGCGGGTTCCATCTGTGGACATCGTGACAGGTAAAACATTGAACGCTGCCTGCAGGATCCAGGGTTCCGTCCTTGAGAAATAGTGGTAGCCCACCAGTTGTTGATATCTTCGAAGCGAGAGCAACGTTCAGAGGATGGGAGTATTTGCCGATATGCCTTATTTCCAAGGCTACGTCTTCGCCATGACAGGTAAGACACATCTGGGACGCCGGGTTACCAGAGTTCGACGGTTTGGCCCATAGCATTTTACCCGCCGCTTTGTGCGGTAGGTGGCATGCACCGCATGGGCCTGATTCGGATGGCCTTTGTCCCTTTATATTTTTTTCATCCGGTAATGAAACCCGAAAGTCGTGTTTGGTCTGAATCAAACTTCCTTGTTTTTGATGACATGCTGTGCATAGGTCTGAGCTTTTGTTTCCGATGACCAGGATTTTGTCTCCTTTAGCCCCGTGAACTTCATGACATGTTTGACAGATAACTCTGTCTCCACTTCTTGACCGCTTGCTCCCGGCGTCAAAAAGAACCTCTGGAATATCATATGATTTTGTTTTGACTGGATGACCATAATACCGTTTGAAAGCCGCCTGCTTTGTATGGCACATCTCACACATCTGGGAATCGATGTTATCCTTTCTGAGAAAAGAAAGTCCTCCGGAGATGCTGGCATCCGTATTGGAACCTCCCCCGTGGGCCGAATGACAGGTACCGCAGTAAATTTCATCTTTGTTGCTCAAGGGCATATCGGCGGGAATGGCAACCTTATTCGAAGGTTTCACGAATGTTCTGTGTCCTTTGTACTTCCAAGTAACGGATCTTGAATCCATGACGTAACCGTCATGGCAGCTGTAGCACATATCTTCGGAACTCACCACGCCCTGCGTGTCTTTCATCAGGACGTTGCCGGGTTGCCATTTAATCAGAGTTTCCTTGTCAGTCCTGAAGTCGTCCAACCACATTACATGACAAATGGCGCAGTTTCTTTTTGAAGACATCTCCAGAGCATTTGCCCTTGGACTTGGGGAGAGAACAAAAAACATTACCAGTATAAATGTGCAGGCTCTAAGGCTGGGCATAGAAAATTTTTCTGAACTTTAGATGGTAAGCTAAAATTGCTATTCCAATACCTTGATTACACTTATCGTGTTCTTTCTCATCTCAACCGTTAGAAGTATATCATTCTTACCATCCATAAAAAGTCCCACAGGCGTAATAAAATGTTTTTTCGTCCCATTTTCGCAAACCACTCCGAGAAAGCGGCCCATATCGGTAAACACCTGTATCAGCCCCATATAACTGTCACTGACGAACACCCTGTTTTTTCGATCGATGGCTACTCCTTTGGGTCGAAAGAGGTTGCCCGGGAGCACACCCCAAGAGCCAATGTCAGTGACAAAGTTTCCAAATGGATCAAACTTTTGTACTCTGGTATTGAGCACGTCCACCACATAGATCTCATTGTGTTGGTTTTTCGCTAAGATGCCGGGGTAACGAAAATCGCCAGGTCCTTCTCCAAATTTCCCCCATTCAAATTGGAAGTTACCATTCTTATCATATACCCTAATTTTGTGATTATCATTATCAGACACGTAGACATAACCCCTAAAATTTGAAACAAGGACATCTACTGGATCGGACGGCTTTTCTTGGGAGCCTGCTATCACTTCGAACATTCTTAGAAAATTTCCATTCGAATCAAATACCTGTATCCTGTGATTTCCAGAATCAGCGATAAACACCTTCCCATCGACAGATATGTCAATCCCTAGTGGATGTTCAAATTCCCCTTCGCCAGTGCCGTTTCTGCCAAAAGAAAACTTCATTCTGCCCTTGCGGTCAATGACTATTACCCTGTTGTTCACCCCATCAACCAGATAAACATCCCCATTGGGAACGACTGAGATATCGCTTGGTTGATCAGCGGCAGTCTCGATGTCTAGGAGGGATCTACTATTTATGCACTCTACCGAGTAAGAGTTGTTGGGAAAGAGCAAAAAGAATAGAATTACAGTGAGGTGAATAGGAGCGACTCTTATAGCGGTCATAAAGAGGTCTTTGGTGCTGGCGAAGAAACATTAGTTGCGGCAGAACTTTTCGGAAAACATACAAATTGTTCTTCCTTCTAACTTATTTGCTTTCTCATACACGTTTCAGCGGAATGAATATTCTTGATCTTATTATAGGAATTGCCATTTATTTATTTATTCATTTTTTTACGTTAACTTCATTAGGTTCTTTAAATAAATCTGGGAGATAAAATGCTTCGTATTTTGTTATCATACCCTTAATATTCAATTGTTGTAAATCTACAGTCCGATCTTCGGAGAATCCCAATCTTTTGAATTCCAGAATACTTTTCTTCGAATGGCATGTTTTACATTCATGTCCTTTGGGCTTCATGTTCACATGAAATTTATTCTTAACTCCCTCTCTTTGCTCTGGAGTGAGTTTGTCTCTTACCTTCATGAAATCTCTGGCTAGAGGGGCATCCTGCGCTTGAATGGCCAATTCTAGTCTTACGCCCTTTCTGAAGAAAGCAGTGATTTTTGAAAACTTGTCTTCAACTTCTACCAGATTTCCTGTTTCCGGGTCATAACTCGTGCCCAGAAACGGACCCTTGGGATTCTTGTCAAAAGGGCTATACCACTTATAAAAGATGCCTACTCCGGGCTTCTCTTTAATATGACAAGACTCACAGACGAAATATTGTGTATGCATGTTTAGGAGCGACCTGACCTTCTTGTTCTTGCTGTGAGGATAATCAGAGTGGCATATGAAACAGACCGGACGTTTATCTTCAGGCACCTCGGGGTATGGAACAATATAATGAAAATGCCTGTGCAACTCCAAATCTTGAAGACGCTTGGCTTCATCCATGATCAGAGAGGGCTCTTCCTGAGAGAATAAGGAAATGAGCGGCTTCAGCAGCTGAGGACCGTGATGAGAAAGGGTAAGATGATACACGGTGCCGGCAAGGACAGCACCCGTAATCAACATAACCACAAGGCCGATCGCGTAAGCTGTCAAAGGGTGGTCCTGTCTTTTTGGCTCTCCAATCAACGTTTAATTCTCCTCTTTTTCGGGTGTTGATTCTTCTGCAGAACCATGTTCAAGACATTGTTCCGAAGGGGGAGCGGGCATTGTCTTGGAAACTTCGAAGCCTTTTTCTATCAAAAGATTTCTCATGTACTCTTTTTCTTCGGGTATCTCTTTGAGGTTGTGGATATATTCCAAAAAATGCTCCTCAATTTGATGTTCTCTGGTAATCCTTCCCGTCAAGAACGTCCATTGAAAGGGAAACCTTCCCGGCACGATGTGGACGTTGGCCAAATGCCAGAAAGCCAGGACAACCAAAGCCATCACCGCCTCTTCGGCGTGCATTAATCTGGCGAGATTCTGAAATAAAGCGGGGAATCCGCCATTTGCCGGTGCCTGAGGGCGCACTTTGAACATGACCTCAGGAAATATTTCTGCAATTATGTCAGGAAATAACAACGCCATCCCTGCAACTGACAGTACAGTAGTGCCCCAAATTATTGCCAAATAATGAAGCTTCTGCTTGTAGCTGAATTTTTCCATCTTAGGCCGGAAGGGCTCGAGTCCCAAAAAGTATTTAACGTCATGGAGCATGTCGAAAAGATCCTTAACCACCGGGATCTGGGTTCTTTTGTAATCGAATTCGTTTTTAAGGATTTTCCGGATAGTTCCTGCCACGATTGTAACTATGTGGTATGCAGCAGTTAACATCATAATATATGCTGCAATCCGATGAACAAACCGTGCCGTGTCTGCTCCCCCAAACAATTCTATTACGTACGATGCCCAGAAAACGTCGCTAAAATGTAATGGCAGTCCTGTTGCGGCCAAGACGAGGAACGTGGTAGAGATCAGAAAATGCTGAATGACGATATGAACGGAGTAACGGGGCAGGTCACCAGACGGGTCAGATGTTACATACTTATAAATGTCTCTGGGGATATCTCCAACCCCCTCAACATAGGTGAAATAATCTTCTCTGGCTGCGGCCTCTTCGACAGCAGCTGCGGCAGTGTCAGGTGATGCAACCATCATTCCTCCATGAATTATTGTTTTTCCGTATTTTTTGGTTGTTTTTCTTTAGGTCTTGCCTTTCCTCGCCACGAGGTACCATGCCATAATAAAAATTTTATACCCTTTCTTCTCCTGCCGTAGGTCTCAAGGAGCATCAGGCCAACCAAGCCAAAGACAGTCCCATATAAAGCAAACCTGAGGGAAACACTGGCAAAATAGACAATCGGGTTGTCATCGCGTTCCGTGCTTGGATGGACCGCAACCTGGACAAACCAACTATTTGTTCGTGCATGGCATTGACTACATGTTTTTCTGAGGTTCTTTTTTTCCACCGTGGCCCGTCTATCATCTTTCTTATAGATATCATGTAGCTTGTTTGAAGCATGACAACTGACGCAGTCTGCCGCCACCTCAGAGCCAAGTGTTACTGACTTGCCATGGATTGATTGTTTGTAGGTTTCAACTGCAGTTATGCCTCTTTTTGAAACGTTGAGTTTTTTCATCAACTCAACATCCTGATGGCATTTAGCACATAGCTCTACGATTTCTTGTGGTGAGCGGGAGGTCTTTTTACGCAAGCGGTGAGTCATGTGGATGTAAGCCTGGGTGACACCTTTTTCCTGATGGCAGTTCAGGCATCGACGTAAGGATTCATGATAGTCAATCCTCTCCTCTGAAACTCGAGTATACATCGGGTTGAAATGGCAAAATTTGCAATTGGGTTTTGCTTCTTTCAGTAGAGCGGAATCCCCTGATTGTGGCGCGTGGGCACTTTTTTTGTATACCTCTATTATCTTTTCATGCGAAAATCTCTCTTGAGAAAAAGGCGTTTTTATGTGACATAGATTTGCGCAGTTAACTTCTTCTTCTACAGGATCATGAGGGATTTTTTTGATATAGGTATGGCATTCCCGGCATGAGACATTCCTGTGGACGGTGTTGTGATAAACTTCTTCAGGGACATGATAGTTGATTGATCTGCCACTTTCATCAACTCTCCCAAGGAATCGATATTTGTGGCACATGAGACAATTGTCCTTGTCAGCCGCCTCAGCATAAAAGTTCATGGACAAGATGGCGAATAACAACACAAAAAATATTGCACCTGTGATCATGTTTCTTAATGGACTCAAATCTAACCCTCTTTGCTTTATTGCTCTCATGACTCGGTTACACCCGCGGTGTTCGCTCCGTGTTCGCAAATGCTCTTCATTCAGTAGTTGAGTTCCTCCATATCCACCTGTTTGCTTAAAAAAAGGCTCTTCACAGTTCTCGTAAGTGGGCATTTCGGCACTTGAAGTACCTATACGGTAGGTCACCCTGACCATCTTCAGCCGCTCAAACAGTTACCCACGCAGAACTGGGAAAAGCCTTAAAAAGGAAGAAATATCTGGCCCCACCCCATGGCCTGTTCAAATTCGGGCTGAAAGGAGCAATACGTTTTGGCACCCGCATAAGGCGTGGTTAGCTGTAGTGTCTAAACGTCCCGCGGGGCTAATCCTAAGCCTATCAATATGCATGCCAGAACGGTGTATGGCTAGAGAAACTTGTAATAACAGAAGGTTAGAGATTTGCAAGCTTCGTTGCGATAGTGGACATTTGGTAAAATGCCCAGGCCTGCAACGGAATTTCACCAGGTGCGAAATTTCTCTAGTTTTTATGAGTGGTTATTCTGGAAATTGGAAAATTCCATTCTCAAATTATCAACACTTTACTTGATAAGAAGAATATTGCAACAATAATTATTAGCGGAGCCAGATGAATGCCTCCGCCTATCCCAACTATACCGGCAACAAGTCCAATGACGGAGCCTACAAGCAGTTGTTTTTAAAACAAAATATACATAGGGTCAAAACTACCTTTAGGCCAGAATTGAACTGAACCAGCGAGCGCATTCCCCGCAGCTTGTTGGAGCGGAGCGGAAATCCCGCCGTCGGGGCGGCGGGGTTAGCGAGCGAACTTCATGAAATTGGCCGATTCCTTACAGTCGAAGATTCCCTGCAGCTTGTCGGAGCGAGCGGAGATCCCGCTTCAGCGGGGCTGCGGGGAATCTTCAATTATTGAACAGTCTCAATTTGGACATCTGTAGCCCGGTACCCGACGTATCCTACTGAAAATAACCATCGAGCCTCTTGAGGTTGGTATTAGTTCCATGTACAATCTATATACCGCTAATAGGTTTTGTGTACTGACTGATCTACTGCATTCGGTGACCATCTGCGCTTCTGAGTTGCACTTGTTGTTTTGGCCACAGCAGAATGGTATTGAAAGCTGGTCTGGGCCCGCATCTGTGGCTGTTAACAGACA
>CAJIBP010000541.1_pt1 | contig 21527 bp, 18 predicted proteins | sample 9199361 | NCBI WGS metagenome assembly CAJIBP01 (sample SAMEA7708308, study PRJEB35096) | sediment metagenome | biome: marine neritic benthic zone biome [ENVO:01000025]; feature: sediment [ENVO:00002007]; material: shallow marine sediment [ENVO:03000034] sea grass bed [ENVO_01000059] ...
AGACTCTAACATCGCCGGATGCAGTTATTGTGAAGTGTTTAAAAGGGATAATCGTGTATTCTTATGCAATCTGAACTATTTTGTCAATATCCATGTTGTAATGTAGGCGCTACATAGGCTGGCGAAGGGTATAAGAGGTCATTCGGCTTCGCCGTCAGTACGCTGCGCTGTCATTGAGTCGATATAATGCATGGGGTGTAAGGCGCAGGGCACAGGGAGCAGAGTTGAATGATAGTTTCTTTTGCCTTGAGCCTTAAGCCCTGAGCCGTTCCCTTCGGTCGGCTGAAGTCCAGGGCCTGCCGCTCTGGGGACTGGAGGTGTTTAGGGTTCACTTGGACATCCGGTTGAGTTCTGCTTCTTAGGGACGCACACAGAGAGGAATACAACCGGACATGGCCTCTTGCTGTCCCAGCTGAAGCATCTGCCAGGCCATCCAGGCAACGCAGCTTGCATGGACGATGTTCAAATGGGGCGGTGCCTGCAGCAAACGATCTCCCAGTTGATTCGACAGGTGGTTGCCGTACCTCAAAAGACCGTCTCCAACAAACACGGTTTTCTCCACGATGAGGTCTGTCAGTTCTTCTGGTTTCAGCGTCATGTAGGGGGTAGACTTCACCGGTACCTGCTCATCGCCCTGACGGTAAAGGGCCGTGTAGATCTCACCTTTTCTGGCGTCCAAAACCGGGCAAATCTGGTACGGGACGGCAGGAATATTTGCTGCCAGCGCATCCAACGTAGGAATGCCGGCGAGAGGTTTGCCAGTAGCCCATGCCAGTCCTTTGATAGTGCTCATTCCGATTCGCAAACCGGTGAAACTACCAGGGCCTAGACTCACTGCCAGCGCGTCCAGGTCGTTAACGGTCCAGCCAGTATCGCCAAGAAGCCGGTCAATACCTGGTAACAGCCGCTGATTGTGTGTAGTACCTACATTGAGGATATGCTGAGCTTTGAGCAGGGCTCCCTCAGCTAGGGCAATACTCCCGACCGGGGTTGAGGTGTCAATGGCGAGGATCTTCACAAATAAATCCACGATGTGGGATATGAGATGTGGGATGGAATATGGGGACTATATGGGCGAGAGATCCCACATTGCGCACATCACACATCACATATCGGTTATGACAAAGAGAACCTGCGGACTTGACGAATTGACCGGTCCTTCCAGCCTGCCCCCATTATGGCATCCCTGCTCCCGGGTAAAACAGGCGATAGATGTCATTGTAGAAGACAAATGCCATCAAGGCAATGAGCAAGAAGAGACCGACCTGCTGGGCCATCTCACGCTTCTTGATGCTGAGCGGTTTGCCCATGACCGCTTCAATGGAGAAGAAAAGTAGATGACCGCCGTCAAGGATCGGAATAGGCAGCAGGTTGAGGATGCCCAGGTTAATACTGAGAAGTGCCAGAAAGGATAAAAAGGCGAGAGGCCCCGCCTGGGCAACCTGCCCGGACATTTGGGCGATACCAATGGGCCCCGCGAGGGTTTTGGGAGATATTGCGCCCACGATTAGCTTGCCGAGAACGACGAAGGTGAGCTTTATCATACTACCAGTCTGTACCACAGCATAATAGACAGCCTGGAAAGGGTTGACTTTTTCAACGATAAATTCATTTGAGGCGATGATGCCTATAAGAGGTCGACTGACCTCCTCGCCAAGTATCGTGCGGGTCTGCTTTATCTCAGGCGTGAGCGTCACCGTAAATACATCAACTCCCCTTTGCAATCTGAGCCGAACTGGCCTACTGCCACTTTCTTGGATCAGTTCAGAGAGTTCTCCCCACTCCTGAACTGAAACGCCGTCAACTTCTAGCACCCTGTCGTTCGCCCGCAAACCAGCAGCCGCCGCCGGCGACTCCGGTGTAACGGAGCCGATGTCCGTGGTGGTTTTTGTTAATCCAAAGAAACCGAATATCAGTCCATAGAGAAGCACGGCCAACAACAGATTCGAGCTCGGACCAGCCGCAACCACGGCAATGCGCCGTCTCAGCGGTTGGTGGGAGAATGAGACGGCTTGTAAGTCTTCTGGAACTTCCTCATCGGCAGACTCACCCAGCATCTTGACATAGCCGCCGAGGGGAAACGCAGAGATGCGGTAGTCGGTATCACCCACTTCCCTGCCGAACAGCCGCGGGCCGAAGCCCAATGAAAAACGCTCCACTCTTATGCCGAAGATTTTGGCAACCACAAAGTGACCGAATTCATGGATGAAAATCAGTATTCCTAGTGAAACGATGAACGAAATGAGCGTTCGTGAGAATGACAAGATCGCTTCCAAAGTGTATGAACTCCTTAGGCTGAGTCATCAGTCAGATTAATGTTAGGATCACTACTATTCGTGATTGTACTTGCATTATAACTTAGCGTCACCCGTGTGGCCAGGCAGATAGGTTGGCTGCACGATTCACGCCAATATCAACAAATTCAGCGTCCTACAACTAGGATGCTACGTTGAAATGATAAATCAACTTTTGCTAATGTCAACTGAGGCTAACTGTTGCGTCTTTAGTTCGTCGCCTTGCCCAACCATCTGCTTCAAGAATGACCTCCAGTTCTGTCGCAGGAGTCAGGACGTGTTCGTGCATGGCCTGGGCAACCAAGGAGGCGATTTTTTTGAATGGGATGCGATTGTCCAAGAAAGCCTGAACCGCCACCTCGTTTGCGGCGTTGAGAACTGCCGGCATGGTGCCCCCGGCTTCACAAGCGGCAAAGGCTAGATCTAAACAAGGAAAACGGCTGAGATCTGGTTCCTGAAAGGATAGATTTTGCACGGTGAAAAGGTCCAAAGATGGCAGATCCAGCTCAACGCGCGCTGGATAAGCCATGGCATAGGCTATGGGGATGCGCATATCCGGTATGCCCATTTGGGCAATTACTGATCCGTCCACGTACTCTACCATGGAGTGGATTATGCTCTGAGGATGAATGTGTACTTCGATTTTTTCAACCGGTACATCAAACAGCCACTTCGCTTCGATAACCTCCAGCCCCTTATTCATGAGGGTTGCTGAGTCAATGGTGATCTTCGGACCCATTGACCAGTTTGGGTGGGCGAGGGCCTGAGCCGGTGTCACCAATTCCAACTCCTTCTCCTCCATATTTAGGAAAGGACCGCCCGAGGCCGTGAGCAGGATGCGTTTGAGGTCTTCACGGCGGTGTCCCTGCAGAGCTTGAAAAATAGCGTTGTGTTCGCTGTCCACCGGAAGCAGTGTTACCCGGTTCAGACGAACTTCCTCCATGACCAGTGCTCCAGCCATTACCAGAGTTTCCTTATTGGCCAGTGCCACGCTTTTTTGGGCCCGAATGGCACTCAGAGTTGGCCTGAGACCGGCTGCTCCCACCATGGACGAGACTACCATGTCTGCTTCATCGCAACTTGCGACCTTCTCGTACCCTTCTTTGCCAGCAAGCACTTCGACACCCAGCCCCGCTTGAAGCTTATTGCTTAAATCTTTAGCCAGCTGCAGGTCGAAAACCGCCACCATTTTGGGCTTGAAACGGTGGATCTGTTCAGCCAACAGCTTAACATTTTTCCCTGCTGCTAGGGCGACAACTTGGAAGCGGTCTGGGAATTGCTCTATTACTTTAAGAGAGCTGCGGCCAATAGAGCCTGTGGACCCGAGAATTGCAATTCTTTTCAAGAGAGATTTCTCCTTTCAGTTCCATCGTCGTATCATGTTCCTATTTTGGGGCTAAGCATTACTATGAAAAGAGAACTACGCCGTAGTAAGCCAAAGGAAAAGCAAATATCAGGCTGTCCAGTCGGTCCAGTAGACCGCCATGACCGGGAAGCAAGCCACTGGCGTCTTTTACCTGGCTGACCCGTTTCAACATGGACTCCATCAAGTCGCCTATCTGGCCCACCAGTGCCATCGCTAATGCTAAAGCTAAAATGCATTTGAGGCTAAATCCGGTGGTGGACAATAATAATTCGCCCGCAATTAGAGCAATAAACAGAGAGGTGAGAAGCCCCCCCACAGCACCTTCGACAGTTTTTCCTGGACTTACAGAAGACCAAAGTCTGCGTTTGCCCCATCGATGTCCAACGTAATAGGCACCAGTGTCCCCAGCGAAAATTACGAGCAGAACAAAAAAGATCCAGCGCCGCCCAGACGGCAGAGGGAAAAGAAGTAGCAGATGGCTCAGCAAAAAGGGAATGTATAGCTGGGCAAAGATAATTGCTCCCAGTGAGGTCAAAGAGGCTTTATGCTTGGCATACAAGAACAGATGTACCAACAGAGAGATAAATAGCACAACAACAGTGGCCAAGGTCAGGCCGAGGGCTCCTTTCCAGTAGGTGGCCAGCGGCAACATCAGCCCCATACTGGAGACTACCCCTCTTTTCCAACCGCTGGTTCCGGAGAGCACTAAGGTAGACAGCTCCAACATAGCTCCAAGGTTAACCAGCAGTATCGCCACAAGCAAGAGCCAGCCGGGTCCAAATCCTATGATAAAAGCGAGCAAGGGCACAGCTACTGCTGCGGTCAGCCAGCGATGCAGATGGTCCCGGTTAATAGACTGATTTTTCATGCCTTCGCCTCATTGCTGCAGGGCCATGCAGATAGACAGAAAGGCCAAAATAGTATGAAATGGTTTTTGCATCAAGTCTGTTTTAGTTTTTTTGGCTTTGCAGTTAGCATCGTTAACGCTGCAGATACAGCTGTGGAATCCACATTGAGAGTGCCGGAATGTACGTGACCAGCAAAAGTACTAGGATCGCGGCTAGCAGGAACGGGATAATAGCGCGGCTTATTTTTTCAATTGAAATGCCGGCTATGCCACTGCTAACGAAGAGGCAGACACCAAGGGGCGGAGTGGTGAGGCCGATCACAAGGTTCAGAACCATAATGGTGCCGAAATGAATTGGATCAAGACCGATCTGGTTTGCCAGTGGTAGGAGAACTGGGGTCAGGATGATGAGCGAGGCGGTGGTTTCCATGAATGTGCCAACTACTAGGAGAAAAAGATTGATCATGGCGAGGATCAACCAGCGGCTGCTGATACTGGCTGTGAGGAGAGCGACTATTTTCTGGGGCATCTGCAGAGCTGCCACCAGCCAGCCGAAAACTGCCGCATTCGATATGATGAACATGATCACAGCAGTCACCACCAGGCTCTCCAGCATAATGTCAGGCAGTTGCCGCCAGTTAAGTTCCCCGTATACAAAACGGCCGACAACGAAAGCGTATAATACTGAGATCGCCGCTGCCTCGGTAGGGGTGAAAATCCCGGCGAGAATACCAACCAGGATGAAGGCTGGCATGAAGAGGGCAAGAAGAGCGTCTTTGGCTCCACGCAGAAGCCCAATCGAGTCTAAGGGTTTTTCACTTCGTGAAGAGCCTACCTGCCGACAGCTTCTGCTGAGGTAGGCGACCGCCATGAGGGCCAGACCGATGAGCAATCCCGGAATGATCCCTGCCAAAAAGAGGGCACCGATGGACTGCTCAGCAGAAACCCCATAGATGATCATTGGTATGCTTGGCGGAATGATCGGACCCATGGTAGAAGATGCGGCAGTGATGGCTGCAGAAAAGTCTAGATTGTAACCCTCTTCTTCCATGGCGGGAATGAGGACCGAACCGATGGCAGAGGTGTCGGCCACCGCCGCCCCTGTGACACCCGCAAACAACATGCTCGCCACTACATTGACAAGAGCGAGACCGCTGCGCAACTGGCCAACAAGAAGATTGGCAAAATCAACCAACCGCCGGGTGATGCCTCCAGCATTCATCAGTCCGCCAGCCAATATAAAGAAAGGTACTGCCAGCAGAGGAAATGAGTCTGTTCCCTGGAACATCATGTGTGGTACTAACAGCAACGGCGTATCACCTAGCTGGAGCACGCCTACCAATGCACTGATTCCAATGCAAAAAGCTATAGGAGTTCCAAGAGCAAGCAATACGCCGAAACTGACAGCGGTAATAATCAATTGGTTCTCCGGGCTTCTTGGTCTTGAAAGCTGCGAACTACTGCAGTCAATTGTGTCGTGATATGCACTAGCATGAGAATTGAGCCAGATGGCACGGCAAAGTAGACAATACCCATAGGAATTCCCATGGCCGGCGAGTACTGAGCCAGATTGAAGAGAGCCAACTGGAAGCCTTTTAGAGTCACGATGCTGAGGAATCCCAGAATGCCGATGAGAGTGAGTGTCTCTACCAGATGCTGGGCTTTTGGGGGAAGAGCGTCCACCAGAGAATGGAGTCCCATATGGGCCCTTTTCTTGACAGCAATGGAGCCACCCAGAAATGTAATCCAAACCAGACTATAACGGGCAAATTCTTCCGACCATGTGAGTGATGCTCCCAGAAAGTAGCGGCAGACCACCTGAAGAACCACAACCAAGGTCATGGTTAATAGTACGCCACAGCAAACTATTTCGCTAATGCGATTAAGCAAATCGCTTAGACGTGAAAGCATTCGGAAACCTCACCATTTGAAGTTGTCACCCCCACACTTTCCCTTTTCCCCTGGACGCTCGTGCCTCGCAGAGGTAGGCGGGCTTCCCCGGGGAGGGGAACCAAAGGCATTTTGAGGGTTGTCGAACAACCTGAACTGAACCAGCTCGCCCTGTGGTCCGCCAGAGGCGGACTGCGGGGTTAGCGAGCGAACCTGATAAATTAGGAAAATTCCTTACAGTCGAATCCGCCTCGGCGGACTGCAGCTTCTCGCATGGAGCTTCAATTAGGGGATTTAGGAATGCGGAATGCGGAATCCGGAATGAAACAGATGATACATCATTGATGACTTATCATGTGTTGTCTCAATGATACTATTTGACTCAAGCGATTCATTGTCGGAATGCTTTTGATACAAATCTTCAATCTGCGTTCATAAACCCGAAATCCGAGATCCGAAATCTAAAATCCTTAAGCGGTCTCGCGACAGCAACTCATGGAATGTCCGGGCTAAGGGGTGTCCAAGATTTCTTTAATGAGGGTTTCGCCGAATCTGGACTGATATTTCTTGTATACCGGTGCCATGGCCTTGCGAAAAAAGCTGCGATCCGGGATAGTTACCCGCATGCCGAGAGCTTCAAGTTTCTTTAGGGTCTCAGCCTCACCCTCCCGAATGAGTTCCTTTTCGTAGCTCCCGGCTATTTGGGCAGCATCCAAAAATGCCTTTCGGTCTGAAGCCGACAACTGTTCATAAATCTTCAGATTCATGAGCAGGAGAGCTGGGGAGTAGAAATGGGCCGTGAGAGCAAGGTTTTCTTGGAAATCATAGATGCCGTGAGTGTAGATGATGTTTACGGGGTTCTCCTGGCCATCAATGGTTCCTTGCTTCAGGGCAGTAAGAGCTTCTCCCCAGGCCATTGGAGTAGGATTAGCTCCCAGGAGTTTGAAAGATTCCAGGTGAATCTCATTCTCCATGGTGCGGATGATAAGTCCACGACAATCTTCGGGTTTAAACACCGGTCGGCGATTATTGGTGAGATTACGAAAACCGTTTTCCCAGAAGGCGAGGCCCTTTATGCCAGCCTTTTCCAGGTTGGCCAACAGGGAGCGGCCTATGTCACCTTCGAAGACATGGTCCACGTGCTGGGTATTGCGAAAAAGGAAGGGCAGGTCCACTACAAGCATTTCGGGTACAAAACCACCGATGGGGCCCGTTGAAGTTACCACGAGGTCAATGCTGCCAATTTGCAGTTGTTCAACCAAAGAGCGTTCACTGCCGAGTTGTTTGTTGGGGAAAATATTAATTTTAAAACGATCACCCAGTCGCTCGGACAGGACCTGGACAAACTTTTCAGAACCCAAGTGGTAAGGTGCCGTGGTGCTCACCGCATGGGCAAGTTTGAGCGTCCGGGTGGCTGCCTTGGCTGTTTGGATCCCTAGGACCAAACAACAGATGGTCAACCCCACTAGAATCCGCTTCATTTGCTAAACCTCCTTTGCTTGTTGTTCTCCGGTTTTGCCAAAACGCCGCTCGCGCCTTTGGTAATCGGCGAGCGCCTTCATTAGTTCCGGTTCTCTAAATTCAGGCCAGTATACTGAGCTGACGTAAAGTTCAGTGTAAGCCATCTGCCAGAGCAAGAAATTGCTGATGCGTTGTTCGCCACTGGTGCGAATAAGAAGATCAGGATCCGGCATAGCTGCCGTATCTAGGTTGTCAGATATTACTATCTCACTTATGTCGACTGGGTCCAGTTCTTTCGCCACACAGGCAGCCGCCAGTTTCTGCGCAGCTCGGACGATTTCATTACGGCCGCTATAGCTCAGGGCTAGGTTGAGGATCATCTCGTGGTTGTCGGCCGTTTTGTTCATAGTGCTAATCAGCAGTTTTTTAACGCTTTTCGGTAGTTCGTGAATATCCCCAATGGCATTCAACCGGATGCTGTTTTCCATCATCTCGTTGAGTTCGGATTTGAGATAATTTCTGAGGAGCCGCCAGAGGGCCTGAACTTCACGACCGGGTCGCTGCCAGTTTTCTTTGGAAAAGGCATAAAGGGTAAGGATTGGGATGCCTATTCTGCGGCAGGCCCGAACAATCTTCCTAACGGACTCAGCCCCGGCGCGATGACCCTCGATCCGGTTCAGATTGCGTTCCCGCGCCCAACGGCCATTACCGTCCATAATGATGGCCAGGTGCTTTGGCAGCTTTTGCAAGCCGGGCCTTTCCGTGGCAGGCTGATTTGGGTTGGTAAGAGTGACCATCGGTCATTTGGCATCAAACATATGTCGTTTCGCACTCAGCATTTGGGACTTATCTTGGGCCAAACGGGCGTAAAGGCCAACTGGATGACCGGTTCAATTAGATTTCGAGAATTTCTTTTTCTTTGGCTGCGCACAACTCATCCACTTGAGAAATAAACTGATCGGTTATCTTCTGCACTTCCTCCTGAGAGCGATATAGTCCGTCCTCGGTAATCTCCTTCTCTTTTTTGAGATCTTTAAGCATCTCATTGGCATCCCTTCGGATGTTTCGAACCGCCACTTTATTATCCTCGGCCATCTTACGCGCGACCTTTACCAGTTCTTTTCGACGCTCCTCAGTGAGAGGGGGAATGGCGATCCGTATAATTTTGCCATCATTCATGGGGGTAAGACCCAGCTCTGATTTTAAAATCGCTTTTTCGATGTCGCCGATTGCCGTCTTGTCCCATGGCTGGACAACGATGAGGCGAGGTTCCGGCACTGCAAGTGATGCCATTTGATTGAGAGGTGTGGCCGTGTCGTAATAGGAGACCCTTATTCCATCCAGCAGAGAGACTGAGGCCCTACCCGTACGAAGCCGACTGTACTCTCGTTTGAGCGCCTCCACTGATTTTGCCATCCGATCATTAAGATCTTCGAATATTTCATCAACCATTATCCTCTCCCTCCACAATCGTGCCAACGGGTTCGCCCATAACGACCCTCTTCATGTGGCCCCGCCTATTGAGATTGAAGACGATAATGGGCATGGCATTGTCCATGGCTAAAGAGATCGCAGTGGCATCCATTACCTTCAGTTGTCGTTGAAGAACCTCAAGGTATGTGAGACGATCGATTTTTTGGATTCCTGGAGTTTTCTCTGGATCTGCTGGGTAGACGCCATCAACCCTGGTGGCCTTAAGGAGAACATCAGCCTGTATCTCCATGGCGCGTAAGGCAGCAGCAGTATCCGTGGTAAAGTAGGGATTTCCGCTTCCGGCGGCAAAGATCACAATACGTCCCTTCTCCAAATGGCGAATGGCCCGACGTCGAATGTAAGGCTCGGCGACCTCTCTCATGGTAATGGCGGATTGAACCCGGGTTTGTGCTCCCTGTCTCTCCAAAGCGTCCTGGAGGGCGAGAGAGTTGATAACGGTGGCTAACATACCCATGTAATCAGCCGAGGCCCTGTCCATACCGCTGGAAGCGGCGGCCAAGCCACGGAAGATATTGCCCCCGCCAATCACCACTGCTACCTCGACCCCTAGACGATCAACCTCAAAAATATCATCGGCCACGGTGTTGATGACCTCAGGAATGATTCCAAAGGGGGCGTTCCCCATTAGTGCCTCGCCACTGATCTTGAGGAGGATACGCTTGTATTTAACGTCGGACATAATTGATTAGCCTGTTGTATCTTCACCCAACTGATATCGGGTAAATCGACGCACCACCAGGTTTTCACCCGTCTTAACCCGAAGTTCATTGAGGAGATCCTCAACGGTTATGTCGGTATCACGTACATATGGCTGCTCGAGGAGGCAAACCTCCTTGTAGAATTTGTTGAGTTTGCCCTCGACGATCTTATCAGCGATTTTTTCGGGCTTGCCAGATTCCAAGGCCTGAGCTCTGTAGATCTCCTGCTCACGCGTCAGCACTGCGGGGTCGAGATCTTCACGGACAATGGCGAGAGGGTTGGTCGCGGCTATGTGCATAGCGACGTTTCTGACAAAGTCTGTAAAAGCCTCACTCCTGGCAGTGAAGTCGGTCTCACAGTTTACTTCCACCATCACTCCAATCTTGCCACCTGCATGTATATACGAATGAACCAGCCCCTCACTGGCGGTTCGCCCAGCTCTTTTGCGGGCAACCGCCAAACCTTTTTGTCTCAAATAGTCTACTGCCTTCTCCATGTTGCCTTGGGTCTCTTGGAGTGCCGCCTTGCAATCCATAATCCCAGCGTTCGTTTTTTCGCGCAGCTCTTTTACCATTGCCGAAGTGATCTGCAATTTGAACCTCCTTTAAAATCGCTCATTCCGCCACGGGGTTGATAATCTCGATCTCGGGTCCTCCTTCTTCGGCAGCAGCGCTCCCGATCAGTGCAGCTTCGGCCTCAGCGTCTGTTGGCTCTTTATCCAGGGCTGCCTGCAGTTTTTCCTCTTGCTTCTGTTTACCTTCCAGACAGGCATCCGAGATCTTGGTTGCAAAAAGGCGAATGGAGCGAATAGCGTCGTCGTTTCCGGGGATGACATAGTCAATGGGATCCGGATCACAGTTGGAGTCAACTACTGCGACTATTGGGATTCGCAATTTGTTTGCTTCGGCCACCGCTATATTTTCCCGCCGCGGATCCACAACGAAAAGCGCTCCGGGGAGTCGTTCCATATCGGCAATACCTCCAAGATTTCTGTCCAATTTCATCATCTCCCTTTCCATCCGGAGAATTTCTTTCTTAGGAAATTTGCTTATACTGCCGTCTTCTTTCATAGCCCTTAGCTGTTTGAGTCTGTCCACACTCTTCTTGATGGTCTGAAAATTGGTGAGCATTCCTCCCAGCCAGCGGTGAGTAACGCGATACATGCCGCAACGCTCCGATTCTTCCACAATGGAATCCACGGCCTGTTTTTTGGTGCCCACAAAAAGAACCGAGTCCCCGGCCGCTACCGTATCGACGATGAATTGGTAGGCGGTGTTGAACATACGAACAGTTTTTTGCAGATCAATGATGTAGATACCGTTACGAGCTCCGAAGATATAGGGTCTCATCTTCGGGTTCCATCGGCGGGTTTGGTGTCCAAAGTGTACACCAGACTCCAGAAGTTGTTTCATGGTGATAACTGGCATTTGATCCTCCTCTGGTTTTTTCCTCCATTCCCCCATTAGCCACCTCGCCGGTCGGCTCGTCACCAAAGGACTTAGGGAATGTGTGGATTGAGAAACTGTGGTCCGTAGGCTCGCAATATTCCGGGGGCGGTGTCGCAAACCATGAGCGTGGTCGTGCCACCAAGAGCAGGAGCCCGGACCTGTGGTTAAACCTGTTTTTCCTATCACACCTATAGGTAAGTTTCAAGGAGAAAAGCAAGCAGGAGTTTCCCCAAAAATTCAGGTACTGAACAAGACGAACTGGCCGAGGTTGTCTTGTAAGGCCGTTTGTGCTCCCAGTATCCCTTTTCCGGCCTTTGAGAGTATCTCTTTGATGCCGTCAGCCAATGCATAGTAGCGGAAGTTGGGAATACCGAAGATGCGCTTGGCCGCTTGCAGCACGTGGAGGGCAAGGATTTCCATCTTAGCCCTAGTGCCCAAATATACAGCCGCAAAGAAGGAAGCCGCTAAAACCAAGGCAGAGATGGTCTTGAGGCGCCGGTAGGTCAGAACCCGAACATCTTCAAGATCATAGCTTTGTTTGATAAAGCGAACAGTTTCCTCTATCCTCCAGCGAGTCATATATGCTGCCACAAGCCACCACAAAGCTTTCCTGCACCGGCGCATGGGCTCTGTAGTAAGAAGCATCAGCGGCTTTTGGCCAAAACCCTTGATCACTACTAACCACAGCTTTCGCTCAGGATGCCTTGGAAGACGCACAGGCCGAAAGCCAAAGTGCAGAAAGTACGGCTTCTCTTTGCCATCTTCTTCTTTTACCACCGTCTCAGCATAGGGCGTTTTGCACTGTTGAGCTAACTTAAGCGTCTCACAGCGTTTGCCACGATACAATAGATGCCGGTCTCCTCGTTGACGGACAATGAAACGATACTTCTCACCACCACCACCAAGCAACTCGGCATACAGTTTCTGCCGATCTCCACCTCGATCAAAAACAAAAATCCCTCGACCATTAGTTGACCGACGAACCCCTCTCAGCGCATCAGTGATCTCCTGGTTTTCGCTGACAAAATCCTCAGCCTCCTGGGAATATAGCTTATGGACTAAGGGCGTGATCTCTGAAGAGCCAACCTCAGCCCCTATCACAGTGGTAACCCAGTAGCCCATGCCGAGCACCTTGTCGCTCCCATCGCGCACCTGAGCCAAATACTGCATCTTCCTTGCATACTTCTTGGTGATGTCAGTGGGATCAACTATCAGAAGCGTATCCTCTCTTATCCTTGCCGCCCCTTGCCTAAGCACCGCCTCGCCAAGATGCTCGGCTAACCTCCTGCGGCCAAGATTGCGAGAAAGACGCTCAATGACCTTCTTCAAAGATATCTCCTCATCAAGGGAGCGGGCAACCTCACTCAAACGAACAGAGCCCCGTGCCTGAATGCCATAGAGCATCTCCTCTACAAACCTCTGCACAACCTTTCCGAGCTCGGTACAAAGTTTCCCCGAAAATCGATGAATCTGAGCTCGTAATTTGTAGCCAATTTGGTGTACCATGAGCCTGGACCTCCTCGATAGGATTGATAAATTTCATTTATCTTCGCCAAATCCTATCTTGCGAGGTCCTCGCTTACTTGGCAAGAAGTTTCCCCATTTTCACTTACAAAACACCCTCAATCTCAATAATCATCTACTTCTTTAAACATCAAACCTGAATTTTTGGGGAAACTCCTGGAAAAGCAAGCAGTCAGCATGGAGTATGGAAATATAAGCCAGCTGGCGTTTACTCCTACCTCTGTGTTCAGAGGGCTATGCTGAACTCGCAACTGAAATGGATTAGTGATTATTATCGAACCAGCCAGCCGGCCTTGAGGATAATGCCGGCACTCTTGGGGCCGCAGTTTAGGAGAAGATCCAAGACGGAGAGATTAGCGATAAAGTTGCCCCAGAGCTGGGGATAAACTGGAGGCTGGTACTTGTAGTAAATTATCTTTATCCCATTACGATTGAAGAGTTCCTCGTCAAGATATTTGTGTGAGGAAGCAATGGTCAAATACTCCCCGGCGCCCAGAGTCTTACAGATTGACACCAACCGCTGGGAGCCCCGGGCAGCAGTGGTCAGAGTCGAGTTGCGAAGAAAAGGCTCGTTGATTCCAAGGGCGACCCTCATGTAGTCCAGTATCGTAAGGTTTAGAGTAAGAAGCTCTCGCCAATGGTTCTGGTAAATGTCTCGACAAAGACTACCGTGTTCATCCCAATAGGGCGCATGATTGTAGGCGTGCTCCAAGCTGAAAAGATGCTTTCTCTGCCAGTTTTTCTCGCTGCTAATCTCTACCTGGTCGATCTTTTGAAAGCTTCGCCCGCGTTTCCAGACCGGCACGGTGAGCCAAAGTTCCCCTTGGTCATTCTTGAGCCTGTTTCTGTTAACCCAGCTCCCCCCTCGGGGAAACTGGACATCATCCAGTAACACCAGACGTTCAGCCTTCATGGCTTTAAAGAAGAGTCCTGGCCAAGGCATAAAATTTGGCTGGTGGCATGCTATTATCATAATAATTCAGGGTGCCAGCTGGATACGCAGAGCGCAAAGCGGGTCAGTGAATGGTAAACGGAGTGCAGTGCCGGGCTAGAGGGATCACGGTTTACGATCTAGCGATCACCGGCCAGTATCCGGGCTAGCTGCGATAATCGGCATTGATCTTGACATAATCTAGGCTGAGATCGCAGGTGTAGACAGATTCCTCAGCCTCTCCTTGACCGAGATCAATCGTTATGGAAAATGAGGACCGCCGAAGGATTTGGCTGACCTTATTTTCAGCCTCCTCTCCAACCGGGCGACCGTTTTCCACGAGCTTCACGCCGTCAAAGAAAAGCTGCACCTGATTGATTTCGAAGTCGATATCTGCCCTGCCGAGTGCTGCGATAATACGACCCCAGTTCACATCCTCGCCAAAGAGCGCGGTTTTTACCAGAAGTGAGTTGGCAATTGTGCGGGCTCCGCGAAGTGCATGCATTTGAGTGCATGCTCCTTTTACCTTGATCTCCACGAATTTGGTGGCGCCCTCTCCGTCAGCAACAATCTTTTTGGCAAGTTCAAGAAGTACTTCACCCAAGGCCAGCCGAAATCTTTGGCTATCAGGAGAGGTCAGGTCATCGATAGGGCTATTCGCCGCACAGCCGTTGGCCAGCACGAAGAGCGTGTCATTGGTGCTTGTGTCACCGTCCACGGTGATGCGGTTGAAAGAACGCTCAGTTTCTTGTCGCACTATGGTATCAAGCGCGCTGGGGGTGATGGCAGCATCAGTGGCTACGAATGAAAGCAAGGTTGCCATGTTTGGACAGATCATTCCGGCGCCTTTGGCGATCCCGAGTACAGAAAAAGGGCGGTCTTGCAGTCGGCTTTTGACCATATGCAGCTTTGGCACGGTATCTGTGGTCATTATCGCACGCGCAGCGTCCATCCAGCCGTCTGGATGTATCATAGTGGCAAGCTTCGGAAGGGAGTTGGCCAGCGGCTCCATGGGCAGATCCAAGCCAATTACTCCAGTGGAAGCCAGCAGGATCTCTTCAGTTCGGCAGCCTATGGCCTTTGCAGCTATATCAGCAGTGGCTTGGGCTCGTTGCAAGCCTCTCTCACCGGTACACGCATTTGCGATGCCGCTGTTGGCAACAATAGCACGTGCTGTTTGCCTCACGAGATGAGTGCGACTGAGTAAAACAGGGGCAGCAACAGCTTTGTTGGTGGTGAAGACGCCTGTTGCTGCGGCTGGCAATTCACTCACAATGAGGGCAAGGTCAGACCGCTCCTGGTAACGGATGCCTGCTGCGATTGCACCGGCCTTGAATCCAGTGACAGAGAAGCTATCGGCGGAAGAGAGGTTGTCACTTGTCATTTGTCATGTGTGAAAGGGGTTGGGTTGCGCAAGAAGAGCAAGACTGGCGAAGCGTATGAGATAGGAATCATCAAGTGGTTTCAACTCTCAATCTCCCGTCTTGCTGCAACATGCACAGTCCTACAGTTGTATAGCACCTATTGCCCACAGCACTTCTTGTACTTCTTCCCACTGCCGCAGGGACATGGTTGATTGCGGCCTATCTTTGCTGCTTTTCTTGCGGGTTTTGGCTTGGAGCCACCTGTTGACTCACTGTGGCTCAAAAACATCGGTTGCTGCTGCGCCTCTTCAAGCTGCGCGGTTTCCTCCTGGGTAGCCACCTGAACCCTGTAAAGCATCTGGATTGTCTCCAGTTTTATCTGCTCGATCATTTCTTGGAACATGTCGAGCCCTTCGCGCTTGTACTCGATCAGCGGGTTTTGTTGGGCATAGCCGCGCAGACCGATGCCCTCCTTTAGATGATCCATTGCCAGCAAATGTTCACGCCAGCGCTGATCCACGGTCTGCAAGGTCAACAAACGCTCCATGTCCCGCATGATTTCTGGGCCCCACTCTTTCTCTTTCTGAAAATAAGCATTGCGTGCCTTTTCAAGTAAGAAATCGTAGATGGCTTCAGGGCTGAGGTCGTCATCCACTTCTTTTGTAAGGGTGGCCGGTAAAGAAAACAGGCCCATGAAGGCCTGCTCCAAACCTGGCAGGTCCCATTCTTCTGGATGGGAATCTTCCGGGACATAAGTGCCCATCAAGTCGGTCAAAAGATCTTCAATCATGTCCAAGATAACGGGTTGAAGGTCCTCTTCTTCCAGCGCTTGCCTCCGTTGCTCATAGATAATCTCCCGCTGTTGGTTCATGACGTCATCATATTCCAGGAGTTGTTTACGGATGTTGAAATTTTGGGCCTCAACCTTTTTCTGAGCGTTCTCTATCGCCCGGGTGATGAGAGAGTGTTCTATGGGCTGTCCCTCCTCCATGCCTACTCGCTCCATCAGATTTGCTATGCGCTCGGCCGCGAAAATCCTCATGAGATCGTCTTCTAGGGAGAGGTAGAAATGGGACGAACCAGGATCACCCTGGCGACCCGAGCGACCGCGGAGCTGATTGTCAATGCGGCGGGCCTCATGGCGCTCAGTACCGATAATGTGAAGGCCACCCATTTCCACTACTCCGGTGCCCAAAACAATGTCAGTGCCCCTGCCTGCCATGTTAGTGGAAATGGTGACTGATCCCCTTTGGCCCGCTTTAGCGACTATTTCAGCTTCTTTTTCGTGGTTCTTGGCATTGAGGACGGAATGCTTAACGCCATCTTTGGCCAGCATTTTACTGAGTCGCTCTGATCTTTCAATGGAGACAGTGCCAACTAAGACCGGCCTTTCCAACTGGGCCAGTTCTTTGATCTCATCCACTACGGCACGGAACTTTTCGCGTTCGGTCTTGTAGATAACGTCTGAATAATCTGCCCTAATCATTCTCCTGTTTGTCGGGATGATCATCACATCCAGGTTGTAGATTTTGGCAAATTCTGGTGCTTCCGTATCAGCTGTACCGGTCATGCCGGCGAGTTTTTCATACATCCGGAAATAGTTCTGGAAAGTAATGGTGGCAAGGGTTTGGTTTTCTTGTTCCACTCGTACACCCTCTTTGGCTTCCAGTGCTTGGTGTAAACCATCACTATATCGGCGGCCAGGCATTAGGCGCCCGGTGAACTCATCCACGATAATGATCTGACCGTCCTTTACCACATAATCCACGTCTTTGGCGAAGAGAGCGTAAGCCTTGAGCAATTGGTTGATCACGTGATTGCGGGTGAGCTTCTGCTCATATTCGCTGCGAAGTCGATGTTTACGCTCGGCCTTTTCTTCCGAAGAAAGTGAGCTATCTTCATCAATGGTGTGTAGTTCGATCTCCAGTTCGGGTAGGATAAAGAAATCAGGGTTGTTTTTGGCAATGATGTCTTTACCGCGCTCGGTGGGATAGACATTACGCTCCTTCTCCTCAACAACGTAATACAAGGATTCATCCACCTCGGCAAGACGCTTGGCGAGTGAATAATCCTCTTCAACGTTCTTAAGAAGCTTGCGCACCTTCCCGTCTTCCAGTATTTCCATAACTTGGGGATGTCTGGGGGCAGCCCGGTGGGCTCGGAGAAGCATCTCGCCTCCCTCATAATCCGTACCTTCATCCACTAGCTTTTCGCACTCGCGGATCAGCTGGACGGCGAGCTTCTGTTGGCGCTGGTAGAGGCTTGATACCGGGGAGCGAAGTCTTTCGTAATCTTTGATTGAATAATCCATGGGACCGGAAATGATGAGCGGGGTTCGTGCCTCGTCGACAAGGATGCTGTCCACCTCGTCCACGATGGCGTAATGCAGCTTACCTTGAACACAGTCCTTACGGTGGAACTTCATATTGTCGCGGAGGTAGTCGAAGCCAAACTCATTGTTGGTTCCATAGGTCACATCGGCAGCGTAAGCACGCTGTCGTTCCTGATCGTTGAGATGATGGAGGATTACCCCTACAGACAGGCCGAGAAATTTGTAAATCGCCCCCATCCACTCTGCATCTCTGCGGGCTAGATAGTCGTTGACCGTTACTACATGGACGCCCCGCCCGGTTAAGGAATTGAGGTAAACCGGCATTGTCGCAGCCAGGGTCTTGCCTTCCCCGGTTTTCATCTCGCTTATCCTGCCTTGGTGAAGCACGTGGCCACCAATCATCTGGACATCAAATGGTCTCATCCCCAGGGTGCGGACCGAGGCCTCACGAACCACGGCAAAAGCCTCCGGTAAAATCTCATCCAGGGTGGCTCCCTGATCAAGGTTTTGGCGGAAGCGGGCCGTGGCGCCAGCCAGTTCTGCATCGCTAAATGAACGCATCTTTGGTTCCAGACTATTCACTTGATCCACCACCGGTGCCAGCCGCCTAAGTTCACGATCATTCTTGCTGCCAAAAAGCTTTGTTAATGGATTTGCCATCAGAACCATAACAGAGTCTCGCTCCAATAAACCCGAAGAATGAGCCTGCCAAAATCTAAACTTCAATTATCATGGCAATTTCATCACAATCGGGGAATTTGATGCACTTTAAGCAATCCGCCCAGATTTTGTGGGGCAGTGTTGCCTTCTCTACTTCGCGGAACCCAAGTCTCTGGAAGAACTCCGTCTTATAAGTGAGAACGAACAGACGGGTCAACCCTAGAGTTATGGCTTCAGCAATACACTCTTCCACGAGTTTTCTACCAATGCCTCGACGGCGATAAGATTGCCTGACCACCAATGAACGGATCTCAGCGAGGTCTTCCCAGCAGATGTGCATACTGCAGGTGCCGATGATCTCCGGTTGATTGTCAGCCATGTAAACGTAGATGTCGCGCAGGTTGTCGAAGAGCTCACTAAGGGATCGAGGCAAAAGGTCGCCTCGCTCGGCATGGTTCGCCAACATCTTCTGAATCTCTCGGACTTCTTGAACCCTTGCTTTCCTGATGAAACCCGCCACAGTAGTGCTCGCCTCGGTTCAGCACCAGCCTGCGGCCCCTGATCAAGGATCCCACAGGTTGTGCTGATAGATTGTTGAGTAAAAGATCGTGTGATGTAAGAGTTGTGATTTTGGACTCACTAGCTTTCTTGAAGCCTAATATCCCATATTCCTGACCTCATATCTCACATCAATCACTAAAAAAGGGTCCTCTTAGTTTACGTCTGCCTGCAGTCAACCGGAGATAATCATTTCCCGACTATGGTAGTTCAAGCATCACCTGTTGCGTCTGGTGTTCAGGCCGTATTTTGAGATAAGCCTAGAAAGGTATGTCCTCTGGATACCTAAGATTTTGGCGGTGTCCTTAACGCTGCCACTTTTATGATCCAGGTTGTTCTGAAGGAAATCGCGCTTGAATGAATCCAGCGCTTCCTTCAGGCTGCACCCCAACAGCTCTTGGGCGGTTTCTCCAGATGGCGCGGCCCTGAATGGAAGGTCCTCAGGTTTGATTTGCTCGGAGGTGCCCATAACAACTGCTCGCTCGACGGCATTTTCCAATTCGCGCACATTACCTGGCCAGTGATAGTTATGCATCACTTCGAGTGTGTCGGGGTTGAAATTAAGCTTTGGTGTTCCTCTAATGGCCCTGTACTTATCCAAGAAATGCTGAGCCAGGACAAGGATATCATCCTTCCGTTCCCTGAGTGGCGGGATGTGAATATGCACAACATTAAGCCGGTAGTACAGATCTTCACGGAATCCCCCTTGTTGGACCTCTTCGAAAAGATTCTTGTTGGTAGCAGCGATGATTCTGATGTCTACATGCATGGGGGAGGCAGACCCAACCCGATTGAAAGTACCCTCCTGGATGACCCGCAATATTTTCACCTGCATGGAAGGGCTCATTTCGGCAACCTCGTCCAGAAAGAGGGTGCCGCCGTCGGCAATTTCAAGAACTCCTGTCTTGCGCGAAATGGCACCGGTGAATGAGCCTTTCTCATGTCCAAAGAGTTCAGATTCCAGCAGGGTATCGGTGAACGCTGCACAGTTTACCACCATAAGCTTTTTCTTGCGTCGTGGCCCTATCTTGTGAACTAGGCGGGCTACGAGTTCCTTGCCCGTGCCGCTCTCGCCAGTGATCAGGGTGGTAGTTTTAGAGTTGGCGACCTTGACGGCATCGGAGATTACTTTTTCAATGGCTTTGCTGACACCGATAATTTCGTAGCGAGACTCCAACTCCTTTTTAAGATATATGTTTTCGTTTACGATATCCTTGTAATTTCGGGCCCTTTCCATGGCGACAGATGCAAGTTCTGAAAAATGACTCATGATCTCCATGTCTGTCTCACGGATGGCTTGGCCATCCTCGCGGTCAATGATTTGGATGACCCCGATTACTTCCTGCCCGCTCTTGATGGGTACACAGGCAATTGATCTGGTTTCGAAGCCAGTCGCTTCGCTAATTGTACTATCCCAGCGAGGATCTTTTGAGACATCAGGAACAAGGAGGGGTTTTCCGGTCAAAGCCACATGACCAGCGATACCCTGACCTAAGTCGATCTCGAATTTTTTCACCTCTTCCTTCGCCTCTCCTGTTGCGACTTGGAAGTACAGTTTGTTTCTGCTCTCATCCACCAGCAAGAGAGAGCTTGCCTTCGCTTCCATTAGTCTGGTGACAGATTCAATTATCATTTCCAATACACTATCCGTGTCTAGAACGGATGTGAGAAGTGGCGCGATATCTTTGAGTATACTAACACGCGGATCGACAGCCTCATTTCCCATGAATAATCCTCCTTCAAGTAAATGGCGTATTTATTTGTATACTAAAAGGAGATGGGCGTCAATAATTATGAGTAATTACCCGAGTTTTCTTTTGGGATGGATACTTGAATGGCGAAAAGATGACAAATTTTGGCGCAAAATTTGCTTGAGAAATATACGAATGCGAGGCAAGCCAACCTTATTAGAAGGCAGTGGTGGGCTCCGAGGGAGCCGGTTTAACTTGCCGCTATGGTTTAAAAAAAACTTGACAGACCCTGCGGTTTTAACTAAAAGTGGGCCCAATGTACTCTGGGGTAAAAACAATTTAAACAACGCTGGGCCCCATTACGAGACGGAGAAATGGCAACAGTCTCAGGGGAAATCAACCACTTCTTTTTTGCCTTTTTTTCCAGAAGCTTCTTAGATTTGGGATCCGGATATTTTCCCAATCGGTTGGCATATCTATTATCATCAATCTTCTTTTTGATCCTATTTGCACCACCCAAGGACAGGTGACGGCATGAAGAAAAACAGAATAACGGTGATGTGGATGCCTTCGGTGAGCTCCAAATCTCGGACTTTTTCAGTCCCACCGGTGCTGTTGTACATTTTTGTGGGCTTGCTTGTTGTCTCTTGGGTATTGTTGGTTACTGGGGGGTTCTTTGGGAATCGTTTTTACCGCGACTATCGCCAACTCCGTGACGAAAATTCTTATCTGCTTGAGAAAGAAATGGAATTGGATGCACTTCGGCAGACTATGGAGCGTATTCAGAAAGATGAAAACACAATCCGAAACTTTCTCGGTCTGGACAGAGCTGAGGGTGATAATAGCAGCCTCGGGCAGGGAGGGGAGCCGTCACCTGATCTATCAACCATTGCCCCAAATGATGCTATGGCCAGCGACACCGTGCAGGTACCCTCCAAACCTAGAGATGCTTCATATCTCCAAAGGGC
>CAJIBP010000315.1_pt1 | contig 20234 bp, 19 predicted proteins | sample 9199361 | NCBI WGS metagenome assembly CAJIBP01 (sample SAMEA7708308, study PRJEB35096) | sediment metagenome | biome: marine neritic benthic zone biome [ENVO:01000025]; feature: sediment [ENVO:00002007]; material: shallow marine sediment [ENVO:03000034] sea grass bed [ENVO_01000059] ...
CCGTTCCGAAGGATCTCCGCCCCGCAAGGTCAGCAGACCGAGCGTAAGCGGAGGGAATGGCTCAGCTCCCAAAGGAGTAGTTGCGGATCAAAGTTAATAGGAGTATTTGGTTCAATGAGATGTTGGGGTTAGTAGCGTGAAACACAGTGCTTTACGTATCATGCACATCAATACTTTTGATCATCGGGGTGGTGCAGGTCTTGTCGCTTGGAACCTTTGCCAAGATTTTCGCAAGCATGGAACAGAGACATGGTTGGCCGTCGGAAAGCAAACTAGCGAAGATTCCGGCGTGATCTTGATCCCCAAGGACCTAGGTCGGCCATTTGCTGCCCGTGCTCTTCTCAAGATGGTCGATTGGCTGGAGAACTCCGGGAGGCGGGCTCGAAAAATGGCGCGGGCGAGTACACTCCTCCGGTGGCTTGCCGAACCAAGACGTCAGTTGCATATCTACCGCGGGATAGAAGATTTCTCCCATCCAGCAACTTGGCACCTCACTGAATTGGTGCCCGCGATTCCTGATATCATTCACTGCCATAATCTCCACGGAGGTTTTTTTGACCTTAGAGCTCTGCCCTGGCTCAGTCGACAATTTCCTGTGGTGCTGACTCTACACGATGCTTGGTTGCTGAGCGGCCATTGTGCCCACTCTTTGGGCTGCGATCGTTGGCTAACAGGCTGCGGGCAGTGTCCTCACCTCAGTGTTTATCCGCCTATTAGGCGAGATGCCACAGCCCTCAACTGGAGACGAAAGCAAGAGATCTACAGCAGATCGAGTGTTTATGTGGCCACCCCGTCGCAGTGGCTGATGGAGAGGGTCCAGCAGTCCATTCTCGCAGAGGCAGTATTGGAGAGCAAGGTGATTCCCAATGGCATTGATCTGTCTTGTTTCAGACCCGACGACAAGGAGTCGGTTAGAGCTTTCTTAGGTATGCCGGTCGATGCCAAGGTGCTGTTGTTGCCTGCAGATGCTCTTCGGTCAAGCAATTGGAAGGACAGCCAAACCACACAATTGGTTCTCGAGGCCTTGGCTGAGATTTTGCATAAAGACATATTGTTCATTGCACTTGGTGATCAGAGACCTGTGGAGCGAATTGGTCGCGCCAAGGTAGTTTTTGTACCCTATCAGCGGGAAGCGGAGGCGGTGGCGCGCTACTATCAGGCTGCTGATGTGTATCTGCACGCTGCAAAAGCAGATACATTTCCTAATTCCATTCTTGAAGCACTGGCATGCGGGACACCTGTAGTAGCGACTGGAGTTGGTGGAATCTCAGAACAGGTGAAAACGTTAAACTTCAGTGGAGGGGATTCAGGTTCAAGAGAAAATGGGGCAGATGAAGCCACTGGCTTTCTTGTGCATCCGGGGGACTCGGAGGCAATGGTAGAAGCGACGCTGGCGTTGTTCAGAGATGATTTGTTGCGCATGCGTTTAGGCGAGAATGCGATTCAAGATGTTGCCCAGCGCTTTAGCTTGGACAAGCAGATTGAGAAATACCTCGAATGGTATTTGGAGATAATTGAAAAGCGGGCTTAAAAGGAATTAAGTAGTGAACCTTCTGGTTAGCGTCGTCTTAGGATCCTACAACCGCAAAACTTTTCTGCGGAAAGCCATTAAATCAGTCCGCGCGTCCAAAGTAGACTTTGGCTATGAGATAATTGTTGTTGATGGTGGTTCGACTGATGGATCAACTGAGTGGCTAACTAAGCAAAAGGACATTACTACCATCGTGCAGCATAACCGCGGCACTTGGAAAGGACATCCTGTTGAGCGTAAAAGCTGGGGCTCTTTCATGAACCTCGCTTTCAAGTGTGCCCAGGGCAAATATGTGCTCATGATAAGTGACGATTGCCTGCTCCACTCTCGAGCTATGAGCAATGGAGTTTCATTTTTCGAGAAGAGGATTACTGCAGGTGTGAAATTAGGTGCGGTTCCGTTTTATTGGAGAAACTGGCCAAAAGACAATAAGTATTTTGTTATCGCTATAAAAGACAAAGTATATCTGAATCATGGTATGTACTTGAAAAAGGCATTAGAAGAAGTTGGTTATATTAATGAAGATGACTATATGTTTTATTGTGCTGATGTGGATTTGAGCTTGAGGCTGAGGAAAGCAGGTTATTCTATAGAAGCCACAGATGGATCACTTGTTGAGCATTATAACCATGCAAATATGTCGATTCGGCAGAGCAATCAAGCGAAACATCAAAAAGATATAGCAACGTTTGAGAGCAACTGGGCTGATTTCTTAGAAGGACAGAAATCGAAAGAAGTTTCTTCGTTAGTTGAGTCATCAATACATTCAAGTGATGGTTTGGTAAAGGAGATTTTCGGAGCTTCATATTGGCACTACAGGCTGAAAAGCTTTATAGCCCGGATGTTTCATGGATAACCTGCTGCGACCGCGTATATGGCCGTCCTTCAGGGCGTCCTCGGGTGTCATACCCTGCGACGTACCCATTAGGGTACGCCTCGGATCCAACACCCTGCGGTTGCCCAGTGGCACGACCATCTTCACGGTCTCGCAACGGCAATTCATGAAACATCCGGACTAGGCAATAAACTCTTACATTTACACTATTTCTACCGGAATCGGATCTCAAGCTCGCATAAGACATAACTTATGAGGACTTGGCAGTCGTGAATAGAAGATGATGAAATCCACTGTGTTAAAGATAATCCGTCATTTCGGCTATGAACTGATCAAAGTGAATAAAGAACCATCTTACCCAGCAGCCAAGAACGCGTTGCTGAAACGTAAGAGTGAGCGGAACCAACCTGTTAGATTGCATTTTGGCTGCGGTCCACGCGTTTTAAAGAACTGGATTAATATTGATCTGAAGTATCAGCCATATGAGCCGCATATGGAATATATGACAGAGAAATATTATCCGGAGGAGATTCGCGGTGATCGATCAGATTTCTTTGCTTTTGATGTCACCAAGTGGCCGCTACCATTCGAAGATGGATCTGTAGATGTGATATTCCATGAGGATTTTCTAGAACACTTAAGTCAAAAAGGACAAATACTTTTCTTGTCAGAGACTTATCGCATTCTTAAGAGAGGTGGAGTTCATAGGACAAACACACCGGATCTGGGTGCGTCGATGAAAGAGAACTCTGATTTTAAGAGAGGTTTCGAGGGGGTATTTGTAGATGAATGGGACCGGCATGGTCACTTGAATGTACTGACACCTAGAATGCTTGAAGAGATGGCCACAATGGTCGGCTATTCGAAAATCTTGTTCAGAAAACGAGATCTCAGCATTTCAAGAGACATTCCTCTTGAATATCGTCCCTCTACGACGAACTCTGAACGCGTGAATATTTTTGCGGACCTCATTAAATAAAACATAAGAGAATCGAGGTCTTGAACCTAAGCATATGTGGAATTTGCTAGACAGAATCAGATGGAAGTGGATTGAATTCTCATTACAGAGCTTCAATGCAGATAGAGTAACGGGGTTGAAAATTCAAAATACCGCCAATCTTGAAAGAATTGGCTCGAGTTATGGTGGTTGGCTGGTACCCACTCATTTATTGGGAGAGCATTCCATTTGCTATTGTGCCGGTGTTGGTGAAGACATAACTTTCGATTTAGGTCTTATTGCCAGATTCAACTGCGAGGTTTACGCATTTGATCCAACTCCGAGAGCAAAATTGCATGTCCAACGACACGCACAAAAAGAGAAGAGATTTCATTTTATTGATTTAGGACTATGGGATAGGGATGAGGCGGCGAAGTTTTATGCGCCCACGAATCCAGACCATGTATCTCATTCGATTCTAAATCTTCAAAAGACGAATACATTTTTTACATCTGAATGCAATCGTTTGTCTACAATAATGCAGACAAACGGACACTCTCAACTTGCTTTGCTGAAACTAGACATAGAAGGAGCTGAATATAGAGTAATTGATTCGGTGATTGAAGATAAGCTAGATATAGATATTATTTGTGTAGAATACGATGAGGCGTATAATAGCTTAGATAAGAATTACCTGAGAAGAATTAAGCAATCGGTATTAGGATTGTGCAAACATAATTATACAGTCGTTGCTGTTGATCAGAGATGTAATTATACATTTGTGAAGAGCAACCTTATCCATCATTAATAATATAGTTAAGTTAATAAACTATATATTTATTTTAGCAACGAAAACCTGGTTCTCTAGACTAGGTCAGAGTTCAATGGCTTTACCAAACGAAGAGATTTAAGGCATAGGGCTCAAGGTCCAAGGCAAGAGGATAGAATCAGTCTTATCAAAATACTTTTACCATGTGCCCTGTGCCTTACGCCTTAAGCCGTTCCATTACTGGGCGGATAGGTCCTGCCTATGGGCCGGAGGCAGGGCCCGGATTCTTTATTATTATAGCCTGGCTAGTTGTAGAATAAATCAATGAGCATATACATCTTGCCTGTCTCAGACGGGTTACAGCCTGGAAGGCAGCCGTTCAGATATCCCAAGCACAATAGGGACTACGGTATTGAGCAGGATTTCTTGACATACTTACGGGGTCGTCAAGATATTGTGGAGAACGAGCCGCAAGGAGCTGAATGGCATTACCTGCCAGTATTCTGGACTCGGTACCATTTGAACCACGACTATGGGAAAACCGGGCGGGAAGAATTGGCCGATAAAGTTGAAAAACATATCTTGGATGAAAAAAGAACATTTACAGTTTGTCAATACGCTGACGGCCCTCTCATCGATGTTGGGGAGATTACACTGTTTCTTTCCTCCAGAAAAACCTCCTACGATAGGGATGTGCCCCTACTCTGTTCGCCGCACCGATTACCACTCTTCAGGCCGCGGAAAAGACACCTGGCCTGTTTTGCTGGACGCCTTTCCACGCATCCTCTTCGCTCCGAAATGGCCGATGTTTTAAAATCGTGGGACCGGATTGAAATAGTGGATAGCGATAGGGGGAGACGGTATTTCGTTCGGCAGATGCTTTCTTCATACGCAGCCTTGTGCCCACGGGGACATGGTGGTAGTTCGTTTCGTTTCTACGAAGCAATGCAGTTGGGAATTGTGCCTTTGTTAATCGGTGATTTGGATACTCGACCTTTCAAACAGTTCATCGATTGGGACAGTTGCAGTCTGTATTGTCGCTCCGCTGAAGATATAAAATCGGTTCTTTGGCAGTTTTCAGAGGCTGAGTTGACCGAGATGGGGAAACGAGCTGAAATGATTTGGCGCGATCAACTTACTTACCAGAAATGGTGTAAATATGTGATTTTTGAATTGATGAAGGAAAAAGTATGAATCTGCAGGTAAATCATGAAGAATATCATAGTGATGATCCAAGCAAGCTACCTTCTATCAGCTATCTGATGCCGGCTTACAATTGTGCTTCGACGGTTGCAGAATCGGTTGAGTCAATAATGGACGGGAACTTTGTTGAAGGCGACGAGCTGATCATAACCAATGATTGTTCCACTGATCAAACTGCAGAGGTATTATTGCGACTTCAAGAAAAATATCCCGTCATAACACTCATTAATCATGTTCGAAACAAAGGGTGTTCCGCTTCGCGCAATACCGCTGCAGACAGAGCCGGAAATCCTCTTTTCTTTAGTCTGGATTCTGACAATATTCTCCTGCCGGGGAGTGTCACGGAGCTGAAGCGCTTTTTGATTGAGCAAAAAACGGATGTGGCTTCTTTTGGAAGGTTGTCCTACTTCAAGGACAACGAAAAGACTATCACGCATGAATGGGTTTTCGGCCAGGGTGAGGTCACTCTTGCAGATCATCTTTCCAAGAAACAGGTCCCTGGCGCAAGCGGAAATTATCTTTTTGCTAAAGAGAGTTGGCTTCGCGCAGGTGGCTATGCTGAGTTTGCCGGTGGGCTGGATGCTTGGGGATTTGCCCTGCGGCAACTTGCAACTGGTAGCAGAATGATGGTCATGCCCGATTCTTCATATTTGCATCGCTATGGTCACGATTCCTTGTGGGTACGCGACTACAAAAAGGGCAAGACCTCACTGGTAGCTCTTCAGATCCTGTTGCCATTTATTAATCAGATTGCAGAAGAAGACGTAGACTACATCATGGGACCGGAGGGCAGATATCATTGGTTTGAAGAGCTTGAAAAGCGGCCTATACGAGTAATAGGTCAGCTTCCGAATCCTCGATATAAACCCGAAGTCATTGGACAACCTCGAAGATCCGGTGTGACGGGGGGGCTTCTGCATAAGGTCCGGCATGGAATGAAGGCGGTTGCCCAGAGTTTGAAATGAGGTGGGCGCAAGGTTTTCCATAAATGGAAGCGGTTTTCATGAATGTGGCCAAGAGAATCTCAGTGAACCATGATATGTTGCTCTATGCTAGCCTTAAGAAATGGCTCCGATTCCTTTCTGATTTCAAGCGGTTTAAGAAGCTGAGCACAAGAGGGCACCAACGTTTTCACCTGCTGTGGAAAGATATCTACCCCTGTCTGGGAGATAGAACAAAGCAGACGAACTTTGATCGACACTACGTGTATCATCTGGGCTGGGCAGCTCGCATAATTGCCCGAACAAATCCTGACTTTCACGTGGACATTTCTTCGAGCTTATATTTTAGTTCGATGATTTCTGCTTTCGTTCCAGTGCAGTACTATGATTATCGTCCCGCCGATTTACAGCTGACTCAATTCAGTTCTGAATATGCTGATTTGCTCTCACTCCCTTTCGGCAATGAACAAATCCAGTCTCTTTCTTGCATGCATGCTGTTGAACATGTGGGTTTGGGCCGATATGGAGATTCTTTAGACCCCGATGGTGATTTGAAGGCGTTTCGCGAACTTCAACGCATTCTGGCAGAAAGGGGATCTCTGCTTCTTGTGGTACCGGTTGGTAAGCCGAGAATAATGTTCAATGCTCACCGGATATATGCTTACCGACAAATCTTGAGCTACTTTAGCGAGCTTGATTTGGAAGAGTTTGCTTTAATTCCGGACGATCCTAAAGAAGGTGGCATCATCTACCATGCAGTTGAGGCATTGGCTGACGCCCAGCAATATGGATGCGGTTGTTTCTGGTTCAGAAAGTAGAGGGACGTAAAGGGAAGTACATGCATATCTTCTACGCAGCCAACAACACGCCTAATTCAAATTTCACAATAGACTCTAATGTTTGGCGGGACAATCTGTATATGACCTTGAGGGATCTGGGTCATGATGTGACTGAATTTGATTACGACTTAAAAGAGACATTTCGGAAATGTGACAAGTCAAGAGACAGAAGTTTTATTTCTAAGAACCGGCCCAGAGTAACGAGAGAGCTGTTGCGGCAGATCAAAACAGCCCATGAAGAGCACCCAATTGACCTTTTTTTCAGTTACTTTTCCGATGCTTGCGTATTGCCTGAAGGCATTAGCGCCATTAGTGATCTGGGCGTCAAAACAATTAACTGGTACTGTAACGGATCTTACCAGTTTCATCTGGTGGAGGAAATCTCCCCATACTATGACTGGTGTTTAGTGCCGGAAAGGTTTCGTCTCAAAGACTACGTTAGCATCGGGGCGAATCCCATTTATTGTCAGGAAGCGGCAAATCCAAACGTCTACAAGCCCCACAATCTACCGGTTGAATTTGATGTCACATTCATCGGTCAAGCGTATGGTGAGCGCCCGCAGTATGTAGAGCATTTACTGGCCAAGGGTATTGATATTCGAGTATGGGGATATGGCTGGGATAACTTTTCGCAGAATCACCAATCTCACGTAACAAATCCAGTTCGGCGATTATCTCGAGCCGTCAAAGAGTTTCTTGATGGGGCGGATTGGCAAGATACTTTTAGGCGGTTGCTGAACATGGAACTGCTTAGGTCAGCACAACGAACGGTTGCCGGCGCACCGGTCCTGCCTTTTCCTGGAGAAGTAGTAGGCGGTGTGCTGAGTGATTCAGAGATGATCAAGATGTATAGCCGCTCAAAAATCAACCTCGGATTTTCGTCCTGTGACAATCTGGTGGAGAGCGAGGAACGTATTGTTCAGATACGGCTGCGAGATTTTGAAGTACCTATGAGTGGTGGTTTTTATATGGTGGAATACATGGAGGAATTAGAAGAGTTCTTCAAGATTGGTGAAGAGATTGTCTGTTATAGAGACCAGGAAGAATTGACGGACAAAGTGAGGTATTTCTTGAAGAATGACTCTGAACGAGAGCGTATTCGCGAAGCGGGCTACCGACGTTGTTTACGGGATCACACCTGGCACAAGCGCTTTGCAATGGTGTTTCAGAAAACAGGATTGGCCTGATGCAGCCACCAGTTTCTATTATAATGACTACTTACAATGGAGCTTCCCGGGGCTTTTTTGCGCAGGCTATCCAGAGTGTATTGAGCCAGTCTTTTAGGGACTACGAGCTCGTAATCGTCGATGATGGCTCCACAGATGGGACTAAAGAGGAGTGCAAGCATTATCTGGTCGACCCACGAGTGAAGTACATATACCAGGAAAATAGAGGGTTAGCGGGTGCCCGCAACAGAGGGATCGGAGCGTCGTCAGGAAGATACATTTGTTTTCTGGACGATGACGATATCTGGAAGCGAAACAAGCTCGAAAAACAGCTTGAATTCATACACTTGGGGCTGAAGAATCATGGTCAATGGGGGTTGGTTTTTACCTGGATCGAGCTGATTGATGCTGAAGGCAAGATCATTGGCTATCGGGGGCATCACCAGAGAGGATCAATTCATAAGAGTCTCTTCTATGGCAACACAATTGATGCGCCGTCCTCTGTCATGATTAAGCGAGAGGTGTTTGAAAAAGTAGGACTATTCGATGAGTTCTTCAGAAAGTGCCAGGATTGGGATATGTGGTTGCGGATTTCAAAAGAGTACCTCATTTTCCCGCTAAAAGAGTATTTGGTGCAATACAGGGAGCACCAGAATAGTATATCAGCCAAAAACGAAGAGGTTTTTTTCTATGAGCAGGCTGTTTTGAAAAAGGCGTTGGTGAATGCCCCCCAAGATATTCTTCCAAGAAAAGCCTATGCAAGCTGCTACCTGAACCGAAGTGTGGGGTTTTTTGCGTGTGATGATTTTGGTCAGTTTAGGCAGATGTTTCTTGCGGGTGCGAAGCTTTCACCCGGAGCAATGAGATTGGAGTATGTCCTTCTGTTTCCCCTGAGTTTTTTTGGGAAAAAACCAGTGCACCTGCTTAAAGGAATAAAGAGATCTATACACAAAATGCTGCTGGCCCGGATGTACCGGAGGATCTCCCAGGAGATATAATTGCGGTTCTTCCGGGATTTGCTTGGGTGGCGGACAAAACCGCGTTTTTGGCCAGGGCAACCTGCTCAGCAAAGTGCATGATTCGCGCCGATTGGAGTCCGATTGGTGGGCTTAAAGCTTAACTGCCGCCGATGCAGGCCAAGGCTTTCCAGGTCGCAAGAGGCTACACAACGGTGGCTCAGCCCTTCGATTCATAAATTTGAGTGCAAATCTATTCACTCAGGGCTGAGTACTGAGTACGCAAATGAGATCATCTCAGCTAGTCAACACCTATCAGTATTTGCGCATCGAAGTACTCAGATGTCCTTTGCTTCGCAGGTCCCCCTGGCCTTGCAAAGAAAAGGGAGGATTTGATTGCCTATAGATCCTCGCCCAAGCAAATTCCAGAGGGGCCATAATGGCTCCATTCTGTATGAGATCTAACTGGCGGATGAACTTGTGAAGATTTGTCTAGTAACAAACTTGTACGAGCCTTACAGCATTGGCGGGGCGGATATCTATGTGAAGTGGTTGGCCAGAGCTCTTATGCGTTATGGTCACGAAGCATTTGTGGTGACAACCTGCCCTGCTCGGGAATCGTTTCCAGGTGTCAAAAGGGAGAAGATAGACGGCATACTAGTCTATCGTTTCTATCCTTTGAATATCTATTGGGGATATCTGGCGCAAAGGAAACCCCTCTTTTTGAAACCATTCTGGCATACAATCGAGTTATGGAATCCTCATGTTTATTTACTTTTCAGGCGAATCCTGAATAAGGAATTACCTGAAGTGGTGCATATCAATAATATGGGGGGATTGTCTAATGCTGTTTTCTGGGCTTGCAGAGGCGGGAGACGAAGAATAGTCTATACCTTGCATGATTACATTTCTGTGTGTCCAAAAAGCGTCTTATTGAGAAGTAACATGGGGATTTGTGATAATCCCCATTTGCTATGCAGCTTTTACCAAGCCATAAAACGATGGAATTTGAAAAGAACCGTGGATGTTTTTACTGCTCCTTCGCAGTTTGTAATTGACATGCATCAAAAATACAATTTGCTTGCGAGAGACCGGTGCTCTGTTGTTCCACATGGTGTGGATGTAACCACCACCGATATCAATGAGTTAAACAGACTGCGAGAAGAGCGCGAGCGCACATCGTCTATTAACATTCTCTATGTCGGCCGGGTTGACAGACACAAGGGACTATCTGTTCTGATTCATGCTTTCAAGAAAGCTGACAGGGAAAACTTGCGTCTACATATTGCTGGCTCCGGGGATTATATGGACGAGGCACGGCATGAACTCGAAGACTGCGGAAGAGTAACTTTCCATGGCTGGGTATCCGGGTCTGACAAGAGAGAGGTTTTCAGCAAAAGTGATGTGTGTGTTCTTCCCTCGATCTGTTATGAGGCAGCTGGGCTGGTGATTTTGGAGGCATACAAATACGGTTTGCCAGTGATCGGCTCGAGGATTGGCGGCATTCCTGAGATGATTAATGAGAACGAGACCGGCTTCCTCTTTGAACCTGGGGATGAGTCCGGATTAGCGTTGATATTTCAAGGTATTTCAAAGGCACGGCTTGTGGCGATGGCCAGCAACTGTCAACAAGCGGCTATGAGTTACTCGATGGAGAATCACGTCGAAAAACTGATGTCCATCTATTCCAGCCTGGCAGGGAGCAGTCGCAGGGAAAGGGAGATGTTGGCTTCCACGGGGACTATGTGACTTGAGACATTATGGAGAAGTCTCGAAAAATCCTTATGCTCAACGCGCTTACAGAACAAAGTGGCAGCGGAGTGCGGTTTTGGAGCATAGCCCAAGAAATAGCTCGCCGCGGCCATGCGGTATTTTTTTTGGAGCGAGCTATTGCGGAAGATGGCAGGGTCAAAGTCAAGGAGTTGAGATATCGCTCAGTGCGAGAAACAGGCCTGCTCTGGCTGGATATTTTGCGTGCAACCTTAATGAATGTTATCCATGGTTTGGTTTTTCGTCCAGAGTACGTGTTTGCCCTGAAGCCAATGCCCAACACCGCTATACCGGCGTTATTTCTAAAAAAAGTTTTCAAATCCAAAGTGATAGTAGACATTGACGATTTGGATTTCGAGTACTACCCTGACAGTATTACTCGGCAGTTGGTCCGTTTTTTTTTCAAGTGTTTTCCACCCCGTTTTGATTTAATTACCACCCACAATGGATATCTGAAGCAGATCATTATTGATGAAATCAGAATTCCTCCAGAAAAGATCTACTCTTTAGCTCAAGGCATAGAGATAGAAGAATTCCTTCATGCTGCGCCTGCTACTCACTATCAGAAGAAATGGAATCTGCAACCAGATGATAATATCGTCGTCTACAGTGCATCTCTTGGAATTACCAGTGATTTTCAACTCGTTTTACCGATGCTCATAGAATTTCTAAAAAGCTGTAATGACGCAAAGATCCTGGTAGTTGGCGAAGGTGTACAGAAGAAACACTTTATCAAGAAGATCGAGGCATACGGATTGCAGGAACAAATATTTTTCACCGGATATATCAACCACGCAGAAATGCCGAGTGTTTTAAAACTTGCTAAAGTGGGAATCAATTACATGGCCCCCACTCAAGCTAATCGATGTAGAGCATCCATTAAAGTGCGGGAGTATCTGGCTGCTGGGCTCAATGTGGTCTGCAATCCGGTGGGAGACTCTGAGGTTTTTGGAGACCACGTTACTTTGTGTTCCACCTTAAAGGAGTATCCTGAGGCCATAAGGGCAGCTCTTGAGGTGAAAGCCCAAGACAGAATTGGTTCAGCTCAGGCGTTCTTGGAAGCCAATTATTCATGGCCAGATCTTATTGAGCATTTCCTTGCTCATGTCATGGAGTAGAACATATAGTCTAATGTTATGAAAGTGAGTGTCGTCATACCGGCTTACAATGCTGAGAAAACCATCGGCGAAACTGTGGCAAGCAGCCTTGCCCAGACAAGGGGAAGCCTTCAAGTGGAGGTGATAGTGGTGGATGATGGCTCCACCGATAGTACAGCAGCCTTAGCCGAGACCGCGGGAGCGACCGTCATCCGGCAGAAAAATGCAGGCCCGGCAGCGGCCCGCAATCAAGGCTGGATGAAAGCCTCAGGCTGCTTCATCTGTTTTACAGATTCAGATTGTGTCCCAATGGCGGGCTGGTTGGAAAACCTGCTGGACGGCTTTTCTAGCTGGCAGGTAGGTGCAATGGCAGGCAGTTACGATATCGCCAACAACGGTTCATGGCTAGCGCGCTGGGTGCATCGGGAAATATTAGAGCGCCATAGCCGCATGGGCTCCTTCGTGAGGGCTTTCGGTTCTTACAATGTGGCAATACCAAAATATGTCCTTGATGCCACCGGTGGCTTTGACACTAGTTATCGACATGCCAGCGGAGAAGACAACGATCTTTCCTACAGAATTATCAAGAGTGGTTGGCAGATTGCCTTCAGGCCTCGGGCTGCAGTAGCACACTATCATCCGGATATGCTTTGGAAATACCTGGCAGAGCAATATAAACATGGATACTGGCGTGCGAAGCTCTACAGAGACCATCCTGACATGAAAGGCGGGGATGATTACACCCTCTTAAGAGATAGACTTGAACCGTTTTTGGCGCTCGGCATCATGGGATTCTCGGGCCTTACCCTTTTCGGCCTGAGTGGCCTGGTTATACCACTAGTTGCTATTTTAACAGTTTACGGGGCAATTCAACTATCCTGGCCAATCCGTTGGTGTTTTGGAGAAGGTAGGGGTGAAGCTATTCCATACGCCGCTGTTACCTTCTTAAGAGGATTTGCTCGCACAATGGGGTTAATCGCCGGAATTCTGAGATTTGGCTTGAGCCCGGATAATTCATGAATCGGCTGGGGGTGAAGAAAAGCTTGTCTAAGAAGACCTTAATTATTGTCCCTGCCTATAATGAAGCCGGAACCATTGCTGGTGTTGTCGACAATATCCGCAAACATGTCAAGAACGCGGATATCTTGGTGGTTAACGACGGCTCTAGGGATAGAACCGCTAGAAAGGCGCGCGAAAGCGGGGCCATGGTTGTCAGTCTCCCATACAACATGGGTATTGGCAGCGCTGTGCAATGCGGTTTTCTCTTTGCCAAGGAGAAAGGCTATCACATAGCGGTTCAGGTGGATGGCGATGGCCAACACCCGGCAAAAGACATTACAAGGCTCTTGGCAGCTCTGGACAATGGCGTCGACATGGCCATTGGTTCCCGATTTGTAGAGCCTACAGCCTATCTGCCCCCATTCTCCAGAGCACTGGGAATCAAGATATTCTCCTTTCTAGTTAGCTCGATAGTCAGAAGAAAAGTCTACGATACTACCTCCGGGTTCAGGGCAATTAGCCGTAGGGCTATACTCCTACTGACAGAGACATATCCGCATGATTATCCTGAAGTTGAGGCGCTGATAACTCTTCACAGACACGGGATGGAATTTGTAGAGATACCTGTTCAAATGGACTATCGCCGGGAGGGTAGATCTTCCATATCGGCCACAGCCGGGGCTTATTACATGCTGAAGGTTACTTTGGCAGTCCTGGTGGCCGTGATTAAGAGGAGGAGGTGAAAGATGTTGGAAATCGCCATGCATCTGAGGATTCTCATTGCTGTTCTTTGTTTTGCACTGGGGGGAATCATCATTGAGCTTATTCGGCAAAATCGCCTGAAAGAACACTATGCCATAATATGGTTGCTGACCTCCCTAAGTATCTTCATATTTGGGATCTGGCCGGATTCACTGAATCTAATTTCTCGCATCGTTCGCTTGCACCATTTGACCACACTTTTCATGGTGGCCTTTATTTTTCTCCTGGCAATTGTCTTGCATTTCACCCTTGCAATAAGCCAACTTTTTGACAGGAACCGCAGACTGACACAGGAAGTAGCTTGGCTGCGTTTTGAATTAGAGAAAATTGTGCGCTCGGGAAAGGAACATGAAGGTTAATCTTTTGTTGCCAATATATGTATCCCAAAAGAAAGCATTTCGTTTGAACCTCTGTCATATCTTGAAAATTTAGCTAATAATCTAAGTAATGTTAATAGAGAAAAAGATAATATAGATTTATCAAGAAAACTCATTTTACTATATCTCTCAGCCATGTAAACGACTCTTCGCAGCTCTTGCCCGAGATATTCAAAGAAATTCCCATTGTAAGATAATTCTTTTATTGAAAAACCATGCAAAGGTAGGTATTTCTCAAAGTAGTATTTACTGAAACCATTATAGAAATAATAAGGAGCATAGTGAGTTAATGAACAAACAGGCACTGTGAGTATCAGAGTTCCGTTTCTTTTCAAGAGGCGGCTGAATTCTCGGATGGCGTTTTCAGGATTGGGGATATGTTCAAAGACTTCGATGCACATCACAGCATCGTATGACTGATCTGGCTCGGGTATCTCGGTAATATCTGAGATAATATCCACTTGGGAGTCATCCCAAGAATTGGTCTGTAGTCCTTCGCCAACACCACTGCCATTGTACTGTCCAAAATCTTGGGAAGTATATGAAAGATGCCTGCAGTACTTGTTGTATTGCGACTCTCCAGCTCCCGCATCTAGTATTGCTGCTCCCGGCCGAATTTGGGCAAGCCGACTTTCTAGCCATTGCTCCCGCACAGTTTTATTTTTTGCCCCACATTTGTTAGTAATGTTGCCGATCATCTTTTGTGCCAGAGGTGTCATGGTTTCCTATCGGTTCTGCCGGTCTTTCTCATCCAAAAGCTGCTCGAAAAGTAGTTTTCATGAAATCCTAAACCATGAGGTGGAGGAAAAGTCGATAGGAGTGCAGTTTGGAAGTTCCAATATATATAGCTCCCACACCAGAGGACGTCAAAATGCCTATTATGGGTTAGAAATGCCTGTAACAGGTACTGTTCATTCCAAAAACGTCTTTGCTTTAGCACCCAATCCTTCGGGTAATTCTTGGGAAAGAAGATGTCATGTATGTGAATAATGACCCCGCTTTTCAGCCTTGGCAATACCTCCAGATAGAGGAAGACCACGTCACCTCCTATCCGGATGACATGGCTGGAGTCAATGAACAAGATGTCACCTTCCTCTAAGCGCGCAAAGAAATCGATATCAATGTCTTCCACATTTCTTGGTTCCAGACGCGACAAGCCCGGAATCCCTTTTCTCAATGGTTGGATAGGATAAGGCTCAATAGAAACAAAGTCTGTATGCACCCCGTCTGCCTGATTCATCATGCTAGCTCTAGCGGCAACAAGAGTTGAATAACCAGAGCCCACTTCGACAATCATTTTCGGGCGAAAATGTCGAATCATACAATGCAGTACAGCGGCAGAGATCAGACCGAAAGATCCATTATTGATGTAGTATTCATGCGGTGTGGAAGTCTTATGCAGTGGGAAATTACATTCATGACTAAATCGAGGAAAGACACTATCAAGAAAGTGTAACTGTTCCTTGACATTAAGATCAACGCCCGGAAGTTCGCTATCTGTTTCCCAGAGCGCTTCCCTTGTTGCCAGGGCCCTAGTATCGGGTATGGGACTGAAGAAATGATTTCCCGTCAAATTGATACCGAGCTTCTGGAAAAACTCAAAAAGTCTCTGTGAAAACAGAGTGCTTCCAAGCTTCTTTAGAAGGGGCATATTTAGATAGCCTTGCTGCCGACCAGCTCAAAAACGCTTTCTAACGCCTCCTGAATTGCTCCTGAGTTCGGACCGCCACCCTGCGCCATATCCGGCCTGCCGCCCCCTTTACCTCCCACCTGCTCTGAAAGTGACTTGATGATTTCTCCAGCGTTGAAACGTTCGGTGAGATCATTCGTCACCCCGCAGATGAGCATAGCCTTGCCGTCGGTAGCCTTGGCAGCCAAAACAATAACTCCTGATTTGACCTGCCCCTTGAGGTTGTCCAAGATAACCCGAAGATCCCTGGGACTCTCGGCGTTCACCTCCTGAGAGAGCACCTTAACGCCGTTAACTTCACGGATGTCCTGGCCGGTGGGACCGAACTGCCTACTCATTGCCTGAGCTTTGGCTCTCTCCAGTTCTTTCTCGAGCTCTTTTTGCTGGGCCAGCAGTTTCTGGACTCTGTCGGCCAGATTCTGGGGTGTGGCTCTTAGGAGAAGGGCCGCTTCTTTGAGAGACTTTTCCTGCATCTGCACGTAATCAAGAGCACCGGTCCCAGTAACTGCCTCTATACGACGGATACCAGCGGCCACCGAGCTCTCTCCGGTAATCTTGAAAGGACCAATGTCACCGGTGTGATGACTGTGGGTGCCACCACAGAGTTCCTTTGAATACTCGCCGGTGGAAATCATGCGCACCTGATCCCCGTACTTCTCGTCAAAGAGAGCCATCGCTCCCTGGGCATTTGCGGTTTCCATGTCAGTAACGTCAGCTCTGATATCTTCGTTCTCGATTATTTTTTGCGTGACTAGCTTTTCGATGGTGGAGAGTTGCTCATATGTAATGGCCTCACCGTGGGAGAAGTCGAAGCGAAAATAATCCGGCCCCACGTATGAACCCTGCTGTTTGACGTGATCTCCCAGCACACTTCTGAGCACATAGTGGAGTATGTGGGTTGCCGTATGATTCCTTTCAGTGGCGTTGCGTTTTTCTTTGTCCACCGCAAGGGTGACCTCTTCACCCACTTGGACCGTTCCCTGCAATACCTCACAAACATGCACGAGCAAATCACTAGGGGTCCGTTGTGTGGTTTCGACTTCTAAGGTGAAGCCCATGCCGCTGATACGCCCGGTGTCACCAATCTGACCGCCGGCCTCTCCGTAAAAGGGTGTCTCCTTACAAACGACTTCAACCTTCTGGCCTTCACTCGCCTCGTTCACCGCTCCATCCTCGGTGAGCAATGCCAAAATAACTGATTGGTCCTCGGTTCTGTCGTATCCCGTAAAGGCGGTGGTCACTCCCTGGGCTACAAGCTGTTGAAGGGCTTCAGAGGTCTCCATGACACCGGAGATCTTGAAGGCTGCACGAGAACGCTGCCGTTGTTCAGCCATAAGTTGATCGAATCCAGCCTCATCAACCTCAAATTCGTGATCCCGTGCCAGATCCATCACAATGTCGATAGGGAAGCCGTAGGTGTCATAAAGTTTAAATATGGAATCGCCGGGGAAGACCTGGCTCCCAGCTTTTGTTAATTTGTCAACCTCTTCCTGGAGCTTGCCCAAACCACGGTCAAGAGTAGATGAGAAAGATCTCTCCTCGTTGGTGAGGGCCATTTGGATGTAGCTTTTGTTTTTGGCAATGTCAGGATAGGTATCCGACATGGCAGCAATCACCCCGTCTGCAACCTGGTGTAGGAAGTGCTTCTCGATTCCCAGAAGCCTGCCATGGCGCACAGCCCTGCGGATGACTCGTCGCAGCACATAGCCCCTCCCCTCATTGCTGGGCATTATCCCGTCACCAATGAGGAAGGTGGCAGCACGCCCGTGGTCCGCGATCACCTTGATGGAGATGTCCTTTTCAGGATCACTGCCGTGGGCATGACCGCTGATTTGCTCAATACGTCCAACAATCTCATGAAAGAGATCTATGTCGTAATTGGTGGGCACCTTTTGCAGTACCGCAGCAATCCTCTCCAGACCAGCACCAGTGTCAATGGAAGGAGCGGGAAGGGGTTCCATGGAGCCGTCTTCTTTACGGTTGAACTGCATGAAGACCAGATTCCACAGCTCCAGGAAGCGGTCACAATCACAGACCCCCGCAGCACAATCAGGTCCACATGCCATGTGTTCACCCTGGTCTATTAGTATCTCAGAACATGGGCCGCAAGGGCCGGTGTCTCCCATGGCCCAGAAGTTCTCGCTAGTAGGAAGAGTGAGAATTCTTTCTCTGGGGAGGTATGAATTCCATTCTTCTAGGGCCTCTTGATCCACGCCCAAGCCCATTTCATCGTCACCTTCATGCACCGAGGCGTAAAGTTTGTCTTTGGGAAGTTGGAGATTCTCAGTGAGAAATTCCCAACCGAAACGGATGGCTTCCTTCTTGAAGTAGTTCCCAAAGGAAAAATTTCCCAACATCTCGAAAAACGTATGGTGGCGGGCGGTTCGACCCACATTGCGCAAATCATTATGCTTGCCCCCGGCTCTCATACACTTCTGGCAGGAGGTGGCCCGGACGTAGCCCCGTTTCTCCTCGCCCAGAAGCGGTCGTTTGAACTGAACCATACCAGCGTTGGTAAAGAGCAGGGTAGGATCGTCATGGGGTACTAGTGAGGAACTCATGACGATGGTATGTTCGTTGGCCCGGAAATAGTCAAGGAAAGCTTGTCTGAGTTCAGCTGTTTTCATGATTCTTTGGACTCCTCGTCACCATTATCCTTTATCTTCAAACCGAATTCCGCCCTGACCTTCCGTTCGATGTCGGTGCTAATGTCTGGATGCTCCTTCAAAAATGCTTTGACATTCTCGCGCCCCTGGCCCATGCGTTCCCCAGCGAAGGAGTACCAGGCGCCGCTCTTGTCAACGATATTAAGGGCAGTGGCCATATCCAGTATATCTCCTTCTTTGGAGATTCCCTCGCCGTACATGATATCGAACTCTGCCACCTTAAAAGGCGGAGCCAGTTTATTCTTGACAGCCTTGACCCGAGTACGGCTGCCAATGGTTTCCTGGCCATCTTTGATCGCACTTATTCGCCGAATGTCCAGACGTATGGAGGAATAAAACTTGAGCGCGTTGCCGCCCGTTGTAGTCTCAGGATTGCCAAAGAGCACTCCGAGTTTCATCCGTATTTGATTGATGAAGATCACCGTTGTCTTGGACTTGCTGATGGCAGCGGTCAGTTTGCGCAAAGCTTGAGACATGAGTCGAGCCTGCAAACCCATATGAGCGTCGCCCATCTCCCCCTCGATCTCAGCTCGCGGCACCAATGCGGCCACTGAATCAATTATCACTACATCCATGGCCCCGCTGCGGACCAGGACTTCGGTGATCTCCAGAGCCTGCTCACCCGTATCAGGCTGGGAGATTAGGAGATCATCCACGTTGACTCCCAGTTTTCGTGCGTAACTCAGATCGAGGGCATGCTCTGCGTCAATGAAGGCCGCAATTCCACTTCTTTCCTGGGCCTCGGCCAGAATGTGAAGTGCCAGGGTGGTTTTGCCGGAGGCCTCAGGACCGAATATCTCCACCACCCGACCCCTGGGCACGCCTCCCAGCCCGAGAGCAACATCGAGGGAAAGGGAGCCCGTGGGGATCACTGCGATGTCGGCAACCGTGGAATCGCTGCCGAGGCGCATGATTGCACCTTTGCCGAATTGCCTTTCAATCTGGCTCATGGCCAGCTCAACGGCCTGTTGTCTTTCTTTTGTGCTAGACATAGCTTTTTCCTCTTAGCCCGGCTTATTCATCGATTCTAGTACAGATCATGAATAATCGGCCCAAAGCGCCTTACGGCTTCGCTCTGGGCTAACTTGAGTCCCTCGACTTTGTGCTTGGGATCCTGAGCGACTCGACCTGAGGACTTCGAGTGAGCCTCCGTTCGGCCCGAGCTCACGGCCGAGGGCAGTCGAACTCCTCGTCGACAGGTCTTGTCGAGGGACAGGTAAAAAGCACCCCTGCGCAGGTCAGATGGATTTCCTCGCCCTTATAATTCGGCTTCCCGGAGCCGTAAGCAGTCCCGCTGTCAGTTGGATGTAATTTAGGCAAGTGTCCGCCCGGCAAGAGACATGCGGTGTAATTTAGTGTAGATTGCTCCGGTTGGCTTGAGATCACTTTTATACAATATTATTTCGGCAACGTCAAAAGAATTGAATTCCGGTAATTTCAGTGAATCTATGGTGTCAATTAGCTCTTGGCATCTACGTTTGTCCTTGAGTCGGCCAATAGTTAAGTGGGGGTGAAACCGACGTTTTTCGCGAGTAAAGCCCAGTCGCTCGAGCCCATTTTCCAAACGGCTTTGGATCTGGCCCAGTCGCTCCACTTCTCCCTGGACACCTACCCAGATCACCCGCGGGTTTCGCTTGTTGGGGAAGCATCCCAATCCTGCTGCACAAAAACTAAGGACCGGCTGGTTGCTTACCAC
>CAJIBP010000118.1_pt1 | contig 18163 bp, 15 predicted proteins | sample 9199361 | NCBI WGS metagenome assembly CAJIBP01 (sample SAMEA7708308, study PRJEB35096) | sediment metagenome | biome: marine neritic benthic zone biome [ENVO:01000025]; feature: sediment [ENVO:00002007]; material: shallow marine sediment [ENVO:03000034] sea grass bed [ENVO_01000059] ...
AACTTCAGTTTTTCACTGATGGTTCGAAAATTTATCTTGGCTGCCAGTACGCCCAACAAACTCTCGTTGGTAGCCCTTATGGGCTGGGTAACCACCACAACCCCCGCAGCTAGATCCTCATCCCAATAGACATCACCGATGGTATACTTATGTGTTTTTGCCCTCTCCTCCCACTTCTCCGGCAACTTCACCGAGGTGGCCTGACTCGCACTGGTGGCCACTATTTTGCCCTGAAGATCCAAGAGCATCAACTCTTGATAGTCCACAATCTTCTCTTGTACTGACTTCAAGTAATCCCTGAGCCGGACTTGAGCCACAACGTTTTCAATGTGGACATTGCCCGCCCGCAAGATGTTCTCAAGATTCTCTAAAACCATATAAGAACTGGAAAAGACTCGGAGATCATACAGTCGATCTTTTAACCATAGATTAAGCTCGCGCGCAGTTTGGGAGGTAACAACCTTCAATTCTTGCTCTATTTTGTCGCTCAAGAAGCGTCTATTCTGGACATAGGAAAACCAACCCATGCTAACTGAGGGAATAACGGTGGCCAGAAGAGCGAACACGATGATCTTCGTTTTAATGCTGTTCAGATAGGACACTTGGAGGAATTGAGTTTTGGGTTGTTCCTCTGAAACCAACGGGGTCCTCCCCTCTTACATAAAAGCAATCAATGAACACGGGCCCAGCCCACAACCCCAAGAAAGGATCCGGCTTTGATCTGCCCCCATAGGGGATTCACTGATCTTTCCCCCCTGCATGAGCGAGGTGGAGTAATGAGTCGAGCAATGACTTATCAACTCCTCCACCTGGCTTGTATAGCGTCTCTTAGGGTTAGGGTTCATCCTCTAAATGGTCTTCGCCGTACAAGAACTCTTTTACCTTCTCGGCATCCGCATCCGTCATGTTGACATATTCGACACCCACCAGAATCATGTTTTCCTCCGTAAGGGAGGGCTTCACTCGCCGAACCGCCCCCCCAGTGCTCACCGTTCCCCATTTCTCTGGAAGGTCCAATTCTAACCTGACTTCTCCTTCGACATGGAAGTCTTCCTGCGACGCTCCCGATATACCCACCACAACTCCTGATTCAGAGATATCCACTGACACTGCATGCCAAGATTTCGCTGTCACTTCACTTGCTGGGGTGCTCTGGGGCAGCGCCTCAATTCTCACCGGCACCTTTTCCTTGAGGCGGGGATTGCGCCTCCGCTCTTCCATACCAACTTCGGCGCGCTTCTTTTCGGTGCACCCTATCCTATCATTGTAGAAATCCAGCAGTACTTCTTTGACGGTGGGATTATCTTTAGCCACCTTGCGCATAGTGGTATAACTGAGTTCGACTATGACACTGGTATCTTCAGCTGCCACCGAGCATGAACGGGGCTTTCCCGTTAGAAATGACATTTCACCAAAAAACTGACTCGTCCCCAAATTTGCCAACTCCATTTCTTCGCCGTGGTGGTCCCTGCTGAATACCCTGACCTGACCGTCCAAAATGACATATATTGAGCGGCCTGGATCCCCCTCCCTGAGGATCATCTCTCCACCGTTGAAAACGTGGAGAGTTGCCGAATCGGCCAATTCCTTGCGTGTTTTTTCCTCCAGGGATGAGAAGAAAGGAATTGCGGCAACAGCATCCTGCAGTCTCAGCGACCACGGTTTAGATTCCCCTTCAGTCTCTTTTTCTTCTCCTTCAGCAGCTTCTAGATCGTGGTCTTCGGTGGCAGCTGCCAGGATTTCAACAGTTTCAAAAAGTTGTTCGCTTTCCTCAGAAACTTCCTTTTCTATGAAGCGAAAAGTAATTCCACCAATTTGGAAGACATCGCCAGTCTCCAGGACAGCTTTTTCCACGCGTTGGTCACCGACAACGATGCCATTGGCGCTTCCCAAATCCTCTACTATCCAGTTCCCATCATCAAAGACAACTTGAGCATGATTCCGAGATGTCATCGGATCCGGAATGGTTATGGTGTTGTCTACTGCTCGGCCGATGGTTGTGGGTCCAAGCAGCGGGTAGATGGTTTTCTGCATTAGTCCTATTTCAAAAGCCAAATAGCACTTCTTCATGGACACATTCCTGCATTGTTGCTAGCCGATGAAATGAATCTGAACCGTAAGTTTTGCTAACTCCTCTAGGTTAGGATGTCTCATGCACATTTCTTGCCAACCTAACCTTAATGTTGCACCGCGAATCCATTAGTGGCATGATGGCTAAACTCAGGAGAATGAGCTCATGGGCATTTTCAGGGATAAATTATGTCAAGAAAAATAGGAAGAAACGATCCTTGTCCCTGTGGAAGCGGGTTCAAGTATAAGAGATGCTGCCTGGGCAGGAACCCATCAGGAAGTATTGATATCAAAAAACTATATGCTGAACAGTACAAGATTAGACTTAAAAAAATAAAGGATATCAAGGGTATAAGTAGATCTGGGCGACTGGTCCTCGACACTCTCGATCTAGTGGAAAGTGAGATCAGAGCCGGAATAACCACTGACGATATCAACACCTCTGTTCATGAATTTACGGTGAAAAACGGCGGGATCCCGGCACCATTGAATTACAGGAGTTTTCCAAAGAGCGTATGTGTTTCTGTGAATGAAGTTATCTGTCATGGCATCCCGGGAGATAAAGTTTTGCAGGACGGGGATATAGCCAATGTGGACGTGACGACAATCCTGAAAGGATATTATGCTGATGCCAGCAAAACCTTCTTCGTGGGTACACCCAGTCCCGAGGCCCGGAAGATAGTCCGGGTGGCCCGTGAGAGTCTTAAAATAGGTATGTCCATGGTGAGACCCGGCAATACCATTGGGGATATCGGCTGGGCCATCCAGAGGTATGCCGAAGGCCAAGGCTGCTCTGTGGTCAGAGGATTTACAGGTCATGGAGTGGGCTTTGAGTTCCATGAGCCCCCACAAGTGCCACATTTCGGTGAGAAGGGAGTAGGGATTACTCTAGTTCCGGGCATGGTCTTTACCCTTGAACCTATGGTAAATCTGGGAAAGAAAGATCTTCGCATTCTGGAAGACAACTGGACTGCTGTAACAAAGGACGGATCGCTTTCTGCTCAGTTCGAACAGACGGTTCTTGTTACCAATGATGGTTTCGAGAGCCTAACGCCATTCGACTTATAGCTCTAATCCAGAGTTTGCTTAGAGACCATTATTGGACTGGACATTAGATCGTAATTGAAGCTCCCTGCAGTCCACCGCAGGCGGATTCGACTGTAAGGTATTTTCCTAATCTATAAGATTCGCTCGCTAACCCCGCAGTCCGCCAGAGGGCGAGCTGGTTCAGTTCGCCAACACCTCAGAGCCGAAAACGAAAGGTGCGCGCGCCATGGCTTACATGATCCCAGATCCAGAGAGCTATTTTCGAGACTTCATACCTCTCAGAGACGAACTGCTCATTGAACTCGAAGAGCAAGCTCGAGAGTTGAACGTCCCAATTGTGGGCCCAGTGGTTGGTGAATTACTTTACATCCTCGCCAGAGCAACTAGTTCCCAGACCATCCTTGAGTTAGGCACCGCCACTGGATACTCGGCTATCTACCTGGCCCGGGGACTCAAATCGCCGGATGGGAAGTTGACTACCCTCGAGCGAGACGAGGTCATGGCAACCAAAGCCCGTGAGAATATTGCCAGGGCCGGGCTTTCTGATCGGGTGGAAATCAGGGTTGTAGATGTCATCCGGGTCATCCAAACACTTGAGGGCCCTTATGATATGATTTTCATGGACATTGATAAGGAAGATTACGTCGGTGCTCTCCCAGGGTGTCGCAGGTTACTCAGGCTGGGTGGCCTCCTGATTGTCGATAATGTGGCCTTTCAGGGAGCTAGGGAATTCAACCAAATGATCTTTAACGACAACAAGTGGCGCAGTGTACCGCTTTTCTCCCTGTTGCCCCAGCATTCACCCGAGCAGGATGGTTTGATGATGGCAGTTCGAATTGAGTAGAATTGTATTGACAGAATCAGAATATCAACCATAATTTAATTATTGGTTAAGACCAATAAACCGAGCAAGAGGTAAAGCAAATGATACTCAAGATGGGCACACACAGCTCCCGGCAGAATCTCATCGGATCTGCCTGGAGCCTAGGAATCCAAATCCTTGGAGTTAAGATGTTCGGCTGATTATTGTAGTGGCCATTGGTTCGAAACGCTATCGGCAGTGATCTGTTCGATAAATCAGGAGCCCCGCTACCTAAGACCAGATGATTTGAATGCTTTACTGAGTTGAGCCTCGCCTGACAGCTTCCAATAGCACCGCTCGAGAAATTACTTCACCAATTATGCTTCCATCGCTGTTCACCATTGTTTGATGCAGTTTGTGGTAACTTGGACTTCGTATCAGTGTCTTTTAGGCGGGCTACTCCCTGCAAATAATCGAACGTCTCATTGGTTAAGAACTGCAGTCCGAGAAGTTGAGCATTTTCTCTCCAGGCATCTTGCATTAAACTAGCATTAAAGTAGGATGAAAGGAGGAGACCATGTTCATTCATCAGACAGATCTTTTTAAAGGCCTGAGCAAGGATTTCATTAAGGAAGCATATGATGCCATGACAAAGGACTCTTTTGAGGCAGGAGATGTAATCTTCAGCGAAGGAGATGATGCCAGAAGCTTCTATATTCTACTTAAAGGGCGCGTGAGGTTAGGCACTCGCGAGACCGGGCAAGTGGTTCACACTGTTAGCCGCCCAGGAGAGGCCTTTGGCTGGTCAAGTCTCGTGGGCCGCGAGGCTTATTCGGCATCTGCAACATGCATGCTTCAGACAAAGTTGCTTAGAGCTGACAGGGATGAATTCCAAAAGATTCTAGAAAAAGACGCAACCAAGGGGCTGGTCCTCTTCAAGCGGCTGGCTGGGGCTCTCGGTGAACGGCTTATCACTAGTTATAGTGCGCTTGGTCTAGCTCAAACCAGCGATGAGCACCGCACCTACGGAAGCTCACTTACACTGCAACAAACAGGAGCTGAGTCAGGTGAAGGCTTGCGGTGATTAATCCAGGATCTTATAATCTGCGTCGCCTGGGCAGAGCCAGTGGAGCGCATTCCCCGCAGCTTGTCGGAGCGAAACGAAGATCCTGGTCCAACGGAGTCGCAGGAAGCTTCAATACTCTTTCGCTAGCCAGCCGATCTCCCATGATTAGACAACAAATCTTGTACCGCAGAGCCTCCAAAAAGAAGGCTCTGCGGTTTATTCGCCTTAGGCGTGTAGCCTCTATCTTGACATCTCTATAGCTCTTGTGCAAAGGTGAATTCCAGATTGCGTTCGACCATTGTCGTTCTGCACATACCCAACTATTGCCTTTGCCAAAAGAGCGAGAGAGCTTTTACAGGATACAATTCTTGCAGTCAGGGTAGCCTATGGCGAGGGAAAGACGAAAATATCCCCGGGTCGAAATCAGATGGCCTATTACAATCATGACCTCCGATGGCCCAAGGGACGGAGAGACCAAGAATATCGGCGCTGGAGGGGCTCTCATCGCGTGTGAACACCCACTTCCTTTGCATGAAAAAGTCTGTGTGATCCTCAAGATTCCCCATCGTGATCCAGTAGTTGTTAACACGATGGTGGTTAGATCAAACATCTCTCAGAAGTATAAACAAAGCACACTCCCTCATCTGGCTCTTTATTTCATGGAGCTTACCAAGGGGGAGCTTCAGCTACTGTATTCAGAAGTATCAAAACGATCAGCGAACACCTGGCCCTGCTGAACAAGGGAATATGTACAAGCGGCACTACAACCTCACTGAAAACCCTTTCCTAATAAACCCCGATCCCCGATTCTTGTGGCTTGGGAAGAAACACAAAGAAGCTTTGGCTGCCCTGGTGCACGGAAGCCAAAGACCCGAAGGTTTGACCGTTCTTACTGGCGACATGGGGACTGGAAAGACTACGCTGATAAATGCTCTCGTCAATCAGCTCGACAAGCAAAACTTCATTGCCATTCTCGCTCATCCAAATATCAATAAGTTAGAATTCTTCAATTTCTTGGCGGAATCTTTCAACTTTTACAAGAGATTTACAACTAGAATAGATTTTATAAAATACTTTAATTCATTCCTACGAACAGCATGTAAATTCAGCAGAAGAGTATTTATTATTATTGATGAGGCGCATAAGATCTCGAAAGATGTGTTGGAAGAAATCTATGTCTTCTCAAATTATGAAATGGTCGAGGAAATCCGATTCATTTCGCACATTGAAAAAAGATATAGGAATCCTCTTAACATGTATCTTGTAGGACAAAACGAGCTTGATGCAGTCTTGAGAACTAGGCAATTCACTATTCTCAACAAGAAGGCTAAAGAAAGATACAAGCTTAAGCCGTTGACAGAAACTGAGACTCAACAGTATGTGAGCTACCGCTTGAAAGTAGCGGGGGCGAAGCGCGAAATCTTTACCAACCAATCTTTAAAGGTACTCCACAGGATTTCCGATGGCTATCCGAGGGAAATCAACATCCTGTGCGAGAATGCCTTACTCGCCGGCTATTTCAAAGGGGCGGAGGTAATCAAGCCCGGAATTATCAAGAAATGTGCGAAAAAACATGGTTATCCCGGATGAAAATCAAGAACGTCCCTCTTTACGACAAACACTAGTAGCAATGCAGATCTCCGGGCACAAAAAAAGGACTCAACTACTTTAGCTAAGTCCTTGAAATCACGGTGCCGAGGCCCAGAATCGAACTGGGGACACGCGGATTTTCAGTCCACTGCTCTACCGACTGAGCTACCTCGGCAACTCAAGATGTAAGTCCTCATTTTGTGGGGATCACAGAAAAGTGATATGGCTAGGATATTCAGGTATTTCTTTGTAAGTACTTGATATTACTATAGCAGGTCCTAGCGCCTTCCCGTCGCCTCAGGTTTATACGCTCCACCTAACATTTTGTCAAGGTAAAAAGGTAGGCCGACAGCGCGACATAAAGATCCAATGACTCCTTGGTGAGCGACTAGGCAGGCTGATGCTTCCGAGTGAAATGGTTGAGGTCTCTATTTTAGAAATGACATAAGCCAAAAACAATAAGATTATGTGATTGTGACTCCAGAAGATTTCACGGTATCGGACCGGATCAGGCTGTTGTTACCCGCTAGTCATCTTCCATTTGAAGTGTCATTTCCTTGGCCCCAGCCGATGGGTCATCAGTGACTGCCTTTTTCTTGTCACCGGTCTCTGCTTCCAGTTGCTCCTCTAGCTCCTTTGCAAGTTCGGAAAGATCATGTTCATTGAGGTCCAACTCCAGGACCTCATCAGCGGGTGGCTCAGCAGCCACATCCTCTTCTATAGTGCCGAGGTCGTCTACAATAGTCTCATCCAATTCGAATTCCAACCCGAGGAACTCGTCATCTTCTTCTGCAGAAGATACGTCTTCGGAGCTCGGTTCAGCAAAGTCACTGAGTTGCAGCTCCTCGGTTGCCCCTACATCAAGACCATCACTCGCCTCCAAGGTCTCAAGACTATCAAGTTCAATCTCGCTCAGTTTCATTTCTTCGGAAGAGTCAGAGTCAAGTGTCTCCCTCATACTCTCCATGTCGACTGTCTCTTCCATCGCTTCAGTCTCCGGCATATCCAAGCCGTCGAACTCCAGCTCAGTTTCTTGGGTGAGGCTGAGCTCTTGCTGGTATGCGGCCCCTCCACCTTGCATCTCCCCGACCAGACTGCCTAGGAGAAAAGGCACCTGTGGCTCAAAGTCCGTGAGGTTGAGCGCTTCTCTGGCATCGCCAAGATCTCTGCTGCACTTCCTACAATTGGCCAGGTGATCAAAACTGATGTAACCACACTTGGGGCATCTCATGGTACCCTCCTTTACCCGAATTCCCCTACTTCTCTTCCTCAAAGAGCGCTGAGAACCCGAGCAGCTTTTTCTTTCCCTTTGCGGGGCAGTACAGTATAACCGCCCGCTCGGTCAAGGCGAAAGACCCAAATCTCCCAGCGCATACTGGAGTAGGCTAATTGCCACGATGGCAGCTGTTTCAGTCCTCAGAATTCGCCGTCCTAAAGAGATGCTCTCGAAGCCTGCAGTTGTAGCCTGCTCAATCTCTTTGTCTGCGAATCCCCCTTCCGGTCCGATCAGCAGACCTACTTGACGGGTCTCGCCTTTGACATCAAGGGTTTGCTTTAAGTTTTTTGATCCTTCCTCTTCCCAAAAGATTAACTTTAATTCTCCCGGAACACCATACTCCAGCACCTCTGAGAATTCCATCAGCGCAGATATCCGGGGAATCTTGTTGCGACCGCTCTGTCTAGCAGCTTCCTGGGCTATTCGTTCCCAGCGTTTTTTCCTAGATGCGATACTCTCACCAGCCAGCCATCTCTGCGCTCTTTGTGTTCTAACTGGAATAATCTCATCCACCCCGATCTCAGTGACTTTCTGTACTATCAGATCCATACTGGCTGGCTGGCAAAGCCCAATTGCCAGCCATAAGCTGAGAGACGACTCCCGATTTACCTTAATTCCTGCAGAAACCTGAAATCGAACAAACTGTCGTCCCACCTCCAAGATCACCGCAGGGAATTCGTAACCACTGCCATCAAAAAGTATGACACTCTCTCCAACTCCTAAACGCAGGACTCGACTAAGATGGTGAGCACTTTTACCCTCTACTAACCGCTCTCCTGGACCGAGGGGATCTCCCTCTGCAAAGAAACGGCGAGGCTTCATAGAAGGCAGGTCCCTTCCGCACAGAAAAACAGCTGGCACCAGGCAGCCAGCAGCAAACGACTAGTTATAATCCTGGTTCTTTCGTTTATCACAACTGCTACCAATTATCTGTACAGGTACCATTGAATGATTGTCTGGCCCCAAAAAACATAACTCATAGCTGCCAGAGCAAGAAAAGGTCCAAAGGGAATCCTCGTTCCCCTCCCACTTTTGTCTCTAAGCATGAGTAAGACTCCCGCCAGAGAACCAGCCAGTGAACTGGCAAACAAGGTATAAATCACCCCCGGAAGACCCAGAAACGCACCGATCATCGCAAGGAGCTTGATATCCCCGCCTCCCATGCCCTCACGCTTTCTCAGCACCTGGTAGCCTTTTGCCACCAAGTACAAGACCCCGCCTCCCGCAAGTAAGCCAAGTAGAGACTGCAACCAGGTGATACGGGGAAGCAAGAAAGATGCCGCGACACCCATAACGATTCCCGGAAGGGTAATAATATCAGGGATAGTCAAAGTTGCTAGGTCTATAAATATGACCACCAGCAAGGCGGAGAAGAAGATAAAATAAATGACAAACTCCAGACTCAGGCCAAAGGTTCTGAAAAGGGCCACGGCTATAAGAGCGCTCAATCCCTCCACCGCAAAATATCGGGGTGATATTCGCGCTTTACACTGGCGACATTTGCCACGGAGTATTAAGTAACTGAGCAAAGGGATGTTGTCATAGAAGCGGATGGGGCTCTGGCATTGGGGACAGTGTGAACCAGGCTTTACTAGTGAGGCGCCCTCGGGCAGTCTCACTATGCAGACATTTAAGAAACTGCCTAAGGCCGCTCCCATAACGAAGACCCAAAACCCAAGAATCACCATCGCGTTGTCCATGACAAGCACTCACCCTTGCCGCACAACACCGCCCTCACATTGTAGGAGTGTCTTTTCAGCCTCTATTTACATGGGGCCCATAGTACAAGTCGCGGTTCAAGAGCCGCTTCCACCAGCAACTTGCCCTGACAGAATCATATCAGAAGCAAAAGTTATGCCGATGGAAAGCCTATCGATTTCTCTCCCGCGCCAAGTAAAGAATCCTGGCCCAGCCACCGGCCCATAGGGCCTACGGCCCGGAGGGAGCATTAGGTTCTCGATGCTTAACAAACATAAATGGGGTCAACTTCCGCTCTGCCGATATGCACATGATTTAACCGGGCAGGTCAGGTACTCTTCGCCTCCTTTGCTCCTGCGCATAACCAGATACGGGTTGTCACATTGTGGACAGGGTTTGTCAACCGGCTGCGACCAGGAAATGAATCGGCATTTCGGATAACGACTACAGCCGTAAAACCTCCGCCCACGTTTGGATGCGCGTTCCACCAGCTCTCCCGCACAATCCTCTTGGGGACAGGCTACTCCGCTACCCAAGGACCGAGTGTTCCGGCAACTCGGATAGTTTGCACAGGCGAGGAAGGATATACCTTGGCGACTCTTTCGGACCACAAAACGACCTCCGCACTTGTCGCAGGTTTCATCGGTATATTGGACCGCCTTTTCCGCTTCTTCACCATTCTCATTCTTGAGCGAGCGGGTATTCTTACAGTCGGGGTAGCCGGTGCAGGCCAGAAAAGATCCGAAACGTCCCGTTTTGGTCACCATGTCCCGACCACAAAGCTCACATTTCCCCTTGACTTCACCCTCAGTGTCCACCTGAATGTTACCTTTGCTATCCCGTCCAAAGTTCTTTCCGTTCTTGCAAGCGGGGTATCCAGAGCAAGAGAGAAATAAACCATTCTTGCCCCAACGGATATTCATCTTCTTCCCGCATTGATCGCACTCTATGTCAGTGGGCACCCCTTGTCTTCTAACGTCCAGCATGTCTGCTTGTGCTTGCTCCACCGCATTATGGAATTGACCATAGAAGTCTTCTATCAGTTGAAGCCAGCCATGACTGCCGTTCTCCACCTGGTCCAGCATCTCTTCCATCTGTGCCGTAAAGGTAACATTTAGGACATCCGGGAAGTTAGCCACCAGCAAATCATTAACCAGCATTCCCAGCTCTGTAGGTTCAAATCGCCTCGATTCTTTGACCGTATACTCCTTCTTCTGAATCACTGCCATGATATTGGCATATGTGCTCGGCCGGCCAATTCCTCTCTCTTCCAACTCCCTAATCAGGGCTGCCTCAGTGAATCGAGGAGGGGGCTGGGTGAAATGTTGCTTGGGTTCCAAGTTGATCAACTGCAGGGCTGCACCCTGTTCCAAGGCCGGGAGCTTTGGACTCTCCTCCAATCCTGTCTCACCATTATCTGAGCCCTCTATATAGATCCGCATGAATCCGGGGAAGCGAAGCACCGAGCCACTGGCTCGCAGGAGAAACTCGTCCGCTGCAACCTCCACCACGGTCTGGTCCAACTGCGCCGGACTCATTTGACTAGCCACAAATCGTTTCCATATCAATTCGTAGAGGGCGAGTTCTTCTTTTTTGAGGTAGGGTGCTATGGCATCAGGAGTCCGAGCCACCGAGGTTGGTCGAATGGCCTCGTGGGCGTCCTGAGCCCCTTTGCGGCTGCGAAAAACTGGAGCCTTCTTGGGCAAATAATCTGTGCCCACTTTATTCCTAATCCACTCGCGGGCCTCGCTAACCGCCTCCTTGGCTAGGCGGGTTGAATCAGTCCGCATATAAGTAATAAGACCCACAGCGCCTTGTTTTCCCAGTTCGAGGCCTTCGTAAAGACGCTGGGCCATGGCCATGGTGCGCTGTGCTGTATACCGTAGTTTACGGGCCGCCTCTTGCTGCAGTGTACTGGTAATGAAAGGCGGTGCGGGCTTGCGCAAGCGGCTCTTTTTCTCCACTTTCGCCACCTGGTAGCTGGCTTGCCTTAGAGCTTCCACCAGTTTCAACGCTTGCTCTTCCTTGGCTATCTTGATCTTCTGCCCACTTTCCCGCCACAGCCTGGCCTCAAATTGCGGCTCTACTGCAGCTTCGAGTAGCGCGGTGATGGTCCAGTACTCCTCGATTTCGAAAGCTCTGATCTCTTTTTCCCTTTCACAGATAAGCCGAAGAGCTACGGATTGCACTCGGCCGGCGCTAAGGCCTCGCCGAACCTTATCCCAGAGAATTGGGGATATCTGATAGCCTACGAGGCGGTCCAGCAAACGCCTCGCTTGCTGAGCTTCGTACTTGTGTTGATCCAATTCTCCCGGGTGCTTCAATGCGTTTTCAATGGCATCCCGGGTGAGCTCATTGAATAGGACCCGGTAAACATCCTTTTGCGAGGTGCCTAGTTCCTCGGCAATATGCCAGGCGATGGCCTCACCCTCGCGATCCGGATCCGGAGCCAAGTAGATACTCTCTGCTTGCTTGGCCGCTTTCCGCAGCTCGCGAACAACTTTTTCCTTGCCCTTGATTGTCCGGTAGTGCGGCTCAAAACCCCGCTCAATATCTATCCCCAGTTCGTTATCTGGAAGGTCTTTAATGTGGCCCACTGAAGCACGAATATCAAAACGGTCACCTAGGTAGCGATTAAGTGTCCGCGCCTTGGTGGGTGATTCTACAATCAGCAGTGACTTGCCCATTTAATCTCCTCAACCATTTCTCTGGTTCTCTCGTGCAGCTCAATCACCGTAGGTGTAGTCGTGTCTGAGTCGAGCACCCTTCGGCCCGAGCAGAGCGGTTTTTTCAGGTTTAGGCTTGCAACATTATGGTTGACTATATCCTAAATTGGGCGATTTGAAACCCGTGATGGCCGAGCCGGGCGGGCGTAAAGCCCGCCCCTACTTAAACTCCCCGACCTGCTCGGTAGGGGCGGGGTTTATCCCCGCCCGCGGAGAATCGACCTTTGCAGTTGCTTGTAAATGAAAATCGCTCAATTTAGGTAAATATAACCACCCAGAAGATTAGAGCCACTTATTAAGGAAAATCTCGGATAAAAAAAGTTCCAGGAAGCTGCTTGATCAATCCCCTGACCTCCAGATTCAACAGAATTTCTGCAGCCTTGGATACACTGATATCCAACTGGCGAGCAACAGCGTCAATGTGCAATGGCTCCATACCAAGTATATCCCAGAGCTGCCTCTCTCTGTCCTCCAACTCAGGCCCGGCTCCAGGCACTGGTGGATCCTTTGCCTCGTAGGATTCAACAACTGACGGGCGCCCTAACATTGGTAGAAGCTCTTCAATGACGTCCTCAGCTCGCTCCACCAACTTAGCCCCTTCCTTGATCAACCGGTGTGTCCCCTCAACCTCTGGCTGGCCAATCGGCCCAGGCACTGCAAATACCTGGCGATCCTGTTCCAAGGCCATTCGTGCTGTTATCAGTGAACCGCTCTTTGCCGTGGCCTGGACCACTACTACTCCTAATGAGAGTCCGCTGATGAGTCGGTTACGCAAGGGGAAATTCCCCGGCTCTGGGGGGGTGCCCAACGGAAATTCGGTAATTACCGCCCCCGAAGCGGCAATACTTTGAGCTAACTTCCAGTTCTCTTTGGGATAGACCACATCCAAACCGGTACCCATTATCGCCAGGGTCCTGCCGCCCCCTGCCAAGGCTCCTGCATGGGCAGCGCTATCGATGCCCCTTGCCATTCCACTTACTACAGTCCAGCCTTGCCACGCCAGGTCCCTGCATAGTTTCTTGCAGACTTGGATACCGTAAACCGAGGCATGCCGAGACCCCACCACAGCAACAGCCCGCCCATCTTCCGGAAGTAGCGTGCCTTTCAAATAAAGAAGGGGTGGTGGATCAGAGATATTAGCCAAAAAGCTAGGATATTCTTCTGTGCCCCAGCGAATGATGCGGATGCCAAGTTCACGCAGGCGAGCCATTTCTTCTCTGGCAGCCTTATCTGGATGTAGGGACCTGATGGCATCAATACTACGCTTCTTAAGCCCGGGTACCTGTTCCAAATGAAGCCGGGAAACGGCAAATATCTTCTCGGGACTGCCAAAACGCTGAATCAGCCGATGAAATGTCCTGGCGCCCACGCCTGGCACAAGGGTTAATGCCAGCCAGTCGAGTTCCGTATCCATGCTGTTTCTCTGTTGATTATGTGGTGTACCGAATGCAGCAGCGACTTTGGCCGTTTAAAAAAGGGGCCATGCAAGCTGGCATTCCAGCTCCATGGCCCTCAGCCGTCCGTATGTTGGGTAGCTTATAGGTTAGTTTGCCAGCACGAGCCTTATGCGCTCTCCCGGCATGAACTCGTTCAAGGAAAAGGTAACCACTGCAGCAGCAGTTTCCGGCTCAACCGCCAACACCAGAAGCTCGCCGATGGGCTCAACTGAAAGGACAAGTTTGGCCTCATCCCCGGCGAAGAGCCCTTCCGCCTTCGGTGTCCTAAAGACTTGGAAGCGGTTTCCGGCCTTAATATCGTCTTTTTCTCCGAGATCTATATAAACGATCTGCCTTTCACCTATGAGAAACGTACGTCCTCTAGACAAAATAATATTGCCCTCTCTGGGCTCGGTGCCGTCCAGAAGGGCAATTTCTTCAGACCTTTTCTTGTAGGCCATCAATTTGTTTCCAGGCGCGATGGATTTAAAAGAACTTCGGACTGTCGCCTTCGCGAATTGATTGGATACCTCCGTTATCTCCAACACCCCCAGAATTGTATTTAGATATCCCACGGCTCTTTCAGTGACAGGATGCCTGATTAGATTAGATGTCTTGAAAATGAAATAACGCTTTCCCACTTCGGGGTCACCATTCTTGTGGAACTCGAGATAAACATGGTCAGCCGCACCTATGAGCTCTCTCTGCCTTTGCTCTCCCAGAATTACACCCAGGCCCTTCGGCACGAAGGGGGTAATGAATCCCACCTGATCAATTTCCCCAAAGACCATCTTCGGAGCTTTGGTCGGTTGAATTGTCGGGGGCACAACCGGTGGCGGTGGAGTTGTCGCAGCCGATGCCACTTCTTCCGCTTCTGCGATTGCCTCATCCAGGGCTGAGGCGGCCGCCATAGATTTTGGCAACTCATAGTAAACTCGCAACTGAGTGCCGGGGAATATCCAGTGAGGATTGGTGATGTGCGGATTCAGCTGCCATACTTTGGGCCAGACCCAGGGGTTACCGTAAAGTGAGTCACAAATATCCCAAAGTGTATCACCCTTAACTACCACATGAGTATAGGTTTCTCTATCAGCCTCGCCGGAAAGACTTGCTTCTTGAGCTTCCACACTGGAGGTTTTCGTGAAAGCAAAGAGCAGCGTGCCCACTATCAGCCAAGCAAAAATTGTTCGTTTCACAGCTGACATCTCCTGTACTAAGGTGGAGTCAATTCTTCGGCAGCTTCACTTCAGTGTTCCTGCCTTCTAAACCACGACCAATACACGCAATTTTGCGACGTGTCAACCTCAATGAGCAAGCAAGAAACATACCTTCCTGGGAATCATACCAGATCTACTTGTGTATTATATCGATATAATTGGCTTTTGGTCGGTCTGACCGTCCGTTGCTGGTCTTGCCCGGATCGGAGCTCAATGGTCATGCCCGTGCGGTTTTGTGGCTTTTGACGTCGGCACTCTGACCCCGATCCCCAGCAAGTATTAGTTGAGCCCTGCGCTATGCGGTCTTTCGCCTCCTCGTGACCACTCCAACTCCCACGCTCGCAAACCTGGCTTCCAGGGCTATCAGTACCGGACTCGCCACAAAAATAGAAGAATAGGTGCCCACCACCACCCCGACTATCAGGGCGAAGGCAAAGTCATGGATCACCCCGCCACCCAAGATGAAGAGCGCGGTGACCACTGCGAGAGTGGTTCCCGAGGTGAGAATGGTGCGGCTGAGTGTCTGATTGATGCTACTATTGACTATTTCGGAAAAATCGCGCCGCTTTCTCGAGCGTAGATTCTCCCGAATGCGATCGAAGACTATAATAGTATCATTAAGAGAATAACCGATAATGGTCAGCAGAGCTGCCACCACGGTAAGGTCGAATTCCTTGTTGGCAACTGCAAAGGTGCCGACAGTTATCATCACATCGTGGATAAGGGCAGTTACTGCTCCGAGCGCATACTTGAGTTTCAAGAACCAACAGCAGACTAGTGTAATAGCGAGGGCCGCCAGAATGAGTATAGGAATGCTCATACCAGCTGCACGAAGAACATAGACGCCCAGAAATAGAGCTCCGGCCATGCAAAGTGCCGACGTCAACTTGCCCTCGAATCTCCACGATATGTAGATAGCAATGAAGAGAAGGGCATAGTAGATGGCCAGAAGAGCTTTCTGACGGAGGTCTTTACCCACTTTCGGCCCCACCATCTCTACCCGCTCTACAACAACCGTGTCTTTTCCGTAGTTCTTCTCCAAACTATCTTTTACGCTCTTGCCTATGTTACCCAACTCGGATCTGGACACATCGGTACGGATGAGAAATACGTTTTCTCCTTGCCCACCAAAACGTTGGATTGCGCTACGTTCTAATCCAATGTCCTTAAGTCCCACCCTTATATTATCTGCGTTGGTGGGGCTGCTCAGTCTCACCTGGATAATGGTGCCTCCGGCAAAGTCTATACCATATAAATTGGAACCTCTATATATGAGAGCAGCAAGACCAACTAGGATCAGCACCAGCGACAGAACAAAGGCATGGCTGCGACGTCCAATGAAGTCAATGTTGATGTCAGGTTTGATAAGTTGCATTTTTCCTCTCTCGAGTCGAAAGTATCAGAATGGTTAGATACGTATCTGCTTCATTCTTCGCTTCTGAAGCAGATAATCGAACACCAGTCTGGTAACAAAGATGGCAGTGAACATACTTGCAGCAATGCCAAAGAACAAGGTTATGGCGAAGCCCCGGACGGGACCGGTGCCGAACTGCAAGAGAACAACCGCGGCAATGAGCGTGGTGACATTAGCATCAACAATTGTCCAGGTGGCATGCTGTAGCCACTGTCAATGGCTGCCCGCGGCGTTTTACCCAACCTCAACTCCTCCCGTATCCTCTCAAATATCAAGACATTGGCATCAACCGCCATACCGATTGTGAGAATAATGCCGGCAATGCCCGGCAAGGTAAGTGTGGCCCCAAAAGCTGCCAGCGCCGCCATAATCAAAAGAATATTGAGAATCAAGGCCAGATTGGCGATGATTCCAGAGACACTGTAGTAAATAACCATAAAAACTACTACTACTGCGCCTCCCACCGCCATGGAGAAAAGTCCTTTACGAATGGAATCTCTTCCTAGAGATGGTCCGACTGTGCGTTCCTCGAGTATCTTCACTGGAGCTGGCAACGAGCCAGCCCGCAACACCACGGCCAGATCTTTGGCTTCTTCCATGGTAAACTGCCCCTCGATTATCGCATTTCCCCCGCTAATGCGGTCCTGTATGACTGGGGCGGAATAAACGTTGTCGTCTAGGACGATGGCTAACCTTTCTTTGACATGTTCGCCGGTTATTCGCTCAAACAACTTGCCGCCTCGATCGTCGAAGCTTATCGCCACGTATGGGCGATTGTACTGAGTGTCAATGCGCACCTCGGCATTGGTTAGATATTCGCCGGTGATCAAGGTGCGTTCGTTCAGTAGATAATCAATACGACGCACTTGACCTGTGACTGGGTCCACCTGCCGGCCATGATAGATTTTGCTGCCTGCCGGCACTCTGCCTTTGAGAGCTTCTTCCACACTGTTTTTCTCGTCCACCAACTTGAATTCCAATAGCGCCGTTTTGCCGATGAGTTCAATTGCCCGCTGCGGATCCTTGATTCCCGGCAATTGAACCAGTATACGATTTTCACCCTGGGTTCGGATATCCGGTTCACTCACGCCAAACTGATCAATGCGGTTGCGGATCGTCTCTAAGCCCTGGTCCACGGCAAGCTTCTTGACGTGGCGCACCTGGCTTTCCTCGAGCGCAAGGACAATCTGGAGCTGATCTTGGATGGGAGTCCGGTCAGCCACCAGCAGCAATGGAAATTTGTCCTTGAGAAGATCGGCCACCGCCTGCCAGTTTTGATCCCGCGGTAGTACCAATCTAACTTTGTCCTGGTCCTGCATTTCCACCAGTCGAAACCGGATGTGTGCGCCGCCCAGTTCGTCTTTAATCTCCTGGACAAAACGTTCTATTGTGTTTTCCACAGCTTTGGCATTTTCCACTTCAAGAATCAAATGCATTCCACCCTGCAGGTCGAGGCCGAGGTGGATATTTTCTTCGGGGAAATACTTTGCCCACCACGGCGGCAGTTCCTTGTTTAAGGTTGGCAGCATATATACTAAAGCTACCACCAAGACTGCCAGCACTAGGACGGCTCGCCATTTCAGATCCTTCACGCTTGCTTTCTCCTTTGTCAGACGGTTAAACCGTCTTTATCCTAAGAAACTCTCAGCGCTTCGCTCTAAGCACTGAGCAGTGCACAGAGTGAGCTACCCTATTTCTTTGCTTCCGGCTCTTTGGATGCCAAGCCCGAGACGAATCCACGGCCAACTTTCACCCTTACCTTCTCGGCGATTTCCAGAGTGATCACCGTTTCAGTCATACCGGTTATTTTGCCATGCAGTC
>CAJIBP010000391.1_pt1 | contig 17906 bp, 15 predicted proteins | sample 9199361 | NCBI WGS metagenome assembly CAJIBP01 (sample SAMEA7708308, study PRJEB35096) | sediment metagenome | biome: marine neritic benthic zone biome [ENVO:01000025]; feature: sediment [ENVO:00002007]; material: shallow marine sediment [ENVO:03000034] sea grass bed [ENVO_01000059] ...
AGCTTCGCTTTCTGTTGCCATCCAGTATGGCAGTGATACCTTTCTGTTCATGATTGACAACGGTAATTTCACCCTTGGATATCTCTGGCAGGCTAAGCTGGCGAAGAACATCGCAGTCATCGATGCTGATCTCTCGACCAGCGAACTCACTGGAACGTTGGGTTATCCAGGACAACTTATCAACAAAGTTTTCCCTTTGGCTTACGGCCATATGATCCTTGGGAAGGATAATTCGCTCCACCATGGGGTCTAGTGGATAGGAGCCTTGCAATTCTGCCTTACCACGCACCTCTCGACTATCGGCCAGCTCTGCGTGAAAGGTCACTGTTAAAGCCCCCCGAATACTGGCCTGGCAGGCCAAACGGCAACCGCTCGTAATTTCTCCGGGAGACAGAATATCCGCTTCGGTTTCAGTTAGAGTTGATAGACTCTCGGTCGGGTGGGCGATAATTCGGCATTTTCCGCACAAACCTAGTCCGCCGCAGTCGAAGCGGATAGGGACGTCAAGCCTAGTGGCGCTGTCTCGAATGGTGGTTTCAGGCTCGGCGTTGGCGGACAACCCAATGGGTTCAAAAACGATTAGATAGCTCTTGCTCAACATTTACCTTTCTTTAGCAACATACTCCATTGACACCATAGTATGCGTTTCATCTCTGCCCACGAATGTTAAGATCAGCCACCTACTTAACGGTTGGTGGACAAAAGGTTCCTTGGTCACGTCACCAACGGAACAACTACACTGAGTCGACAAGAAACATGATCATTTCCGCATCTTATGGAAACTAATCACATAGATTAGAAAAATGAACAGTACTCCAACAATCAATAGCAGATTTAGGCTCAAACTCATATTTTCCATAAGAAATCTTAATGGCTGAGTCTTGGATGACGACCATGAGTGGGTGGAGGAAAACAAACTAGGTTTTTCCCGGGTATTATGACACCGTGAGCAATATTCAGGATAAGTAGTGAGTGGCCCGTGCCCTGCATCACCATGGCAGTTTATGCACATACTCAAATCAAATTTCTCATTCACATCACATTGCCGATGGCCGAGTATTATATGAGTGGGCAGAAGATTGATAATACCGCTGCGGACTATGTCTTGATGGCACTCATAACAGGTCTTACCTATGTTTCTAGGGTTGACGGTGGACTCAGGATCATCTTTGGCGTGCACCCTATGTTTACTATGACAATCGTAACATTCTGGTAGGGATTTATTGGAAATGCCAATAAATGAGTTGTGAATATTAAGCTGATTCTCTTCGCTAGCTCCAGGATGACATCGGCCACACACAACTTTCCTGCCTTCCTCTTTAGGATGGGAGAATGGTGTCATCCCTTCATGGCAGTCAATGCATTTGATTCTCTTCTGGTGGTGAACATCTCTTTCCCATTCAGCTGGATTCACATACAGAGAGTTTAGCTCTCCTTTGGCCGACAGTTTTTTTAGTCCAACGTCTCGGTGACATACCAAGCAATCTTGGTCTTTATTGGCCAAAACAGGTCCAGAGCAAAGAGTCAGAGTGAGGCTGCCCAAAATCAAAAGTGGGACTCTTATGCTAGATCTGCCTAAATGTTTTAATAACGAATATTTCATGCTTTGCTGGCTTTACTTGATGTCAGACAGAGCGAAGTCTAGCAGATAAAATTCTCGCCAAATTCTGCCTTTGGGTGTCCCGGTGATGATTACTTTGTCTTCGGCCATAAAGCGTGGATTCCAGAAAGAAAGAAAATAGGGAAAATCCATAAAAGTTCCATTACTGCCTGCATATCCCATCATTTCCGGATGAAGTATGACTACCTCCTTTTGGGTGTACAGGTCCATCAGAATGCCGAAATATTTGTAGCGATGCAGAATCCTTTTCCCCTTCGAATCCATATCTTCAAAATCAACTCTGTCCGCCACTTTGGATCTTAAATATTTGAGACCGGTTCCGTCTGCATAGATGGAATACGTTCCGATACCTTGGCGCTTCTTGCCACCATAGAAAAAAACAATTCTTTTCCCATCATCACTAATGTCAGCAATCGTGAAGAAACGATCTTTAAAATCAGTTATTTTCCGCAACTTAGAACCATCCCAATTCACCAGGTAAAGATCGTAATCATCTTTATTGGCTGATGATTGAGCTCCGAACAATATTTTTTCACCATTTCCGCTAAATGCAAAGGCCCACCCACCTTCAGTGTAAGGCTTGCGGGGGTAACTTGGCCACGCCCACCCTTCTTCCTCAAAGGCTGGTGACAAAAGAGCCCTCTGATCCCTTCCATCTGAACCCATTACCAGGATCCCACTGGGGAAACCGAATTTTCTAGGACCATGATGTCCTTTGACTATCAGCACCAGCTTCTTGCCATTATTGCTAACAGCATAGTTGCTGATTCTATTCCAGGTATCATCCTTGAACCCTTTCTCTTGCCAGTCAAGGCTGGCTAGGGCTGTATTCCTTAGCGTAAAGACCTTGAAACCTGTTCCATCCGTGTTGATAACTCCTAGATAATGGTCGTTTAGCTGCAAGGGTTCCTCAATACTCAAAGCAAAAAAGGCTTTAGATCCGTCACCGCTGAGCAGCGGGGGCCTGGTTCCACAGACAAGATAAGATTCCGGGTAAGGAGGTGGGGCCTTCTTAACTTTGTCGGTGAAAAGAACTTTCTCTTCAGTACCGTTCACATTAATAATCTTAATTGATTTTAGTATTTTATCCGGATTGACAAGGTCACGTGATTCCGACAGGTATAGAAACTTCTGACCATTATTGCTGATAGACGGATACTTAACTACAGAGTCCTTACTGTGGGTAATTCTCACTATTTGAGATTTTGCAGTAGGAATTTGTCCTAAACCGCTCCTGACTCCAGTAATTACTATCAGGCCCAACACCATGAAGAAAATCAATCTCTTGGCTTTCTTGTTTCCTGGAGAGCGCATTAAACAATACCTCTCTTGAAGATTGCAGTTGCAATACCATGAGTTGCCGCCAGGTAATCCCAAAGAGATGCGCGCGGGGGCCGAACTGGTTCTTGTTGATTACGCGCTGTGATACCTCCTCCCCGCGGCGTTTCAGCTGATCTGCAGCAGGGCGCGATAAAAACTAGCCGAGAACCAACCGATTTAAGTGAAAAGTAGTATTTGTCGATTAACACATTCATGATAACCATTAACAGCAGCGTCAAGGCTGCTCCAGCACCGCCCTATTCCGGCCAAACCGGAGTACGTTTTTCAAAAAAAGCAGCCATACCTTCCTTTGCCACCGGCATCACTCCATCGATAGAGACAACTTCGCTGGCATAGGCATAGGCGAGCTGTTCCGCCATCTCAATCTGCTGGTAAAAGGCTTTCTTCCCCGTACCAAGGACGGTACGGCTAAATTGACAAATGTGATCGGCTAGCTTCCTGACAGCATCGTCCACCTCCAGAGCCGGGACTACCCGATTCACCAGCCCGATCTGCATTGCCTCGTCGGCCGAGATGAATTCGCCGGTAAATAGCATCTCGAGAGCCTTTTTGCGGCCTACCGCCCTGCTCAGCGGCACCATGGGAGTTGTGCAAAAAAGGCCGATCTTTACCCCCGGTGTAGCGAACCGCGCATCTTCAGCTGCAACGGCCAGGTCGCAAGCGGCCACCAGTTGGCAACCAGCGGCAGTGGCAACGCCGTGTACTCCAGCGATCACAGGCTGAGGAATTTCCCTGAGTAAAAGCATCATTTTTGTGCAGGTTGCAAAGATGGCGCGATAATCCTGGACATCACCCCCTACCAATTCGCCAAAATCGTGGCCGGCGGAAAAAACCGGACCGTTGCCCCGGAGCACCACCACCTTGACCTCCTGGTGCATTGCCAAGTTTCTGAGGGCGTCGATCATCTCTTCTAAAAGGTTGCGGGACAACGCATTGCGCTTTTCCGGTCTGTTCAAGCTTAAGGTAGCAAGGGGACCATCCACTTGAAACTGGATATCTTGGTATTCCATTGTCTCTCCTCCCTGCAAGAGGTTCGGAGGTATTCCTCATAGTTAGTATGCCGATACCCACAGCCAGGAGAACCTTTACTTGGCCGGCTGAAAAATTCAAATAGCAACCCTTTCACCCAGGGGAGTTAATTTTATCATCACAGCCAGAAGCAACTTGAAACGGCTGGTTACAGTAAAACGAGATAATTCATATCTTGGAGATTCTTACCTTTGTGTCATTCCATGCCTGGCCCTTTCCGATAGGGTCTCGGTCAATCGGAATAATCGGATTCGGATGCACACCATCACTGCTCCACCACACTGCCCGGGTATCCGGGTCCGAACTTTTGAAACTTTTCCCTCTGCTCACATTCCCATATCCCCAATGACCAAAGCCCTGGGCAACAGCCACCACTTTGGGATGAATGCCAGCAGTCAGATGAACCTTGCCAGTAACTGAGCCAATTCGTGACACGATCTTGATTTCATCTCCCCCCCTGATACCCATCGAACGGCCCACCTCTTTATTAACCCAGAGAGTATTTTCGTGAGCTGTTTCTGCAAGCCATTTACTATTAGAAGTTTTAGGGGTGTGGAAATTTGGAGAAAAAGTAACCAGGACAAACTCTGCCCTGCTTGGAGAAGTGACAGCTTCATAAGATGGTAGTGGAGAAAAGCCCTGTGCCTTCAATCTAGTGGAATACACTTCAAATTTTCCCGAGGGAGTTTTGAAGCGCCTCCTACGGTAATTTCTATAATCAGTCTCTTCAGCAGACGGAGTCCAGATCCCGTATTTTTTTAGATAATTTATTCCCCCCAGAGATTCTAATTCCTCAAACTGTTTCAGCATCCTTCTGAGAAAATCCTCCACTGAGTCAAAGTCAAAAAACTCCTGCACCGTTCCACCTATTCTCTGGGCTACCTGAATCAAAATATCTCCCCAGGCCACAGCCTCTCCCAAAGGCCTCACTATCGGCTCGGTTAACGTCGTTGTTTTTGTTGACCTTAAGGCCGCTGTTTCCCCGAGGGGTTCAATGATCGGCTGCTGGAGAGCTAAGAAAGGAGTTGGACCAAAGGACGGTGGATTGTCTATTCCCCAACTTTCTAAGTAGGTGGTAGCTGGTAAAACAATATCGGCCAAGGCGGCAGTCTCACTCAAATGAGTGTCAATCACTATCAGCCGGGAAATGGAGCTTTCGTCTTTTAATAGCTCTATTGTCAAGTTGCTTTGGGGATCGGAATGTGCTGGATCAGCCAAATAACATAAGTAGAGACCGATCTGACTATTTTCCTTGCTTACCAGAGAAAGTGCTTCTCTGATGGAGCCAATGTTCTCAAATAGCTCTGATTCCGGAGGACGAGGAGAAGGTTCTTGCCAAGATAATCTCCTGGGAAGCAGATATCCTCCCTCGGTGTCAATACTTCCCACCAGACCGTTCAAAAGCATGATACATCTTTCGTTCTGGGTACCATTAACATGTCCGGTCAGCCCCCCCCCTGATATGGCCACAGCCGGTTTAGTCCGAGCGAATTCAAGGGCAATCCTTCTTATGACTTTTCTATTCAAACCACTGACTTTTTCAGCTTTTTCGAGAGTAAAGGCGGAAAGATAGGATCTCAACTCATCGACGGGATAGTTACTCCAGTTCTTCAAAAAAGACTCGTCGAATAGTCCCTCTTTCATGACGACATTAGCCATTGCCAAAGCTACCATAGCATCGGTTCCCGGGAAAATCGGTAACCACTCATCACTCTGGCTGGCTGTGTGAGAAAGTCGGACGTCAAGCGTGACCAGTTTCGCCTGGTTGTCTACTCTCCCTTCAATCAGTCTTGCCATTAATGGGACATACATATTGTCATTTTCATAGGGGTTAGAACCGAAGTTGAGGATATATTTGCTATTGGCTATATCTGGAATTAAGGTTTTTTCACCGCACATGAGTTCCCGGGCTGTTTCCGCGTTTAGATCAGTCTGACCTGAATTGTAAAAAATTCTCTTTATACCCAGAGCCCTCAAGAATCTCCGAGTAAGCATCTCCTCCCGATCGGTGTCGAGAAAAAACCACTGTTGACTATTTTGAATTGTCTTCAGAATGAGGGCTATTTCCTCGTAAGCTTCGTCCCATGAAATTCTCCTCCAGTTGCCCGCACCTCGTTTGCCGACTCTTCTCAGCGGGTGCAATAATCTTTCCGGATCATATGTTAGGTTGATTCCGGCCATACCCCTGGCGCAAAGTTTACCCCTACTGTTAGGATCTCTGGGGTTTCCATATACCGATACCAATTGACTCCCTTCCAGAAATCCTAGAATGCCACAGTGTGCATTGCATTGGAGACATATTGTGGGAAAGGATTCCAAAGCCGTTGGATCCGGCAGAGGTATGCCATCATATCTCTGCACAGCCTCCAGGAATGGTGACATTCCCAGCCCACCTGCTATGCCGGCAGTACATAACATAGAACCTTTTATAAATTGTCTTCGAGTTATTTTCATTTTCTGCTTCTTAGGGCCTATCTGTTCATAGCATCCTGAACCTTGCCAATTATTAAGGCCAGTTTCGGTACGCTACTTTGCGGGGAGTTAGTTGTTGTTATTAAATAATCCATGACATCTATTAAACTGCCCTCTTGCCCTGATTGTCCTGCGGTTAATTCTCGCGACCCTCTTCATTCAGAGGTAGAAACCTGCTCCCCACAGTATAAAGTAAGAGACATGTCCCTATGCAGGCTAGCACAATAAACCACTCAATATGGTTGGGTGAATAAAGGGCATATTCTCCCCCCCAAACAGGATAGATCTGTCCCACGATCACCATATTGTAGCGGGATACAAACATCCCTAAGATTACACAGATTGCGGCGACTACAATCCCATTATCAGTTCTGGTCCGGGGAATAGTGAGAATAAGGAGAGGGATTAGAGAACCAATCAAGACTTCAAAAAGCCAGAAATTGAAACTGAGAGGACCTCTTAGCAAGGCCAGCACTGCCTTATATTCTTGAGAAGGGCGGCTGTGGAGGCTCATAATGATCTTCCAGCCCATGACAATTAGAGTGACTCCCACAAAGATGGCCAGAATCTTCCCTGTTTCTCCCAAAAGCTTTCTCAATGAGGAAGACATTCCATTCCTCTCAATACGGTAAGTAATGGCCGTAAAACAGATAATGAATGCCGCCCCTGAACTGATTCCTGACAGTATTAAGTAAATGGGTATATAGGTGCCGTACCAATAAGGTCTCGCAATAATTACTCCGAAAATAGCCCCTAAGGTGAGCGCGGCAACTATTTCAGTCAACAAAGCCCCTATACCGAAAACCCGCGCCGCCTTCGAGTTTTCTTTTAATAAGAATCCGAACTCAAAGAGAAGGAATGGCAAACATAAGGCATAAAAAGCTCCCATCCACCAGATGGGAGCTGAAAACTGAGGTGAGGTAAAGTTATAAGCTATTAAACGGAAGGGGCGTTCCAACTCCAGTCCGATAGCAACGAAACCGCAAAGCAAGGTTATAATGGCCAGAAAAATGGCTCTCCTGCCGATTAGTTCAAATCCCTTGATTCTGAACACATGGCCAAGAGATGCGATGATACAGAGACCGGTACCAGTGACTACAAAAAAAATATAAGTTGAAATAAGAATTCCCAAGGGGATTAACTGGGTCGTCCCATATATTTCCTCTGGCGTAGTGAATTTGACAGCAGCAGCATATACCCCCATGATTATCGGAATCCCCAAAAAGCAGATCCAAATTCGGTAAGCCCATTTTCTGTTGTTAAGTTGGCCCAAGCCAGTTCTCCCCTTACCTTTGCCGTAGTGCCTATGCCTCGCTCTCAAATCATTCCAATCTAGTTTTGGTAGTAGAGATCAATGAATTGTTGGACTGCAATGCTATAGGTGGACCAATCCTGCCCAGGCTCCTGGTCTCTTTCTCATGGGCCCAGAACAAGGAAGTGCTCTGATCCAGAACGATATAGTGGCACATCATACAAGCCTCATCCTGCGCAGACCCCTCAATTTCTCGGAGGTGGCAGCTGAGGCAAATTTTTTTTCTCGGCCGATATGTGGAAGGAATCTCTTTGTCGTGGGCAACATTTCTGTGACAAGTAAAACAGGTTAAATTTTCGTTGAGATGCCTTTTGTGAGAGAATTTAATCAGTTTAATTTTTTCGACCTGAATTTGTTCGAACAGATCCTCATGGCATGATTCACAATGATTGTTTACTGTGGTGGGATCAGCTAAGTATAAGGGCTTAGCCTGGTATTTTGCCTTAACATGACAATCCTCACAATCACTCTTGCTTTTTGGATGGACCTTAGACTCTTCCCACATGGTGTATAGATTAGGATGACACCCCCGACAGGCACGCGGGTTGGTGGCACCAAATTGGCAGCCAGCTAGCGTTGCGGTCGCGAGGATTACCAAAACCAACAAACCGATAATCCATAAACAATTGTTAGATATGCGGAACAGTTTCATAATATTGAAGTATGTGGCATAGACCAAAATAAACTGTTATCTGTAAGGGGCTCTCACAATCTCGGATAGATTTCCATCGCCACCAATATAAAAAACATGGGGGTCAGTCCCCATATTGGGTCTGAGAACTTTCATATTATTCGTGGAGATAAGTCTGGCTACGTTGCTTTCCTTGTCTTTCAGGTTTCCAAAAATCAAGGCTTCAGTGGGACAGGCCATTACACAGGCTGGTTCTAGTCCAACCTTAACTCTGTGCAAACACCAGTGGCATTTATCCGCAATTCTTTTCTCGGGGTGCAGATATCGCATCTGATAGGGACATGCCAACATGCACATTTTGCAGCCGACGCACAGATGCGGGTTGATTTCAACAATACCATCTTTTCTTTTGAAGGTGGCTTTAACTGGGCAGACCGTCACGCAATGAGGTTTCTCACAATTATTGCAGAGTACTGGCAAGAAAGTTTTGATGACATCTGGATATTCCCCTTTTTCGATACTGCTGCCCCACGTCCGCCATACTCCCAGAGGCACCTTGTTTTCCATCTTGCAGGCGACAAAACAGCTATGGCACCACGTGCATCTCCTTAGATCAACTACCATCGCATATCGAGTAGCTTTAAGGGATTTTTTCAAGGAATGACTTGTCAAGGATTCACCCTATAAGAGGCCTTCGCTCACCCTAGCCCTCTTTCTGTCAGCGGAATCTTCACTCATTGTCGCCATTCTTCCTATAGGTACGGCAAACATATGAACTAATTTGGAAAAAGGGATATAGGCTACAACAGCAGCAGCAATAGTAATGTGCACAAGATACAACCAGTAGTGAATATCTTCCAATGGATAAGGAAAAAATCTCAGCACTCCGAATATGGTGTATTTCACTAATGAGTTCACCATATCCGCACTTGCAGGACTTAACAAAGTCCTGCTGCCCGAACTCAAGAGTCCACTTATTACTACGGCAAACAGTAGAACTAGCGATCTAATATCAGTGAACTCTCTCTCCTCTTTTCTGTGGACTATTCTATGTATCAAGGCAATTGTTAAACCCAAGAGCAAGAAAAATCCTGAAAGGTCCAGACCTATTTTAAGTACTGGCCTTATTGAGGTGAAAGACTGATAATTCTTTGTGATTCCAATAAGCAACTCGATTAAAAAGAAAGTGACAAAACCTCCAAATATCATCAAATGCCTTATCCATAGGATTTGAGATCGATTCTTGATCCTCCTCTGAACTATTATCTCGTTCAAAGCGAGTCTAAAAAAAAGAAAAGCTCGATTCGTCCTCCTTTTATCTTGAATGGATTCTTGAGCTAGAAGTATCTGAATAACTTTTTTGAAAAGATTCCTGTAAATACCGATGAGAAAAATAATAACAGCCACAAATACGATGATTCGCATATAAATCAAAGTGTTCATTTTAATATAATTCCAATCCTCATATTTAATTTCAGAAGTAGAAGACGAGCGTTAAGATTAGAATACGAAATAGTCCAGATCGAAATCCTCTAGCTTGTAGGTGATCTCCTCACCTTCTATATCTAGAATCCGTCATGAGTGACATCCTCTAGCTTCATAACCACAGGAGTTCTGAAGTTCTTTCCTTAATTTCACTGGTGAAAATATCAGGATTTTATCCTTTCAGGACAAGTATTCCCTAGGGCTTTTGATCACAACGAACCGCCTCGTCAAATATAATATTCCGGGCTGAAAGAAATCTCACGTAACTTTACCGAAGGGGCAGTGGGGATAAGCACACTCAGGACAATCAAGGCAAAGACCGCCGTGACCGAGAAAAGCCAACTCTGCCTTGCCGATCTTCTCCCCTGCAAGAATCCGAGGCAAAACCAGATCCAAAACCGTGATCCGGTGGTAAAGACCACAGGCGGGCACGCCTAGAAGCGGAACTTCTGCCAAATAAGCCACCAGAAACATGGATCCGGGCAGAGCAGCAGCGCCATAGTGAATCTCATTGGCCCCGGCCAGCCGAATCCCATGCCGGGTCACATCATCCGGATCAACACTCATCCCTCCGGTAAGCAGAACAAGATCACAGCCTTGCTCGAGCTGAGTTCCTATTGCCCGGGCAATTGCTTCTGCATCATCAGGGGCAGAGTCCAGGGCAATGATTTTTGAGCCCAGCGCTTCAACTTTTTCAGTGAGAATAGGAGCAAAGCGATCCTGGATCAAACCGTGGTGGACTTCATTGCCAGTGACCAGCAGTCCTACCCGGGCACTTGGTAAAGAACGAACCGAAAGTACTGAACCGCTCTGCTTGGCAATCGCCGCAGCCCTTTCAACCGGTGCTCGTTTCATAACCAGGGGGATTGCCCTGGTGCCGGCAACCAGATCACCCTCTTTGACCAAAGTGTGGTTATGAAGAGTGGCGCACATCACCTCATCCGCCATGTTGAAGGCGGCAAGAGAGGCGGTATTTACAGAAAGCAGACCGTCTGTTTCTGCCAGAAGATTTATTTTCCCTTCTTTAGGGCCATCCTTCCAGATCACGCCATCTCCAGCTAAAGCTGTGGCCATGATTACGGCTGCTTCGTTTTCATGAATTTCGTCATCGGCTAAATCAATGATGTAGAGGTGGTTTTTCCCCAAGCGCTGGAGATGACAGAGGTCAGCCTCGCATACAGTGTGTCCTCTGCGAAAGGCAGGTCCCTTGAACTCACCAGGGCGGATCTCGGTGATATCATGAGCCAGCTTGCTGCCTATTGCTTCTTGCAATTCGATTTTCTTGAGCACCACTTTCCTCCTCGTCGCCGCAAAGCGCAGAGCGTCATTGGCAATTTTATATCGGCGCGTCTCCGTGTCCCCGTCTCTCCGCCACACTCAGCTCTATCTGCCGCTCACAGGCGACTTCCTTCTGCCGGCTGTCTGCTGCCTCCTGCCTGCTGAACGATGGTGTCCAGTTCATGTCCGGCCATGTGATCTCATTAGCATTTTTGTAGTAACCACCATGGGCGCAAGGCTGACAAAGAGCAGAACCATCAACAACCACCTCGCGATGGTCCCGAACCATCTGGCCGCAGCTATCGCAGGATACTTTGCGCCTTGTGGGGCCAGGTAAATCAAATTCGCTGAGCGAGACCTCCACTTCTTGCACCCTGAAGAGCACGCTGTCCGGCATTCTCTTGTATGCTTCCAGCTGCTGTTGATATTTCCCTGCTATCTCCGGGGCGTAGTGAGCAGCAAGATCCCGTGCTTCCTCAGTGGAAACCACCCTAAAAGCCTTACCGGTTTCGAGATTGACAAAAGTAGAGGCCATGATGCCGTAGTCCACGAATTTCAGTGATCGCCGTCCCAATTTGGCGCCGGTAACATGAGCAACCGCATCTCCGGCGCACCGATCCATTTCAACGTAGACGATGAGCTTTTTAATCTGGTCGTGACTGGTGGGTTCATCCAGGCCGATGAGGCGACAGCCCAACATGGCCATCCGTACTCCCACCACCTGCCCCGGACATACATGTCCGTGGGCCTCAGCAGATCCGTTCAAAAGGATTTCAAATCTCTCCATGTTTGTCCTTTGCGGAGCAGCTTATGTTAAAATTAACACAACAAACCTCAAAAATTTTTCGGCTCTTTCACTTCCGCAAAGTCTGCCCAAAGTCAATGCTTCCTTTTGATTCCATCCCCTCGGTCAGTCTTGCCCGCTCACCGTAGCGGGAAATAAGAAGTAAGCCGTGTAAGTAGCCACCAAAGCTCCCAGAACCTGAACCATCATGAATACGAGTCCATCGATAGGTCTTACTCCGGCGATGGCAAAGGTGAAAATCCGGGCGAGGGTGACCTGGGGATTGGCGAACATGGTAGAAGAGGTAGTGATGAGTAATCCGCCCACCAAGAAACCAATAATCAAGCCAGGTCTGACCGACTTCTTATACATGCAGCCGTAAATGGTGAGCACCAGCAAGAAAGTTCCTACAAACTCGCCAAAGTAAGCACCTTGTGAGCGGGTCACCTGAGAGACGGTCAAAAGTTTGAAAAACTTTTCGTGGTAGAACATCAGATGGCTGACTATGGTTCCACTAAGACCTCCTAAAAACTGAACAATCAAATACAGGAGGCCTGTTTTGACCTCCATGTTTTTGGAGACCATCATCGAGACAGTTACAGCTGGATTGATGTGACAATAGCTGACCGGCTCAAGGATCTCGATGAGGACAAAAAGAACGAAACCCACTGCCACCGCGTCCATCAAAACCGCTAAGGCCACGCTTCCGCCCAAAACATGATAACCCAAAATGATTGGCGAAATTGCCGCTACAACCAATACTAACGACCCCAAATATTCAGCAAATAATCTCCGGCTCAGACTGGCCTTCATATACAATTCTCCTGCTGGGTGTTGTTTCTATGTTCTTCTAATGAGCAAATCGTGCCATTTCAAACCCGCCTTATCTTCACTTTGCACTCACAAAGGGCGGTGCCGCCGGAAATAGGATTGACGCTGGTATCCAGCAGAGTGTTAATGTAGGTCCCCTTGCCCTTCGCCACCGAGCCCAATCCCCAATGGCCAAAGCCATGACCGTGTCTGACACAGACGACACCTGGCCGAACGCCCTCACGAACTTTTACCTTTATAATAGCCTTGGCCTGGGGCGATTCCACCTCTGCATAATCACCGTCCTGAATGCCAAGATTTCGGGCGTCTGCACTGTTAATCTCCATCCAGTTCTCGCTTTCGATTTCCATCAGCAAGGGAAGGTTCTGGGTCTTGGATTGTTTGTGCACGCTCGACTTCTGATGGACCAACCTAAAGGGATAGCTGTCGTCCGGGATGACTTTAGGTTCACGATACTCGGGCAGCGGATTGTAGCCGTGCTTTTCAAAGTTCTCGCTGTAGATCTCCACCAGACCTGTAGGGGTGGCAAAGCCGTCGGTCAAATAGCGCCGGTAACGCATCTCGCCGTCCCAAAACCCTTTTTCTTTTAGCTCTTGCAGAGAGATCCCCACTGGTTCCAATTGTCTTTTCGCCCAGTCTTCCCAAGTATCCCACTGAAAATAGTCACCGTACCCAAGTCGCTGCGCTAGACCCTTGCACACCTCCGAAAGGGGTCGGCATTCTCCCGGCGGCTCGAGAATGGGCTGGGAGATTACAGTTTGCGGATGAAGAGTGAGGTTGTTTTTGAGTTCGGCCATCTCATAAAAGGTCACGGCCGGCAAAACCAGATCGCACTCCAAAGCTGTCTCACTCAAATACAGATCGAAGCAGACAGAGAATTCCACTGCGTCGAAGGCCCTTTTTTGGGCCCCGGGGTCGGCCTCAGTCATGGCTTTGTTGCGATGGAAAAGAATCCAGAACTTGATGGGATAAGGATCACCCTCCATGATCGCTTTGGGCACCAGGCCGCTGGGCAAGTCCGGTGCCAATGGATAGCCCATGGCCACAGGCAAGGGTGGTTTTTCACTTTTATACTTGGCCTCCTCGGGGATGGAGACAGCCGGGCCCATGGGAACCCAGTCCTTGAGGATGAGATTGCCAGGGCCATCCACGTTGCCGGTTAAGGCGTTGAGGATATAGACTGCCCGCGAGGCGTCAAGGCCGTTATCGTAGTTGCCCAGACCCTTGAAGTTTTCCATGATGGCCGGCTTGGTGGTGGCGAACTCACGGGCCAAACGGATGATGGTATCAGCCTCCACCTCGGTTATTGTTGCTGCCCATTCGGGTGTGTAGTCCCTTTCCCTCAGGTGCTCCCTGAATTGCCGGAACCCACTCGCCCAATTGACCAGGAAATCATGGTCATAGAGATCTTCCTCTATTATAACCCGGCACATGGCCAGGGCCAGGGCCCCGTCGGTTCCTGGCTTGATAGGTAGCCATTCTTGCGCCTTCTCAGCAGTGGTTGAAAAAACCGGGTCGACCACCACGAGCTTCATGCCTCGGTCTACGGCATTGATAAGTTCCCTTTGCTCATAAAGGCCTTGAGGCGCGTTTAAAGGATTGTAGCCCCAGAGCATGGCAAAGTTGCAATTGGCGTAATCCCTAACCGGATAGACGTGGCCGTATACTGTCAGGGCGGCCAGCCGACGGTCCATCTCGCAAAGAGCAGTGTGTCCAAATATATTGGGCGTACCGTAAAGTTCGCTCAGAAGATGCCCCACAAAATTGACTCCCGGATCACGACCGTATTCGAATAAGACCGCTTCGGGGCCGTACTTTTCTTTGACCTCGATGAGCTTGTTAGCCATCATATCCAGGGCTTCGTCCCATGAGATGCGCTCGAACTTGCCTTCGCCCCTCTTGCCAACCCTCTTCAAGGGGAACTTGATGCGATCCGGGTCGGTTACGAGCTGGGAAGCGGCTAACCCTTTTGCGCAGCGGGAACCCTGGTTGGCTGCGTCTTCGGCTCCCTTCTGGTAGACTAAAGAACCGTCCTTGACGTAATAGTCCATGACACAATGAAAAGGGCAAACAAAACACAAGCCGCGAGTTCTATTGGCACCTTTGATTGCTGCCAGCTCCTCATCCTTATTCAATGATTTCTTAGCCTCAAACATTACTTTGTCTCCGAAATCGAACGTCTCGTGGCAACTACGACACGCTCATGATATTTGCACCATCCTAGACAATGAGCTCCATTGGGCCCATTTCACCTTAAACATTCAACGGGTAGTTCCCATACTCTTTAACTGCTTCCAGCATGGCCCAGATATTTTCGGTTGGAACATCCGGGTAGAGCATATGAGCGGGCATGAAAACGTATCCCCCTCCCGGTGCGTAGGCCCTTATTACATCCTTAACCCCTTCCCTGACTTCTTCAGGTGTTCCATTAGGTAGGAGTTGCTGGGTATCAAGCCCTCCTTTGAACGCCACCCGGTCGCCAAATTCATCTTTGATCTCAAAGGGGTTCATGCTGCCCACCTGCTGCATGGTGCTCAAGAATTCAACACCGATATCAATTAAATCTCCGATGACTGGTCTGAAATCTCCACAGGAATGATAGAGGATGATGATTTCCGGATTTATTTTTTTGAAAGCCTGGATCATTCTCACCATCCTCGGCTTGACCAGATCTCTCCATAATTCCGGCGGGATCAACATTCCAGTCTGTGTCCCGATATCATCACCTATACGGACCACGTCCACTCCCGATTTTACGGCGCGGGTACCTAGTTGAATATAATAGTCGGCAACACCGTCCAGCAGCGAACCTACCCAGGCTGGGTCATCGTAGCAATCCAACAGAAAGTTCTCCATTCCCCTGAGATGAGCCATTGAGGCTTCAAAGAATGTGCTCGAAAGGTCAACGACGACGGCATAATCGTCATGGTACTTTCTCATCACCTCATCAACTTCATTCATTTTGTGGGGAGCATGGGGATCAGGAAAAGAGTACGGTTCCAGATCTTCTCGGGCTTTTAGTGGGTGTTCGATAGGATTATTGAAACCGGATTGGCGCTGGTATACAACCCCCCACTCCGTAACATATGTCTCCCCCTCTTGAAGGTCACCCTTGCTCATCTCCATCTCAGCGTTGATACCCACTTGGCATACAATGGCATCGTTGCCTATTCGAGTTCCTAACTCAGGCCCCGAAACGCCGAAGATGGAACCAAGTCGTTGACCCACTTCTTTGCCCCACCGGACGAGTTGGGGAATCCTGTCCGGCTCCTCCCTCCTGACGGCCTTGAGAAACCTCTCTCTAGGTTTCATCAGCGCCTCCTTTCGGCTTTTCTGTACCATCCAACGGTTATCTGTTATGCACCCTAGGCTTACTTTACTTTTCTGAAGAACTCTATAAAATTGCTGGCCCACTCGTCCTTTCCCATAAGAAGGTCACCGGCCAATATGGCTTTATGCATGTCTATGACGGTGGGATCCGTTATGTAGCCAGTTATTCCACACACACCCCCCATGGCAAGAAAGGCTGAGTTGATGATCTTTCTGTCAGGCAACCCGTGGGAGACGTTGCTCGCACCAACGACAATATTCACCCCAAGCTCCTCGGAAACCCGCCGTGCAGTATCAAAGCTGACTTTAGCTGTTTGGTGATCGGCTCCGACAGGCATCACAAGTACATCGATCAAGACGTTCTTTTTTTCGATTCCAGAATTCTTTGCCCTCTCTACGATTTTCTTTGCAATGGAAAACCGAGTATCGGCATCTTTGGGGATCCCCCCTTCGTCCATGGTCAGACCGATTACGGGCACCTGATACTTGGCGGCCAGCGGCAAAATGGCCTCCAAACTCTTTTCCTCGCCAGTAGTGGAGTTTATCAAAGGTCTGCCAGGGCAAACTTCCAGTGCTGCTTCAATGGCGGCCGGATTTGAAGAGTCTATGCATAAGGGTACGTCAATCTCGTCAGCCACCTTTCTCACCGTTTGAGGCAAAAGCTCCTCTTCTTTTAATCCGGGAGCTCCAACATTAATATCGATGATATGTGCCCCCGCCTCTATCTGTGAAATGGCTTCCTGGATAATATAATCAAAATTGCTCTCTTTCAGAGCGGCTGCCAACTTCGCCTTCCCTGTTGGATTAATCCTCTCTCCGATAATGACGGTAGGCGATTCCCTGGATATCGTTACTTTACTAGTCTTGCCCTCAACAATAGTGTTCACAAAAGCCTCCCTCTGATTTATTTTTCGGCTCCCTGCCCTAATCGTCAAAATGGATGCACTAACTTTCCATCTGTCATCAACATCTTTGCTTATGTCGGTTTGCCAATGAGCGCAGACCAGAAGTGAACCATTCTCTTCACCAGGAAACAGGGAATGCAATTGCCTGCAAGGCAGCTCCTGATGCAGGAGATGGGGCATCCTTCAAACTCATCCATCCGCACAGTTTAAGTGAAAGTCAATAACCAGTCTGATGACACTCTCTTGCTGTAATAATTGAGACCATTCAAAACCCAGCAGAGAACCTTGGGTATGAGCCGTGAGATTTATCCCTGCGGGTGCTCCACGACAGACTCTTACTCAAAAAGGATGAGAGGTTTACTCAACGATCAGGGAAGGAACAGTATCTCCCTCGATGAGCCTTTTAGCGGACCGCTGTCGACCCAGTTCATTCAACTCTTCCATTGTCCCTGAACGAATGGCCTTCGTTGGGCAGATTTCCTCGCAAGCTCTAGGCATACCAAGGGGTCTATCTTGACAAAAATGGCATTTTTGCATCTTCCCATCCCTTCCCAGCTGAGGGGCGTTAAAGGGACAGGCCCAGATGCAGAACCCACAGCCGATACACTTGACTTGGTCCACCAAGACCTTGCCTTCCTCTACTTGTTTTGAGATCGCAGACCTCGGACAAGCTTTGACGCAGGGAGGATCACCACAATGCATGCAGGCCAAAGAAACATTGATTTCTCTGATATTTGGAAACTTTCCCCTTCCTACTTTGACCACCGTTCGCCATCGGGGTCCAAATTCGACGTTATTCCAGAGCTTGCAGGCAATCTCGCAGGCATGGCATTTGATGCACCGCTTCTCGTCAAAGTAGAAACCAACTTGTGACATTCTCAACTCCT
>CAJIBP010000547.1_pt1 | contig 17712 bp, 16 predicted proteins | sample 9199361 | NCBI WGS metagenome assembly CAJIBP01 (sample SAMEA7708308, study PRJEB35096) | sediment metagenome | biome: marine neritic benthic zone biome [ENVO:01000025]; feature: sediment [ENVO:00002007]; material: shallow marine sediment [ENVO:03000034] sea grass bed [ENVO_01000059] ...
CTAGGCTAGACTCTTTCTCTTCTCCCCGATTACACCATACTCTTTTCGCCGGGCTAACACCCATCACCTCTCCCCCACCACAGTCGCTCTTGTTGGCTGACGGCAATAGCCTCGGTCCCATTTTTCACATTGAAGATCCTGCGGAAGCCACTATACTCGACCACACCCCCATGTCAGTGGCCTACCGTCTCGTCCCCGGTTCCAAGGTTTTGCTTCTGGGTGAAACTAGCGGGGTGAATGTCTGGCTGGCTAGACGCTCTGGCGCGGCCAAGATAACCATGGTGCTGCAAAATCCCCAGATACTTGACCTATTCCGCGGACCCCTAGCACCTATTGCAGGCAAGAGCTTTGAAGGTAGTGATCTTGAGATCCACGTTGCTTCCCCCCGGCACTATCTCGAATACACCAAGGAACGGTTTGACATCATCCAGGTGGTGGCTGCGGAGGGAATGGCAGCTGGGGTAAGCAGTCTTCTCTCACTCCATGAAGACTATCTATTAACTGTGGAGGGTATGGTGCGATGTCTGGAACATCTGAGTCCTAGGGGTCTCATAACCATCACCAGGGGCGTACAGTCCCCACCAAGGGATAATGTAAAGATCCTCGCTACCCTGGCGGAGGCTCTTAAAAGAATTGGGATCCAGCAGACGGAAAACCACCTCTCCCAGCTGCGAAACCATCTGGCCGTTTGCACCCTCGCTGCAAGCCAGCCTTTCAAACCCCCGCAGGTAAGACAGGCAATAGCTATAAGTGACACTCTCTGGCTCGACATTGATACTTTACCCGGATTCGATCCAAGCAGCCGCGAACCTTTTAACCGCCTGGTGGGGCCCGAGGGTACGAGGAGATCGTTTTACCAGATTGCAGCCTCCGGCATCTTTTCTGCCAAAGGTGAGGAGTTCTTCAAAGATTGGGCCTACAATGTACGCCCAGCCACCGACGACCGGCCTTATTTCTTTGACTTTTTTCGCTGGAGCTCTCTAGTCAGGTTTGTGAAGAGTCACGGACACCAGTGGTTTCAGCGGGTTGAACTGGGATATGCCGTCCTGGTGATATCATTTGCACAAATTGTAACGGCGGCTGGGTTTCTACTTCTACTACCACTCTTTTTTTGGGCCCGGCGAAGTGGTTGTCCTGGCGGCCGAATTCCGGTCTTTTTCTATTTTGCCCTGTTAGGATTAGCCTATATCGCGCTGGAAATGAGTTTGATGCAACGCTTTACCCTGCTCATGGGCGATCCGCTACTGGCTGCGGCGGTTGTACTAAGTGGCTTTCTTCTATTCTCAGGATGCGGCAGCCTCTGCGGCCAGCAGTGGCCAAAATCTCCACTGCTAGCGATTGCCATTGCATCACTTGGCATTGCCCTACTTGTCCCGCTGGTTCTCTTTTTGAGCAGTTGGTTGCTTGGTCCAGTGTCCAGTTGGAATACCGCCGGCCGGTTCATCGTCACCTTTGCCCTCCTTGCACCTCTTGCATTCCTCATGGGCTGGCCATTCCCCGCCGGCATGCACCTCTTGAAAAACCGCTCTCCTGGCCTTTTGCCTTGGGCCTGGGGCATAAACGGCTTTGCCTCAGTATCAGCCGCTCCTCTCACGGTATTGCTTGCTATGTCCTTTGGGTTCCGAACGGTGCTGGCGCTAGCTGTAAGCTCATACTTGCTGGCGCTGATTATCGCTGGTGCACTCTGGCGGAATGATCCTTGAGTAAAACACAAGATATGGCAGGTGAATCATGCGCTGCGAATTGTAAATCCTTATATCAAATCAACTTTCATCAAATAAAGGTCATCTGCTCTAGAGATCTGAGGAAATGTGGAAATGATTTCAAAGCCAACTTTCTTGTACAATGATATAGCTGGCTTCCATACTTCTTTGACGATCACATCAACCTCAGCAATCTGTTTATTTCTTAATATCTCAAATAACTTATGAAGTAACTCTGAAGCAACGCCTCTACGCCTATATTCCGGGTGTACAGCGATTTTCAAAATTGAAGCATTGATATTTTTATAACAGCATCCGGCGATTAAAAATCCGTGGATTTCCTGCTTACCAAAAACGAGGAAGATGTCCTTTGATATGTTTTTTAAGAATTCGGAATCCCATGGATTTGAAAATGAAAGCTTCTCTATCGCCAGGACTTTATCTAAATCATTTGGCTCAGCGAACCTGACAATCATAGTTTATCTCTGGCATCCTGTAACTGCAACTGTATGATAACAATCCGGGCCAGCCTACGGCCCGGAGGGAGGCCCAGGCTTCAATCTGCCCCTACAAGGAAACGGCGCAGGGCTTAAGGCACAGGGCCTGTGTTAGCTGGCAGCAGACAGCAGGCAGCAAAGAATTCGCAGTGTCCATGTTCCAATGAACTCCATGCCCCATGCTCTATGCTCCATGCCCTAAGCCTATGCCTTAAACCTCTTCCGCTGTCAAAGCCGATCCGGCGGACTGGCCTGGCCCTGAGGACCAGGTCTTTAGGACTAAATAAACAAAATACTGGAACATCAAATATTTAATATCTGAGGTCGGGCATGTCCTGTTGAACAAAATAGAACATCTAGCGAGAATTTCAAAGACTAAAGTTGCTTGATTTCTTGGATGGCAGTCCGATAAAGGGAGTGGAGTTTGTACTCGTTTTGGACCATCACGCGGCTGATCTTTCCGAAATGGCTCTGCAAAATCTCGCAGGCTTCATCCCATGAACCCTTCAGTCGCTTAGGGTCTAGCTCCGTTTCATGGATTTTCATTTTGAACAGGTCGATGATCAGCCTGTTTGTCATCTCCCCTACGTCCCGCGCACCCCTGTCGATCCTACTCATAGCCACTTTTCCTCCTTGCCGTGCGCGCGAAGAGTTCTTACGAGAGATGGGCTGATACTCTCCAGGATATCTTAGCCCGGATATTTCTATTTCTACGATAGGAATTTAGCCAACCTTACATCACACCCGACACGCTGTCAACGGGAAAAACCTGGGAGCTTTTCCAATCGCATACGTTTGACACGAGGAGTATTTCGAGGGATTATTGCACGCAACGAAAATCTTCAAAGACCGAGACCGGCTCAATCCCTAAATGCAGTTAAAGGCTCGTGGATCAGATCCCCCTCCGTAAAGCGGGCTGGTCTCAGAGGGTGGATGTCCAAGGTCTGGGGCTTCCCCTCCACAACGAGTTCTGCGACTAGAAGCCCAGTCGCAGGGCTGTGCATAAATCCATGACCGCTGAAGCCATTGGCACAGACAAATCCCTCTAGCTCAGGAAATGAACCGACGATGGCGTGGTTGTCGGGCGAAATCTCATATAGACCAGCCCACCCCCCTGTGATTCTGGCACCTTCCAGTATCGGCACACGATTTAGCGATCGAGCTGCAGTCCATGTTCGACCTTCAAAGTCTACCTCATCATTGAAAGAGCTCTTAGCATCTTGAGGACCTGAAAGCAGAAGCCCTTTTCCTTCTCTCCGCATATACCATCCGTGCTGTAGGTCAATGATCAACGGAAATACAGAGGGGAGATCGTCAAAATGCTCCGTGAAGAAGATCTGCCTGCGCAATGGTCGCACGGGGAGGTCCAATCCCGCCAAGGCCGCGACCCTAGCTGCATAAGGTCCGGCTGCATTTACCACTATCTTGGTTTTCACCCGCTCCCCGGTTGCGGTTTGAACACCCTCAATTCCTCCACCCCCTACCTGAATTCCAGTTACTTCCATGCGTTCCCGGAATGTCGCACCCAGCCTTTTGGCTCCCTTGATGAATCCCTGCAAAACCTCGTGCACTCCCCCGTGCCCATCTTGAGGTGTGTATGATCCACCAACCAAGTCATCCACCCGCAAGAATGGCCACGCTCTCTCAATTTCCTCAGGACTCAGAAGTACTGCCTCTAGGTCAAACCTCCTCATGAGCCTTTTATTTGCATTGAGAATCCGCCATTGCTCCTCATCAGAAGCCAGAAACAGGTAGCCGATCTGCTGAAACTCTGGGTCAATACCAAACTCATCCTGGAATCCTGCAATTATCTTGCGACTGAGAAGAGAAAACTGTACGTTGATCTCAGTGGAAAACTGAGTGCGAATCCCTCCAACGCACTTTGCTGTGGAACCCTCACCTATAATACCTCGCTCAAGGAGGAGCACCTCCTGGACACCCTTTCGGGCCAGATAGTAGGCTATGCTAACGCCGATGATCCCACCACCGATAATGACAACGTCGGCTCTGTCGGGCAGAGGTTGGTTCATGGGTCTGGAATAGATTAGTTTTGTTTACACTTCTATAATCGTTGCCCCGATTATGTCTTTATACTCTTTCAGTGCCTGGAGAACCTCCGGCGATACGGGGTTATCCACGGTGACCAGGCAGATGGCCGTTCCTATGTTGCGGATTCTACTCAGGTGCATATCGGCAATGTTGACCTTATGGTCACCTAGAGTGGTACCAATAAATCCGATGACCCCAGGACGGTCGTGATTGGAAATAAGCAGCATACGTCCTTCCAAGGGAGCTTCCATACGATAAGCGTCGATCCCCACAATCCGACATTCCGGCGTGGGGAAAACTGTGCCGGCCACCTTGGATTCCCCCTTGTCGGTGACCACGCTCAAGGTAATCAAACCCGTGTATCCTCTCGCTTCTGATGTGGTAGCCACTTCTACTTGGATCCCCCGGTTGCGCATCATCACCGGGGCATTAACCAGGTTGACCTCTTCGGCCAGAGCTCTCTCCAGAAAACCCTTCTGGGCTGCATTGGTCACGGCTGCCAGTTCCAATTCTCGTAGATCACCCCCATAGCTTATCTTCAAGCGACGCACGTTACCTTGGAAATACATGGAGAGGAATCGACCTAGTCGTTCGGCAAGAAACATGTATGGTTGTATTTGCTCAATCATCTTAGGACTCATGGAAGGCATATTTACGGCGTTCCTGATTAGCCCATTTTGCAGATAATCCACCATTTGTTCAGCAATGGCGGTGGCCACATTCATCTGCGCTTGCTCGCTTGAAGCGCCCAAATGGGGCGTGGCTATAACCTGAGGCAAGGTGAGAAGTGGATTGTTCACAGGAGGCTCTTGCGAAAACACGTCAAGTGCTGCCCCTGCCACTTTCCCTTTCTTGACCGCATCGTAAAGAGCAGCCTCATCAATGATCCCTCCCCTGGCACAGTTGATGATGCGCACCCCTCGTTTCATCTTTTTGAAAGCTGCTTCCCCCAGTAGTCCCGTAGTTTCCTTGGTAAACGGAGTATGGATACTAATAAAGTCGGATTGCCGGAAGAGCTTCTTCGCGGACACCAAATCTACGCCCAGCTTGGCAGCCGCATCTGTTGAGACGTATGGGTCGTAGGCCAGCACCGTCATCCTCATACCTTGAGCCCGGTTGGCCATGATTGAACCGATACGCCCCAAGCCGATTATCCCCAGGGTTTGATTGTAGAGTTCAGTACCTACAAATTTCTTCTTTTCCCATTTGCCGGCTCGCACAGACTCATCTGCCCGGGGGATGTGTCTTGAAAGTGCAAGCATCAGAGCCATTGCGTGTTCGGCTGCGGCTACCGCATTTGCACCTGGCGTGTTCATTACCAGAACCCCGCTACGGGTTGCTGCTTCTATATCTATATTATCCACACCGATGCCGGCCCGACCGATCACCTTGAGACGAGGCGCTCGATCTAACACCGCCTGATCAATCCTGGTACGACTGCGAATCACCACACCTTCACATTCCTGGATTGTATCCAGCAACTCCCCGGGTTGAATGCGGTCATGTACCTCCGCTTCGATACCTTTGGCTTTCTCGAAAATTTTCACTCCCTGTCTATGCAGTCCATCGCAAACGAGAATTCGCATAGAAGCATCCTCCTCCTATTCTGATAAACCCATTTATCAAATTGGATCTGATTATGTTAGGAAGTTCAATGAGGGAAGGCAAGTGAATAATGATAAATTAAGAATCCGGGCCTAGAGGACCTATCTGCCCCATAAAAGAACGGTCCAAGGCTTAAGGCACAGGGTACAAGGCAAAAACAATAAAAGAAAACCTATCTTCTCCTTATGCCTTGCGCCTTATGCCTTAAACCTCTTCTGCTGGCAAAGCCAATTCGCTGACGGCGGACTGACCTGGCCCCGCCTCCTGCCCATAGGGCTTACGGCCCGGTGGGAGGACCAGGTTTTCGATGTTCAAAAAAACATCCGGGCTAGGGAATATTGGAGTGCAAACGATTTTAGCTGTAAACTTGTTTATGAAGACTATGATGCTGTGGTAGAATCCTTGGATAAGGAAGGAGGGCGTTAATAATGTCTGATGTGTTCGAAGAGGGTAAGCGCTACACTTTTTACTTTAGCCAAGATCATGGTGACACAATCCTTACCGGCAAGGTCCTCTCTTATGATGCTCCCTTGGTAAGAATTGAAACCGAGGGATTGACCCGTATTATCAACTGTTCATCGTCTTATTTTGTGGAGGCTGTGGCACGCCGCGAAGACCTAAACGATCAAACTCCAGCACCAGAAGAATAGCCCCAATCTCCACAGAGCCCATCATAGTTCTTTTTCCGGCCTAAAATCCTGGCCAAGAGCTGCCGGAGCAGTTACCTGCCAGCGGCTCATCCTTCTTCTAAGACCTGGATAGCGGAGAGCAATCTCCTGGAACCAGTCGGTCTTACCCATGTTCACCAGCAGCAGGGTAAGAATCATTACAGGAAAAGGTGCCACTTGAAACAGGGGAGCCGGTAGTCCGGGAAACACCTCCTGCAGATAGATACCCAGTACCTGTAAAGCGCCGAACAAATAAGCTCCCAGAGCGGCTCGCAGGGGATGCCAACCCCCAAAAATGACAATGGCCAGAGCAATCCAGCCAGCCCCCTCTGCTCCCTGGGGGCGTCCCCATCCAGGTTTCACCGCCAACGAAAATGCCCCTCCGGCCAGCCCTACCAAAGCTCCACCCGCCAAGGTATATAAGAACCGAAGTCGCTGTACTTTGATGCCACGAGAAAAAGCCGCATAGGGCTCTTCTCCGACACCCCGTAGTTCCAGACCAGATCGCGTTGAAAATAGCCACCACCAGAGGAAAATCGCAAGACTCAGGCTAAGGTAGACCACGGGGCTCTGATAGCCCAAGATTGGACCTATAAAAGGCAGTTCGCGGAGGCCCGGAATGGACCATACCGGCAGCTCCGGACCCAGCTGTCGAGCATAGGGATGGCCAAGAAAATAGGCCAGATCTCGACAAAGAAGAGTTAGGATAAAGCCAACAGCCAACTGTGATCGTCCCAAAACCGGTCCCACCAGGGCCACAATAGAAGCGGTAGTCATGCCAACCACTCCACTGGCGAGCAGGCCCCACCAAGGGTTCCCGCTGATCACGGCCAACACAAACCCGGCCATGGCCGCGAGCAAAATGGTGCCATCCAGAGAGAGATTGATGACTCCGGCTCGTTCGGTTAGGGTTTCCCCCAGAGTCGCCAGGACCAGAGGTGCACCAGCCGACAGGATACCAGCTATGGTGAGTGCCAGGAAATCCACTATTTTTTCCTCCGCAGGAATCTAAAGCGCTCCTCGAGCCCCTGAACGAGAAAGACTGAAAGAACAAGCGTCCCCTGGATGACACCGCCGAGTGATGAGTCCAGTTTGAGCTGAAGTGGTAGCTGGATGGATCCCACATTAAGCACAGCGAAAAAAAAGCATATGGGTGGAATGAGCTGAGGCCGAAAAGAAGCCATCATTGTTACCAGCAAGGCTGTGTAACCGTAGTTACTAGAGATTGCCGGTAGCAATCTATGGTAGACACCCACAACTTGCAGGGCTCCGGCCAGCCCGGCCAGCAGCCCACATGCAACCATAGCCTCTAGGATGCGCCTACTAGGTTTGAGCCCGAAGAGCAGTGCTGCCTCAGGGTTCTGCCCCACTGCTTGCAGACTAAGGCCCCAGCGAGTAGATCGCAGGAGAAAGACAACCACAATAGTGGCAACCAGCGCCAGGACCAAACTCACTGGATTTAAAGACAGTCCCATTGACCCTTTGAGCCAGAGTGATGGATGGAGTGGCTCTGTTCCGCTCATAGAGGCAACACCTGGCCGTTTCCAAGGCCCGAATATAAGCCAGAGCGTCAGGCCCAAAGCGACGAAATTCAATCCTAGGCCTCCAAAGATTTCGTGCACCCTTCCCCAGGTTCTCAGCACACCCGCGAGAAGAGCCCACAAACCGCCGCCGACCATGCCGGCAATGAGTGCACCTGCCAGCAGCAATGGTGTACCTCCAGCCGTGAAGGGTCGCAAAAAGCCGGTGGCGAAAATCGCGCCTAGAATCATCTGTCCCTCTATGCCAATATTCCAGAGACCCGGCGCAAATGTTACGAGCAATGCTGAGGAACAGAGAACCAGAGGAACCCAGACTCCAATCACCTGGGCGAGTTTTACTGCTGATCCAAGCCCGCCTTCAAGCAGTATTATATAGGTATGCAATGGGGGTGCTCCTGAAAGCAGGAGAATTAATGTGGTAAAAATCAGAGAAACAAAAAGAGTAGTCGCCACCCTGCCAAAAGAAACACCGATTCTTGTCGCGGAATACATCTCCTGCACCGCCCGTCGTTTATATGTAAATCATCATTGGATTTTCAACGTTTGCGTGTTATTTGATAACACATTGGAAGAAATTACAATCGAAGAAAAATCTGATGCACAAACAACCCGCACCTTATCCTCTTCTGAAATGTCTTACTGACAAGATTGTGTCGTTGATATCCCTTCTAGTACTTCTTCCCATTTTCATGCTCATTGTCCTTGGGATGGCAGTGAGTATGCTATTACGCCCCACTGACCGTGGTTCATTGTTATATTCGGAACCTCGTATTACACGGGGTCGAGTATTTAATCTGCTGAAGTTTAGAGTATTGCGGCAAGACATTATCGCTCAGATGCCGCCTGACGACAAACATGCACGTCTCTACGAAGCAGATAGCTCGAATTTGACATGGGCTGGACATTATTTTCTTAAGAAATGGTATTTTGACGAGTTGCCCCAACTGTTTAACATCTTGAAAGGAGACATGAGTTTGGTTGGGCCTCGTCCGTGGCCTATTCCGCTGGTCAAACAGCAGTTAGATAGCGGCATAGTTTACCGGAACCTCATTCTCGCCGGATGGACAGGTCCGAGCCAGCTCCAAAAAGGGAACCCCAGACCTGAGGACTCAATGAAGTTGGACCTAGAATACCTTAACCGCTGCCACACCTGGTCGAACTGGCGATTGTGGAAGCATGATATGAAGGTATTATCTCAAACAATAAAGCTGATTATACGAGGGGAAGGATTGGCATATTAGCCCTCTGGGGTGGCACCAAAGCCTGCCCTGTCCGAGGCAACCCTCAACCTGGGAGCAAGCGGTGACCGGGCTAGGCCAGGGCCGGGTGCTCTGGGCCCGGATTTTTTACTATCCGGGCTGGCTTTCCTGACCTGCCATGAGACGTCCGATTTCTTCCATACTTATAGAATGATTAGGACAGTCTGCGACGAGTTGCCGGTTATAGAACACCAGCACCCTGTGACAGTGGGTTTTGATTTCCTCCAGATCTGAAGAGGAAAACAAAATGGGTGTGTTCTGGTGACATCTTTCCAGTAGATGGTTCCACACTTGCCAAGCAGACGCGTGGTCAAGACCTCTTGTAGGATGTTCCAGGAGGAGTAGTCTGGTTCGCCTTGGGATAAGAGCCAGCAATAACCGCTGCTGGTTACCTCCCGACAGTTCACGGGCGGAGGTGGAGACCTGAGCCCGGATGCTGAAGTTTCTGATGCCCTCCTCAGGTGAGGGTTCGGATTGCTGACCATTACGATCAGGGAAGGCCAAGTGAAAATGATCGCCTAGGCTGAGATTCGGGAAAAGACCCTGCTCGAGCCGCGCGGCTGGTAGAAAATGGATTCCCGCCTGGCGAAATTTGAGATATGGTCGACCTTGCAGCTCTTTGCCTTCAAAAAGCAGACGCCCTTTAATAACGCGCGCCAGACCCCCAAGACCGCGTAATAGCAACTCCTGCCCACTCCCTTCCAGGCCAGCCATCCCTAAAATCTCTCCTGGTCTAATCTCCAGGGAAATATTTCGGAGGGTGTACTTCTCACTCAGCAGGTGTACCCCATCCAGTTGCACAGACTTCTTTATACCAGGCCTTGGTCTGGGTTGGGTCACACCGACATAATGCTCGGCTCCGAACATGAGTTTGATCAGCTCGACTGATTTGAACGGTGACTGCAATTTGTCTATCAATTGGCCTCGCCGCAGCACAATGACTTCATCGCAGAGTGCCTCGACCTCAGCTAGCTTGTGGGTGACTAGGACTATGATTCGGCCTTTATCCTTGGCGAGTTGACGGATGGTGTCAAACAGTTTTGCTTTCTGCTCAATGGATATGCCGGTTGTGGGTTCATCTAAGATGAGTACTCGCACACTCAGATCCAGAAGACGTAGTAAGTCCAACTGCTGCCGCTCACCCACCGTGAGATTGCTGACCTTATCCTCGGGTGAAAGTCGAAAATGAAAGCGCTCGCCCAACTCCTGCAAACGACGCAAGGTTTGCTTCTTATCCCGCCTCCTCCCCCCTAAACAGAAATTTTCCCATACGCTCAGGGCGGGAAAGTCAATGGGGTCCTGATAGAGCATGCCAACACCCTGGGCAAGGGCTCGGGAAGGATTGAGACCTTCAACCGGTTTTCCATCGAACAAGATACTACCGCGGCTTGGTTGGATATGGCCAACGAGCATTCGCATCAGGGTACTTTTTCCCGCCCCGTTTTCTCCGAGCAGTCCATATATACGTCCGGGTTCGAGTTTTAGGTCTATCCCGAAGTTGGCTCTCACCCGGCCATAGTATTTATGGATATCCTGAAATTCTACTTGCATATAAAGAACCCCGCCCAGTGGAAAGGAGTTTCAGATTTTGGATTTCAGATTGCCGATTTCGGAATTATTAACGCAAGAGGTCTGTACTACTTAGGACTACTCGCTCCTTCCATTCCTTTCAGTAGCTGAGCCATGTACCAGATCTTTTCGTCTGTAGCCTTCTCGCCCACTTGGAGGAATACCGTACCGTCCTGGTAAAAGAGAGGGCCCTGGAAGATGTTTATTTCTCCTTTGGCCAGCCCTTGGATGAAGCGCTCCAAATTAGCCGAAACCTCAGGTGATAACGCCGGACCACCTAAGAAACCAATAGCGCTGGTGTCCTCATTGTTGATATCACTCCAGTCCGGTCCGTTCCACTCCCAGACCTGCTTCCAGCGCCCTTCTTGCACCGCCTTTATGTTTTCTAGATAGGCCGGACCCCAGTTGAAGTAAGGAACCCCCAGGCAAACCTCGTCCGCACCCTCGCAGGCGCCTTTGTAGTCGTAAGGAATTGCCCAGACTTGACGGCCCGCCCTCCGTTTTTGCAGAGCGACCACCAGCGCCTCAGTGGTGTCTATGCCAGAGATGACCACGTCATAGCCGCCATCGTAGAATCGATTTGCCACCTGAGTTGGATCCGCGGTTACACCGGGGATATTGAACCAGAATCCAATCCAGTTGACTTTGAATTCCAACTCGTCCAGGAACCGTCCACGGACTTTTTCCCAGCCATAGACTGCACCTAGGTAGGAGGAAACGGCCAGTCTCCTTGTCTCCTCGTTGATAAGGGGGCCTAAGTAAGCGATCTTTCCTGTCTTGGTAGTCAGAGCGGCTACAAATCCTGCCATCATCTTGCCGTATTCCATACGCCCCATGACGTTACCCAGGTTGGACGATGCTTTCTTGGTGAGGACATCGTCCCCTGACACATGAATGAAAGTGATCTCCGGATGCTGTTTGGCCGCCTCTCTGATGCCATCCTTCATGTCATCCGAATTGGCGATGATAAGACGTGCCCCTTTTACCACAAGGTCATCCACCAGCTGGGGCATGGTCAGTCCTGGTCGGTCGGCGGGATTGACTTTATCAAGATAAAGCATTTTCACCCCTGGAAGATTCCTCTCAACGTAAAGGCCGGCATCGTAATGAGCCTGGCTCCAACCCCGGTCATTGAAAGGACCGACCAGAAGCATGCCAAAGATAAAAGGTTTTTCCGTGGGCTCTTTGGAGCAGCCGGCACCTAAAATCAACACAACTATTACAAAGACTCCCAAAACTTTCTTGAACACTGTTCTTTTCCTCCGTGAGCTGTTAGAAAGCAGCATTTTCTTCTATCTATGGACTGAAGTGATCTTATCGGAGATAATTAAGTTTATTCCAGTTTTTGTCAAGGTAGCGCTTCCTGATTTGCAGTGGTAATGCATTGCACGATCGCGGGCGAGACATGCGAGACGGGATGTCGGGCGAGAAAGGCTACTCAACCGAAATCATCACCTGTCTTACTTTTCTCGCTCTGAGTGGAGCGAAAGCATGCCTTTTGCCTTGCAGCGTTCCTTGGCAAGAACGGGAAGAACCGTATTTGGTTAAGATTGTGGAGGACCTGACCAGATGATTTTCATTGGAGGCATCGGCCCCAAAAGGAAACGCCTTGAAAACCAGCCGCGAATTTGTACCAACTGCGGACTTAGTCAGGCTTATCTAACTCGCATCGACAACTACATTTCCCTTTTCTTGATTCCGATCCTCAGGACTCGAAAAGGGGAGCCTTTCGTCCTGTGCGAACGATGCGGCCATGTCACCGATCAAAGCGGCAATGTCTACGCCACCGGGACTGATCTGCTGGCACCCCGATGCCTTAGGTGCGACAAGACCCTTGCAAAGGATTATCAGTACTGCCCTTATTGTGGCGAACGCCGTTAGCTCTGCGCTATCCCCTTTGCGACTCAACGTCGAGCAGATCGCCACCTTTTGTACACTCCCCAATAGACTATCACGGTAAAAACAAGCAGCGCGACGCCCATAAAGTATTGGTCCTGGGTTGTCAGATTTGTTGGATAGATTATCGGAGCGAGATAGTGGTCAATAAAGCCTTCCGTATAGGAGGTCTCTCCGGCACGGTGGCGTAGAGTCTGCTCCAGCGGGGTCAAGGGGCAGAGAGTCCCTGGCTTGAATTCAATATAAAGAGCCCAAAGTAGCGCCGGTAGATGTACCAGGGCAAATCTTTGCCAGTACAAGGCCAAAAGGCCCCCGAATACTGCTAGAAGGATAAAGCCAAAGTGCAGCAGCATCACCATATCGGCGAGAAAGCCGTACATGAACCGTTTCTTTCGTAACATTCAATGGTTCATAAACCCCCTTCTCCCCCTAGCCCTGGAGAACCTGCAAAAAGAGAAGGAGCCTTATGAGACAAAACGGGGTGTTATTTCAATTCCTTTTTCAACCAGTCGCGGTAGATCATCTCCTTTACCGATTGTTTTATCGCTTGTGATGACAGGTATTTAGCTTTCCCGGCTTTCTTATTAAGGCGATCCTTGAATTTGCTCACCAGAAGATTCGTCTCCAGATAGGCCTCAAAAGCTTCAACGGAGAGCCCATTGGACGCCAGCCAACTCTTAGTGTCGCGGGCTTTGGTCAGCCCCTGGACTGCACGAAAAGTGTCTGCCGCTTTTTGCAATTGTTTCGCCGTCACCTTAATCCCCTGCTTGCGTGCGGCATCTGCAGTAACCTTTCTCTCCACCACCTCGCGTAATGCTGGTGCAAAATGTCCCGTTATCCTCAGATAGTCAACCACTTCGGCAACGCCAATTTCGATCTCATTCTTCTTCTTTGCCATGATAACCTCCTCCCTCCTCAAAACTGAAATTAGACTCCCGCTGATTAGATGGCTTCTTTTAAGCTGCCAAGATCTACATCACTGAAATTCAACTACGACAATTCAACTACGACTCTATCTTCACACCCCCCTTTAAGAACTGCGAGATCCATTCCTCGAAGATTCTTTCTTTAATTAGTTCCTTCACCTCGTCGTTTAACTCGGCTTTTATCACCTCCTCAACCAGAATCACCTGAAAAAGCTCGCCCTTCTTGAACGGGCCAAGCAGATCTCCCGCAGTCGCATTGAAAAGTTTGGCCGAGATTTCATGTGGAAGCATATTTCGGGTTATACACCCCGCATAGCCACCAGCATACCTGGTCGCCTCGTCGATTGAATACTGTCTTGCTAGGGCATGAAAATCTTCACCATCTTCTTTTACTTGCATGATCATCTCATTGGCCACGTTCGCGTTCTGAACCAACGCAATTGAGATCCTCGCCAAGTCGAACTGATATCTGTTGTTGATGAAGTACTCTGCTATTTCATTTTCACCAGCAAGATGATCTTTTAAACGAGAAGCCGCAAGAGACGCTTCACAGAACAATTCAAAATCATCCGCGCTAATCCCACTTTCTTTAAAAAACTGCAGGGTTTCTTCGGCCGATAGTAAACCGCGCGCAGCCCTAAAACTGTCTGCGACCTTCTGCAACTCCTCCCCCGAAACTGAGATGCTCAACTCTTTGGCCTTCTTCATTACCTCCTTCATCTTTATAATCTCTTTGAAGACTGCATCGGCGTGACCACTAAGTGCTAAAAACATGATGACTTCATCGGGAGCAATAATACCGTCTGCATAGACGATTTTCATGTCGCCCTAACCTCCATTCCTCACTTATCTCGCTTCAATCTTTTAAATAGAAGAGAGAAAATACTTTTCTCTTCCGTGACAAGTTCAGCAGTTGCAGTCATTCCAACTTTAATAAGATATTTTTTCTCCTTAATGTCAAAGAAAGGGTTCTCCAAAGACCCGCGCACATGATAAGCCAGTCCGAGACTATTGTCTTCAATAGCAGACGGCGCTATAGCATCGACTCTGCCCGACAACATACCGTAGTCGCTATACGGAAATGCATCGAATTTATATTTTATTTTCAAATTCTCTTCAATAAATCCTATATCTCTATTAGCGATTGTTATATCCATGTAGAGAGGACTATTTGCAGGAATAATAGTGCACAACAAATCGGATTCACGCACGTAGTGCCCCGTTGTCTTGAAATATAGTTCTGAAACAATACCCGAATTCTCGGCTATAATCATTTTTTCCTCTTCCACCGCTGCTTGTTGCCCCGGAGAAGATGTACTTTGCATTACCAACATTTTTTCTGTCATCTCAAGTTCGTTTTGCATAGAATTCAAAGTCGTCTTTTTCTCCAACTCAAGATTTTTTATCTCCTTTTCCAAGACAACCTTATCGTTGGCGTAGTTTACAGTCTCTCTCTCTATCTCTTCCTCAATGATCCTGTTCTCTTCTAGTGTAATGTCCCTTCTGGAGAGAAGCTTTCTCACCTCTGTGTTTGCTTTTTCAAGACCGATTGATACGCGGTCATGTTCGCGGGCGGATATTATGCCTTCTTTCAACAGTGTTTCAGTACGAGATCGATCGGCGGAACGAAACTCTATCTCCTCCTTCCAGTAGTGAAGATCCGAGTCGATAGAGTCGAGTTGCAGGTTGTTCTGGTGCAACTTCATCTTTCTTACTTTTATTGAATTAGTGAAGTTGCTTGCTAATTGTTTCAATTTATCCCAAGCGGCTGAAATCTTAAGATTGAAATACTCTTCCTTAAGCGGAATGGACCGTCTGAGTTCCTCAACCTTCGTCTTGTAGGTCAATCCCTCTTTGGAGCGTATAAGAAAAAGTGCAGCTTTTTTGTCTATCGCTTGACCTTCTTCTATGAATATTCGCTCCAGAAACCCACTTCTATCGGAAAGTATTCTAATTTTATGAGAGATAGGTCTGGCAACGGCTTTACCCTCGACGACAACATCCATCTTCCCCACGAACGAATACACCACCGCACTCAAAACAACCGTGACGATAATGTAGATTAGCCCTCGCGAAATTATGTTTGGCATTCTTCTGATATACTCACTGACCACATAACTCTCCAAGGGCGAACCTACTGGATTCATTCTTGAAATTTGCGATGAGATCTCTGCTCTAGATTCTGGTTCTTTTCCTGTCATGGCGCGGCGAGTCTATATGTTCAATTGTTGGTAATTCAAATAATGATACAGCCCTTGCCTTTGCATTAAAGCATCATGTGTTCCTTGTTCTACGACCTCTCCATTGTCGAGCACAATGATGTCATCAGCATTTCTTATTGTACTAAATCGATGCGCTATTATAATTGCTGTCTTCCCCTTAATAATTGCGCTCATATTTTTCTGTATTGCCTGCTCGGATTCACTATCGAGGGAACTTGTGGCCTCATCGAAAATGATGATCCGTGGTCGCCAGTAAAGTACTCTGGCGATGGCTAATCTTTGTTTCTGACCGCCTGAGAGTTGTAAACCGCTCTCGCCCACTTTGGTTTCGTAACCTAAAGCCAGATTAGCAATGAAGTCATGCGCATTCGCCATCTTTGCTGCCTCAATCACTTTTTCCATCGTTTCTTCTGGATCACCAAGCGATATGTTTGCTCGTATTGTTTCGTTGAATACGAAACTTTCTTGAAGCACAAACCCAATTAGCCTCCTGAGATTAGAAAGGTTAAGGTTGTTTATGTCGAAACCGTCAATCAGAATCCTACCTTCTGTGCAATCATAGAGGCGAGATATCAGCCTCACAAGAGTCGTCTTTCCAGATCCGCTCCTGCCGACAATCGCCACCGTCCTACCCGGATTGATCTTGAAATTTATATTTGAAAGGATGTATGGTTCCTCCTCACCTCCATATCGGAAAAATACATTTTCGAAAACGATTTCACCTCTGGGCTCCGTAAGAACGAGACCTGTTGGCGCATCCATTGACTCCGCGAATTCAGGACTAGCTGTGAAAACATCGTTCAGCCTATCTACCGAAACAAGTGTCTGCTGAATATCGTCCCAAGCCCCTATGATTCTGTTGATTGGAGTGATTACGCTCCCCATCAAAGCCATGAAAGCCATCAGTTCACCAACACTCATTAATCCCTCGATGACCTGGTGAGCGCCGTGCCACAAAATAAAAGTTGAGCTGAATGCCCCAACGAAATCCCCCATGGAATGAAAATACATGCCGGTATTGTATAAACGGAAATCTATATTGAGACTCTTGATGAATTTGTCCTCCCATTTCCAGCGGGTGTGATACTCTAGATTCATTGCCTTGACAGTATCGATCGCGTTGATGGACTCTATCAGGTGTGACTCTGATTCGGCCCTGGCGGCAAATGAGTCTATGTTCAGCCTTTTCAAAATAGGAGTAAAAAGCAATGTCATCGTTACAAAAATAGGAATGAAGAGAAATACCAGGAGAGTTAAGCTTGCATTATAATATAGCATCAAAGATAAATATACGATGATAAGAATTGTATCTAGTACCATTGTAAGAGCAGTGTTTGTCAGAAAATTTCTAATCGTACGATTTTCCCCAAAGCGAGCAATGAAGTCACCTATCTTTCTTACTTTGAAATATCCCAAAGGAAGAGAAAGCATATGTTTATAAAATACTACAAGCATGCGCAAATCTATTTTCATCGTCGTATGTATTATTAAGTACTGCCTCACAATTATAGTAAGACCGCGAAATACTAACACAAGAATCATACCTATAAACATTATGTTAAGCATGGAAATATTGTGATGAGTGAGCACTTTATCAACGATGTTCTGGGTAAAAATAGGGGTCGCTAGTCCAAATAAATTCAAAAGAAGCGAAGCAAGGAATATTTCAACGAGTATTGTTCTGTAAGGTAGGACAAACTGTATGAAGTTTCTAAATGTTGATCTATCCTCTTCTTGTCTTTCAAAGTCCGCTGTCGGCTTTAGAATGAGGGTTATA
>CAJIBP010000583.1_pt1 | contig 17543 bp, 11 predicted proteins | sample 9199361 | NCBI WGS metagenome assembly CAJIBP01 (sample SAMEA7708308, study PRJEB35096) | sediment metagenome | biome: marine neritic benthic zone biome [ENVO:01000025]; feature: sediment [ENVO:00002007]; material: shallow marine sediment [ENVO:03000034] sea grass bed [ENVO_01000059] ...
AGGGCGTGGAGCCCAAATCCAATCCTGGTTGATTTACTTTAGAACTGTCAGCTTCTATCCGAATAGCGAGTCCTGTAGGAGCGGCTTTCCAGCCGCGATTTGAACTTCGCGCTGCCAGGTCATATTCGGGAAACAGCCCCTCAAGGGCTTGTTGCCCAATTCCAATCCTGGTTGATTTACTTTAGAAATGTCAGCTTCTATCCGAATAGCGAGTCCTGTAGGAGCGGCTTTTCCCAATCTGAGCCTGCCGAAGGTTAGCCGCGATTTGACCTTCAAGCTGACAAGTCGTATTTGGGCAACACGCCCGTCAAGGGCTGACCCCAATGATTGGCAGTTTACTACTTCTGTTTCACTATTCGATCATGCCGTTAAGATGAAAAATGTCAACATTTCACCATCGTCCCTCTTTGCATAATTGAGTGCTGATACCACACAATTGAGTGTTTTCACCACTCAAAAATAGATCCTCAGAAATCATAGGGTCAACCCGAACGCTGCAAATCTGTGCCGAGGAAAAACGCGCCAGGGTGCGCCAGATTTGGCCTCGCGCAGTCTCGGGAAGGTCGAAGCCTGCTTGATGTTTCTACAATAATCCAAAGGTACTTATTAGCTTCCGAGCGACCATGTCAATGTCCTCTCTGGATTTAAGCTCACCAAACCCAAACTGCTGGAATAATTCGGCAAATACCCTGTTCATGTACTCCAACTCGGTGGGTGTAGAATCATAATCAGTCAACCGATTTTGAAAATCCCCACCATCGCAACTGATAATCAGATTGAACAGGTAATCAGCCATCGCCCCCATTTTTTCGTAGTTCAATTTTTCAGGTGTGTCCGTGGGCATGTGGTAATGTTCCCACCGACCGCAGGACAGAAACAGGTACGGGACTTCATTCACTCTGAATATGTGATGATCACTCAAATCACCAACATATTCATTTAATGCAGGAACAATTCTGATTCTCCCATCCACCTTGGTTTCCTTTATTACGTTCTCGAGTTCTGAATGGCTCTCCATCCCCGTAATGAACAAGAGATCTTCGAAACCTTTAATCGGCACGTCATGGCCCATCAGATCAAGAATGACAGCGCACGCAGTCTCTTCAGTTCTCTGGCTATGGTAGAAGTTAATCGAACCCATTGCCCCGGTGATAAAATTAGGCGGCTCCTCCGCATCAAAGAAGGCAATAATCGCATCCCGTGCCAGTGTCACTGACCTGAGCTTGTCAACCACCAGCAGTACAATCGCCAGTGCCGAAGCGTTGTCGTCAGCACCGGGGATGGGGCCGCAGGTGTCGTAGTGGGCACCTACCAGGATAGGAGCACGATCTTCTGCAGCTCCGGGTATACGCCCCACAAGGTTGGTGAATTGGGTCCCAAGTTGCGCGTATGGCAACGCAAAGGAATCACCCCGGTAGGGTTCGAGCCTCACTTCCTCCATCCGCTGGATAAGGTATTCCCTTGCCATGCGGTGCCCCTGCGAGCCAACCTGCCTTTCGCCGTGAGAGGTCAGGGCCAGAACATCTTTTCTTAGGGTTTCTACTATTCTGGTATCACCTTTAGCCAAATGAATCCTCTCATCGGTCATCAGTCGCTTTCCTCACGTATTTAGGGCCGAGTTCATGAGCAACATTTGCCACAACCGTTCTTAGGTCTTGTGACCTGTCGGAATTGATTCTGTACCTTTTCAGAATGCTCTCACTTTGCAGGTTAACGTTGTGTCTGTCCAGGGCTATCTGGTGGCCACGCTCATCCACTATGATGTGGTATTTGCCATCGTTGTTTTCGAAGGCAGCCACCAGGTCGTTCATGGTGGAGATTTTCCTATCATTCACCTGAAGAATGACCCTGTTTTTCAGATCGTGATAACCTACATTATGCTCGTCAGCGAGAACTTGGGTCAAGACGATGATTTCCCTCCGGTCATCTGTACGTCTCTTGTAGAAGTAGTGGTTCGCCAGATTGTCCGGGGCATCGAAAACCCATTTTGCACCCCAGGTCTTTAGGTAGTTGACCGTCAGTGGCTGGAACACCAGGCCACCCACGATGCAGTAGGTTGGGGCCATGTCGTACTGCTCGTAAGGTACCAGTCTGGAAAATTGCGAGGATTTGGACAAACTGAGGTCGATTTTGGACACTTTCCCCTGTCTCAATATTTCCACTGTAATGCTGTCATTTATCTGTTTTCTCTGGAACAGGTAGGAAAGATCGGTCCTCTCCCCTCTTCTGAACTCCACAGTCCTGTCGCTCTCCACATCCACTCCGTCCATGGCCATGATCACGTCTTCCGGTTGCAGGATACCCCTCGCAGGCGAGTCAGGGTCGATCTTCCTTACCAAAACCCCCGTCTGAGTGTCCGCCATGCCATACTTGAGCCTTATGTCGGGGTTCTCCATTTTCTGTGTGTATATTCCCAGTTCCGGGATGCCGTCATACCTGCCGTCGGAAATATCCAACAGGAAATGCTTGACAACCGGGGCGGGCACCATGTAGCCGATGTTCTCGACGTCACCCCCGGACATGGACTGGAAGGCCACGCCCACGAGCCGGCTACCCTTGATCACCGGGCCACCACTGTTACCCCCATTGATGGCTGCATCTATCTGACAAGCCAAAAGCTTGGCGAAACTGTGACTGTATATGCTGTGTTCGATTCTGGAAACCACCCCTTCCGTGATGCACAACTCGTCCCCACCTTCGGGAAATCCGTAAACAGCAACTCTGTCCCTGACGCTTGCCAGATTTCCAATCTTGATCGGACTCACGCCGGCAAAAAATGTTTCATCTTCCACTCTCAGTAGGGCCAAATCACTCTCATGGGCGACCACTTCCACCTTTGCCGTGTACTTCCTGGCATCCCCCGCTTTCTTCACCTGTATGAAGGTCTGATCCGCCACCACATGCGCGTTTGTCAGGATTCTTTTCCCGCTAATGATACACCCAGAACCGCTGCAGCTGTCCTGCCCAACCATCTGCCAAGGTCTATCGTAGTCATAGCTGTTAAACACAGTGTAGATCTTAACCACAGATCCGTTTAGGTCCTCGTCTGGCCACACCTGTGACGTCATCACCAACATCACAGCAAGCAACAAGAACCCCTTTATAAAATGTCTCATTTGCCCCTCCTGAGTGTTTGCACCCTCCACCGAACGAGAAAACCATGCTCTTCAGTGCAGCGTGCAGGTTTTTCCAAAAACAGGTGGTAAAACGCCGTTTTGACCCCAGGATAACGCGTCTTATTGACATATCCGGTCAATTGAAGGGATTCTTTGCGGCGGGTCGGATGTGGATTTATTCTTTTCTAGGGACGAAGGGAAATTTGATCGTTTTGTTGCCTTTTTACTGATAGCCGACCGCTGATAGCCTGTCCTGAGCGACTCGGCCTGAGCTCGTCGACAGGTCTTGTCGAAGGAGTCGAAGGGCTGATAGCTATTCTTCCGACAGATTAGGCCAAATGGTTGGGTATTTTTTAGTGGCAGGTTACGTGAAAATGGGGTCAGCCCTTGACTTCAGACAAATGCGTTGTCCAATGTCAACGGGCTGTTGCCCAAAGCCAATTGTCTATAGTTTTGGTTATAAGTCGTCAGCTTTCCCCTAATTTTGGTTCCTGTAGGAGCGGCTTTCAGCCGCGATTAGGCCTGCAAGCTGACAAGTCATATTTAGGCAACAGCCCGTCAACGGCTGACCCCAATGATTAATATGAGCTAATCAAAGCAGGACTGGCGTGGATTTATCGACGTTACTGCAGACTTCCAGTCTGTGACGACAGGTGGGATGGCCTCGAAGTTGAGGCGATATCCGGGAAACGGGGCCTCTGGGGATCATCGGATGAAGTTCCACCTTGGGAATTTAGAAGACAAACCAGGCGGTGATCCGCGACTGCCCGATTCTATTCTTCCCTTGCGCCTTGCTTCTCCGCCATGGTCACGCCTTGGTGTTGGCGGCGAATGCCTTGCGCCTTACGCCTCTGCTTTTACTTATCTTGCTCCGACCACCGATCCGAAAAAACAACAACCCCATTTAGAGTGTCCTTTTGGAACTTAAACTCCCTTCTTGCACGGCATTAGGGAGTCACTGTCAGCGCTTTTTCTATGGATTGCGGCAGGTCGATTGGGATGAAGTGGTTGTGGGGATAAAGGTAGTCTTCGCCAGATTCATCAATGACCCTGATAAGCCTATGTTCACCCGCACTGCTATCAGGCACGACCTCATAAATCTTGCGTACCTCTAGTGACACCGGATAGCCTTCGTTGCTGATACAGACAACAAACTGTTTTCCCTGGTTTTTTTGTTCCATCTCTATTCCCAGAAGATATGTTTGATCCTAATTTCCTTTTTGCCGATCCCATGGGCCACGTACCAATGTCACTCAGCTTTGCATACTGTGCCATCCAAAAGTCGAATTGTCGCCATTCCTTTTAACTTCCTCCACCGGCCAGGTCCGTAAGTTTTTCGCAGACGATCAATTTCTTGAATCGAGCTCCCTGCTGCGATTCTCTTAACGTCAATTATTTCACCGATAATATCAAAATACATCAGATCTTAGGCAAAGATTTAGTGCTTTGTAACTTGAGCGTTACACAATGGCCCAGCTCAACCGACTCAACAGACTAAAGCAATTAGTTGGCTGATTGCATGTTATCTACCACCTGCCGCAAAGAACTTCTCAAAAAGCTCCTTTGCTCTTTTGCATCCTTCCGGCGTGACAACAACCGATTTTGCTTTGCTGGCAGGATTTTCGATGAATCCTTTGTCATGAAGACGATTCATCGTATCCCAATCAAATCCTTTCCAGGCTCTTGCTCCATACTCGGTCTCGGCATGAAGCACTAGAAAAAGCAAGGCCAGTGTGTATTCATCCACTTTGTCTATATCGTATTCCACGATCCTAATCTCCTGGCTGACCGTCCTTTTGACCTCTGCGAGAGAAAATTAAAATTTCACGGACGTCCTCTGTTCTACTATCTTACCTTGTTGCAGACAATTAACTTAAATCCTTTGCCAACAGTATTTTCACTTCAGCCACAAAAGACCTGGCATTTTCCAGAACCTTTTCAACTTCCTCTGAACTGATTTGAAATCCTGACGTGTAGTCAGACCTTTGTCTGAGCTCAAACGCCTCGTGCAACCACTTTGACAAATCTTTACTGAAGATACCTGGCTTCACGTACTCCAAATCGAAAAGGGCAATGGCCCCACTGTGTTTAGATGTTTCCCGCTTGCGAGTTGCCAGAAGAGCAAGTACAGCATAAAACATGGCATAGTAAGCACGATTTAGTGAGGGCCGTCCAAGTCCTTTTCCGTGTAATAATCTGGCTGCCTCCAGCGATTCGTCGGCCTGCTCAATTCGGTAGTTCACCAACTCTCGGATATTTCCGCTGATCACGCTGCCACACCTTCCCGACGTATATTAGCTACAAGCGTACTCTCTGACATTGGTCCGTTTTCAAACTGATCTTTATCTAGAACCACAGTGGTAATTACCCGCTCGTTTTCAAAACCCACCTCCCATGCTAAGGCGCGAATCCACCGATCCAGCTCGCTATCCATATGGTCCAATACAACACAAACATCCAGGTCCGCATCCCACTCCGCGTCTCCGCGGATTCGAGAGCCAAAGGCCCAGATCCGTGCATTGGGAAAGCGACGACGCACACGCGTGGCAAACTCATCTAAAATTCTACGATCATCGGCTACCATCATAGCACTAACCTATCAAATTTAAATTCTATCGTATCGGTCCTCAAAGCATTCAGTTCTATGTATTCCTACCCTCTGCCGTAAGAGTGAAAGCCAGAACAGTCCCAAACACTATAGCACAACATTCCAAATCTCTAGCAGCTTTTCGTGGGGTCGGTCGGGTCGTCGGGTCGGTGTCGCGGTAGGAATGCCGGTCACCCAGCACGCCCCGCTATTACGACAAATGATAGCGCAGCGCAGTGACCCAATGACGGCGAAGTCTAATGACCCAAATCGCCTTGCGCAATGTGCCTTTCGCCTATAACATCCACTTGGTCCGACCACGAATCATCATCTCACATCTCAAATCCCAAATCCGCAATCCGAAATTCGAAATCCACAATGTCTCCGCATCTCCGTCTCTCCGCGTCTCCGCGTCGTTTCTCCCCTGCCCTATGCTTTTTCAAATCCGCAATCCGAAATCCGAAATCGCCTTCTGCTCTATGCCAGGAGAGAAAAGCAAATAGAAAAGAACGTCCTCATTTAATAGCAGGCACAGCCCTTGCAAACTGTATCTCGTACTGATGCATCTTAAAGCGCGAGGGTTGTGAAGTGATGAAGAGAATTACTTCCATAGTATGGTTAGCAGTCGTCTTCTTGCTCCTACTGCCCTGCTCTGCTTGGGCCTGGTCGGGCAAGGTGGTAGGGGTTGCCGACGGAGACACGATTACTGTTCTCCATGACAAACAACCTCAAAAGATCCGTTTGTACGGCATCGATTGTCCCGAGAAACGCCAACCGTTCGGCAACAGAGCGAAGCAGTTCACCTCCCAGCTGGTATTTGGAAAACTTGTCGAGGTCAAGCCCGTGACAATGGACCGATATGGTCGGACCGTGGCTTTTGTGCAGCTCAAGAATATTCTCGTAAACGAAGAGCTGATCAAAGCAGGACTGGCGTGGATTTATCGACGTTACTGCAAACTTCCAGTCTGTGACGACAGGTGGGATGGCCTCGAAGTTGAGGCGATATCCGGGAAGCGAGGCCTCTGGAGAGACTCAGGTTACGTCCCCCCATGGGATTTTAGAAGGCAGAAAAGAAATGCGACCCCGGTCGCATCTCGTAATGCAAATGAATAATTGAGCTCCGAGCCCATTTTCACAAAACTAAAAAACTAACCAACGTACCCTTTTCTGACAATCCTGGTCGATTTACTTTAGAAATGTCAGCTTCTATACGAATAGTGAGTCCTGTAGGAGCGGCTTTCAGCCGCGATTTGACCTTCAAGCTTACAAGTCATATTCGGGCAACAGCCCCTCAAGGGCTGACCCCAATGACTAGTCTTCATAATCAACTATAGAAACAACCTGCACCTTATCCGACGGCTCAATGCAGTAGTACTCATGATAATCATCTCTGGCGCACAGCACTTTTATGATGTTCTCTGGGGTAACATCCACAGGAACAGAACGTGCACTCCTACTTGATCCTACTACATGATTAATTTCATCAGGAATAATCAAAGTGATCTGCTTCATGCCTCACCTCCACGCTAAATAGCAAAACCGGTCCGGGACCTTGCTTCCGGCCGATTTTACCCTCATTTAAATAGGCTTGTATGACTGTTTGCAAAGAATTCACACTCCTTTCCTCGCGTTCTTGAACGAAGAGCTCACACCCCGGATTCTATCCAACCCCATAAGAGAGTCTGATGCCTTCATTTATTCAGTCAAAGAAAACCTGGTCCTTCCCCGCATAGAGGGATCTTCGATGGGCCATGCCTATCCCGCGCAGCGGGGGGCAGGTTTAAATGGCTTTGGGGTGTTGGAGTAAGGGGAAGTTATGAAATCCCAAATTCCAAGTACCAAATTACAAACAAATCTCAAATTTCAATACCCAATGACCAAAACAGTTTGGAATTTTGATTTTGGTTATTGTGATTTATTTGATATTTGAGATTTGTGATTTGAAATTTCCAATGCTCCATTACTCCTGCTGACTCCCGTGCGAAGGAAAGACTCCTAAAGCCCCCTTTGGGGGCAGCTCAAAGCCAAGTCCTACGGGCCTGGATTCTTTACTTAGATACTCCAATACTCCAGAAGTGGTTTTACCCAGAGAAGCAGTCAAACCCAGAAATCACCTTTGCCTGCAAAGCAATGTGAACCTACCACGGGTATTTGACATATCCGGTCAATTGGATGGACTTCTCAGAATGGAGGTTGGTTGAAGCTGTGGTTTCAGACCAATAAGAGTCAGGCGTAGACTTGATCCCAGTCAGAGGCCTTGCCCAGTGTATCTGAAAAGGATTAGCTTCCATTTTGCATTCACAGTGAAAGCTAGCCTCGAAAGTCACTTCAATCAAATAGCATCAGTACTCATTGACCGTTTTCTTTCTCACCTCGTATGGCAAAATGTATTCTGTCCATTCTGTCAGAGGAATATTAAGTAATGTCTTATATAGTGTGTGCACTGGGAGGTCATTCTCTTTTCCCAGCAGAGTACTAAGATAAATTGGTTGTTTAGATGCGATTAAGATGAACGCCTCTGCATCTCTTCTGTGGCCAGGATATGGTGCCATATGAAGACCAAATGAACCATTAGGGAAAACAAAGTCGGTGTTCGCCCTGGCAAGATTGTTTGACTGATTAAGACTGGGAAAAAGAATATTAACCTTATCATTGGACGTAAGGTTAAGGATTGTTAAATAACACTTTTTCGTTGGCGTGACTTTGATCGTAGCTTCTTCACCCTCCACGAAAACATTTTTATTCAATGTTGCTCTTAGTTTGAAATAGGGATCACGTTTTCCCTGAGACGGTACTATTCTCATTCTTAGAGTGACTCTGTAAGATGTCAAAGGGGGCCTGGTAAGAGATTCCTGGTAAGATTTCTGTTCCCAATTTAAGACCTGTTCTTCCAAAATGTACCCCTTGGAAAATGTCTCGATAAAATCCCCTAACAGACTGAAGTCTCGCACTAACGTCTGTGATCGCACCTCGACTCCAAGTGCCTTTTCGATGCCATTGGCTCGAGCATTTCTCAGTGCCATATGGCGTGCTTCCTCTGGTGTAAGTTGCTCTACCACCGCTTCGCCCGAAGCCACTACCTCTTTGGCAAACGACTCCTGGTGTTCAGCTGCCACCACTGCCTGGTAAATTACTGGAACGATTAACAAGACAGCAATACTTTTACACTTTATCCAAGGACTCACGGTAATCCATCCACAATGAGAATGTTATCTTTGTTTCGTAATCCCTTGACCTCAGGTTCTTGTTTTCCATTTGGGCCAAACTCCCTTCGGGAGATATCAGTAACACTGCTTTTCAGATAACTAGCTAGATCCGTGGCACTGATAACACCGCTCTTGTTTCTTGTAGCTTCGCCCCCTAATCCTTTGAGTAAGAAGTAGGTGAAGAGACCATGCTGCTTCTCTGGATAAGCATTGCTCACCTGGTCCGATCGTGCTGCTGTAAACACAATCAAATTCTTTTGAGCTAATATGGGATCTTTAATTTTAAGAACTCCGGGCCTTATACCCTCTACTAAGAGTTTTTGATTTTCTCCTCTACTAGCTGCGCCGCTGAAACAGGAATCGACGAAAACAAACACATTCTTTGCTTTAAGATTTCCAAGAGACGCATATAATTCTGATGATGAATAAGCTGTCCATCTTGGATTGGAAGGCTTGCCGTCATATGGAAGCAAATAGGGTATCCCCTCCCTGATTTGTGGAATTCCGTGGCCAGCGAAGTAAAAATATACAGCATCTCCTCTTTTTACCGATGATGGAAGCCGATCCTCCAGAAGGTCCTGAAGTGCACCCAAAGTAGCCTCATCATTGAGAAGAACAAAACAGTTCTTAGGTGGGATACGAAGTAGCCTCGTAAAATACTCCTTAACTGCCTGAGCGTCTCTTATTGCATAGGGCACTGAGGGTACATTGCGATACTTCTCCAGACCGATTACAACAGCCCATTTTCTATGATCAAGTCTTGCTGCAGGGTAACAGAACTCCATGACCTTTCTGTCTACGTCACAATAAAGAGAAAGGGGAGGAATATGTGGTCGCTTGGCAGTACCTGACTCTCTGTGCACGAACAGCGTTTCGCTGCTCACAACATTGTCAAAGTTGTAAGCGGTAATGACCAAGTTGTTCTGGCCTCTACTGAGATGCGAGGTGGCGAAAAACTCTTTTTTATTAATTTGAGAAGTAGCCTTCGTTTTAACACGCACTTTCTTGCTATTTACGGCAATACTAATCCGATCAATTCCTTTAGCGTCAGCAACGGTGCCATAAATATCCAGCTTATCTTGGTAAGTTCTTAGCCCATTTTGAGGTCTAGCTATAGCGAGTACCGGCCCTAATGAAGTGGTTCTGGAACGAACACCCTTCTGTTTCGAGGTGCTTGTTACCTCGATCACTCTTGGGCCTTCAGCCCTAACCAACAATATGTACTCGTGATCTTCATCTGGGAAATCGGATTGATTTACAGAAATTTCGATGGGTAGCGAACCAGGTTTAGCTTGCCGCGTTACCATAAGGTTGAAGTTTATTGTCTCGCTAAACGCTCCGGCTGGAATGCTCGGAATTGTCTTTTCTCTTGTGCCTATGATTTTGACATAATTGTCATATGAATCTTCGATATCCAGCTTCACCCTTACATTTTTCGCCTCAAGATTGCCCGTGTTCTGAACCTGCACGCTAAAGTCTGCCCTTTCATCCTGTTCTATGATGTTACCTCCATGTATTCCAGAAAGGGTGGCGTCACATCTAAGTCTTGGACTCATCGCATCGAGTGGTATCTCAACCATGCTGGTCTTTTCCATAAAATCCATTTCCTTCAGGGACACACGAACATGGAGTTTGGGCTTCACGAATTTTCGAGGGATTTTAAGGCTGAATCGCACAGATCCGCCGGTAGACTTAGGCTCTATTCTCCCTATGCCTATAGTTTGCGGTTGGTATTCTAAATCCGGGATGTCTACATCAAGTTCGACATTTTCGGCCAATAACTCACCGTTGTTGGCAGGTTTAATTTCCAAATCGAAGGTCGAGCCGTTGTTCACTCTGGTGACTTCTCTCCCCTTGTGAAAAATCTTTGAACTAAATGCGAGCATGGGCCTCTTAAACTCATAGTTCAGGACTACTGGCATGCTCGCTGCCTTACCTAAACGGATTTCAGATGCTGTGAGCCTAAAAGAGATATTATTTTTGGAAGTCGAATAGTTACGGGGTATTTGAATTGCTACTCTGCCTTTTGCGGTCTTGTGTTCTGGGACCGCACCTATAAAATCGTCTCCCTGAATTTCCTCAATCCCTGAGGCAAGCTCATCAAGAGCTAACGCAACACCTAAGGCCTCTCCTACACCTGAGTTCTCAACGAGTGTAATAATCTCTATAGTCTCGCCATTTTCAGGAATCCCGTTGCCATTACCTTTGGCGAGACCGGTATTGCTGTCGTTGATTTCGTACCTGGTTATTAGAAGCTTCGGCTTTTCCAATGCAGCCGTTGATATAATCAATTTTAATTTTTGGGAATCATATCCACGTTTTTCACTACAATGCAGCAAGAAGGATGTTTTCCCATCTCTTAGATTTAAACCGGCATCTAAATTGATATGTACCCTTTTTGTCTCTTTGGGCTTGATATTTCCAACAGGTATGGACTTGGGGGAACTTATATCTTTATGACCAGAAGCTACTTTTAGCTTTACATCAAAAGCTCTTCCTTGTCCCATATTGCTAATATCAGCTATAATTAGTGACTCCTCACCCGCGTCGATCGTATTATTTGGAATTATAGATTGAGAGTCTGAGTACTCAAGATTGAGGGTAAGTTTTGCTGGGAGTGTTTCTCGTTCGATTTCTTTTTGTTTTATTTCTGCAAAATATCCGAGATGCTCATCAATTGGGTTGGGGCGCCAGGCCAACTTTTGCCCTAGTGTTAGAAAAAAAGATCTTGTTACAATTTTAGCTGCTTCATGATAGTTCCAACGTGCACCTGCATTCGTTGAAGGACAACACTCGCCAGAAGCTTCAATATCCCAATCCAGTAAGGGCTTGCCAGATTTGGCATTTGCTATTAGTACATTGACAATCATTCTAAGCCTGACTGATTCTTTAGCCTCGCGATGGGTTTTTGTAAAATCTTCAAAGTATGTAGGAATTAGCCTTACAATAATATCGTATTTGTCATGATTGAAATCAGCTTCGTTAACATAGTCTACTTTCTTAAATATTAAGGAGAAAAACTCTTTTGCTCCTCCTTTTATATTAAATCCTGATAAACAGGGGTTTTTAAATCCATAAAAATACCATTCAAATGCATCTTTAGTACCTAGATTAATCGTGTAATTATTAAGATCGCTACAAATGACGGCTGCGCTTAATTGATATCTTTTCAGTTCCATATTTTCCAATGTTTTAATATCTTCGTCTATTACTGTAAAAAAACAAGTACTGCATCCATTACATAAAGACAAAACTAGGAATACGCCCCATAATGACACGATGATATTTCTATAGTTCCTTAGTATGGTCGCAGAAATATTTTTCATTGGAGTCTTTCGGTGGATAAGTAACCTGATTTGTCCGGCCACAAGATCCTCATTTATTAAAACATTTCTCTCGCCCGTTCCTCTTCGCTAGCATAGTTTTCCAGGGCAATAGGTGTGCAACTTTTGTGCCCTCATTTCGTATTCCGTCCTCGATTGGTGGTTGTGTGTACAAATGAAATTGTCGCTGTGTATATGACGATGAGAAATGGAAAATTACCTCAACCAGCCCGAAGGTTCAAATTCACATCTTTATCTAAACTTGGTTGGAATCATCTCTGGCAGAAGATATTGGTAAGTTTAAGGAAAGCGCCTACAAAAAAGCCCACTGCCCCATGACCCCATTAACACTCGCTGGCATTATCCTTGCTTTTAATCCAACAAGAAGGTCGTTACAGGTCCGATTGAAGAGGTAACGGAGGCAGAAAGATTTTGAGAAGCGTGGACTATTAGGGGGGGGTTTGGGGTGACAAAACTACCTGATCAGAATAAGAGCCACAGGAAGTTTGGACTTCTATTCCGTCTGAGTGATGGGGAGCCACTCCCCGAATCGCACCCGGTTGTCTCCTTGATAAATACAACTCCTCTGTCTGAAGAGGAAGTGCGAAGCGTGCTGGATAGAATTCCTCCCTTGCAGCCTAAAGAAGATGAGGTACAGGAGTTCTCCTTGCCCGCTGAATCGCCGCCACCACCTAGATCTAGCAAGGCACTCGAACTACCTTTTCCGCCATCAATCTCGAGAGAGACGCCTGAGAAACCTGCTCCAGGTCCCCTTGAGGTGCTCCGGTACGCTCCTGAAGGAGAAGTTCCTGTGGCTCCCTACCTCAGCATAACTTTCTCTCAACCGATGGTAGCGCTTGCAACATATGAATATCTGGATTCCAGGGACATACCTGTTAAATTGACCCCGCAGCCGGAGGGCAGGTGGCGTTGGGTGGGAACAAAGACTTTACTGTTTGAACCCCAGGATCTTTTCCCCATGGGCACTCATTTCAGTGTGGAGATCCCGGCAGGTCTTGTCTCTGCAATCGGAGGGAAGCTAGACACTGCGCTAAGGTGGCACTTCAGCACGCCGCCCCCCCAACTCCAACTGCAATCACACTATCCCGGAAGCGGCTATCAGAGCAGAAATACACTGCTTTTTCTAGCCTTCGACCAGAAGGTGGTTCCGGAGGAAGTCCTCGATCAAATTGAAGTCACCACAAAACGTGAAACATACCGTACACGGTTAGCCAGCCAAGAGGAGGTTGATGCCAACGATGACGTAAAAGAACTTGCAGGAAAGGCCGGTGACGGGTGCTGGTTTGCTTTTCGTGCTGAAAAGCCTTTCCCGGCCGGTACCAAGGTTGTCGTTACCTTTGGCCCAGATATCGCCTATGCAGAAGACCCTGCCAGGACGACACCAGCACAGTATTTCTCATTTATAACAATAAGAAAGCTAAGAGTGGTGAATTATGGCTGCGGTAAACGCAGGCACGGCCCTCCGCTAAAGCCCTGGTATATTCGCCTCAGCAACCCCCTTGATCTAGCAACCTTCGATCAATCGCTAATAGAGACAGAACCACCAATTCCAGGTCTGAAGATAGAGGTAGATGTAGATGGGAAGACGCTAAACATTTTTGGCTACACCAAAGGGCGCACAAATTACGAAGTTACTCTCAAGGCTGAGATTCAGGACGAGTTCGGTCAGACCCTAGGCGATGATCGGGTCTTGATCTTCCAGATCGACTCGGCCGGTCCGACAATCTATGCCCCCGGGGCTGATATGGTGGTTCTGGATCCCTCCGGGCCACCCTCTTATTCGATCTTCACCATCAACTTTCGGCAACTCGAGGTTCAAATCTATGCTGTGCGTCCGGAAGACCGGGTGGCTTTCCAGAAATACAAAAAGGAGAGCCCGAAAAGCTTTCAAAAGGAACCGCGGCCTACACCACCCGGCCGCTTGGTTCTGAAGGAGATCGTCTCGACCAATGCCAGCGTAGACGAGCTCACAGAGACGGCTATCGATTTTAACCCAGTTTTGGATAACGGCTTCGGCCAATTCGTCTTGCTGGTATCACCCCTCCACGGAGAGAACGATTCGGCTTCCTTGAACGGTTCGGGAAAAAAACCTGCCGTCCAAAAGTGGATTCAGGTTACCAAAATCGGCCTGGATGCTTTTGCCGACCATGAAAATCTGACGATCTGGTGCAATTCACTGTTAAACGGCAAACCCTTGGGAGGTGTGGAGGTCATCCTACTTCCCAGCGGAAACAGAGCCACCACAGACTCCAGCGGCCTAGCCAGCCTCCAATTACCAAACGAATCCGCCTGCCTTGTGGTTGCACGTCGAGATCGGGACACAGCCATCATCTTAGAGAACAGAGATGGGTACGGCAGTGATGGCTGGAAACGTCAGGAGATAGAAGACCAGTTGGTCTGGTATGTGTTCGATGACCGCGGTATCTACCGGCCTGGTGAGAAAGTGCAGCTGAAGGGATGGATCCGCCGCATGGGAATGAGCAAAAATGGCGATATCACATTGCCGCCCGAAACGGCCAGAAAAATAGAATACCAAGTTTTCGGACGGGGGATGGAAGAGATTCTGAGTGGAGAGTTCACCCTGAACGTCTTGGGCGGATTCGATATTGCCTTTTCGTTGCCGGATAATATGAACCTTGGCCTAGGAATAGTCCGACTCAGAGTGTTGGGTGGCCAGGAAAATATTCACGGTCGAACGCACCCCCACGCTTTCCAGGTGCAGGAATTTCGTCGGCCAGAGTTCGAGGTTTCGCTTTCCTCCAACGAAGGACCGCACATGGTCGGCGGTCACGCACAAATGTGCGTCACAGCAACCTACTTCGCAGGTGGTAGACTTCCTGACGCTGACGTCACCTGGCGCGTCTCTTCATCAAGAGGATATTATCAACCACCCGGTTGGGACGGCTTCACCTTTGGCGCATCGAGAGCCTGGTGGCGGGGTGGGTTCGATCCATTTATGATGGAAGAACAAAGCAGAATCTACACCGGTCTTACTGATCAGTCCGGGACTCATCGACTGCGTATCGATTTTGAATCTGTACATCCCCCGCGACCGACAATCGTCACCGTCGAATCCACCGTCATGGACGTCAATCGACAGGCATGGACCGCGACGAATCACCTCTTGGTGCATCCAGCCCAATTCTATGTCGGGCTCCGCAGCGAGCGCCTCTTTGTGGAAGCTGGCGAACGGTTCCAGGCGGAGACAATTGTCACCGACGTGGACGGCAATCCTGTGCCGGGCCTGAGCATCAACCTGTGCGTGACCAGTTTAGACGGAGACATCAAAAGAAGCACCAGGCTAGGTGAGGGGAATATCGAGCAAGATTGTACACTCAAGTCTGCACAAGAGCCGGCTCAATGCGATGTCACTTTTCCATTTTACGGTGCCTACCGCATCACAGCGACCATCGAAGATTCCCAAGGGCACAGGCATCAAAGCGAAATCATCCGGTGGGCGAGATGTGGCCAAGCAGTGCCAACCCGCAATTTGGGCCAAGATGACGTTGAACTCGTCCCTGACCGCGATGAATATCTGCCTGGCGATACAGCGAAGATAATGGTGCAGGCTCCCTTCTATCCGGCAGAAGCTTTATTAACCCTCCGTCGTTCGGGACTTATTCATGCCGAGCGATTGACGATTAATAGCCCCTCCGTCACGTTAAGAGTGCCTATCGAGGAAACGTATATCCCAAACGTGCAGGTCCAGGTGGACCTGGTGGGAGCGGCTCCCTGCGCTAGTGAAAAGGGTACGGTCGACGAAGGGCTGCCAATGCGACCTGCATTCGCCGCTGGTGCGATAGAACTGCGAGTCCCACCCTTATCCCGCACTCTTCTTGTCGAAGTGACCCCGCAGAATACAGTGCTGGAGCCAGGCGGGGAAACGATGATCGACGTTGTCCTCAAGAATGCAGCCAGTGATCCTGTCGAGGGAGGTGAGCTTGCAGTTGTTGTGGTAGATGAGGCCATTTACTCCCTAATGGACGATCGGACAAGCGGTCTCTTCAGCATCTTTCTCCGCCATCGAAGAACTCATCCCGTGAACATCTTCTACCCCGACAGAGAAACGGGCGTCAGCGACTATCATTTGCGCAGTGATATTGTGCTGGCAAACGCGGAGAAACTGATAGCGGCGGGCAAAGATGCTGACTCTCCATCTTTGTCCCTACGCCAATGCCTCGAGAGACGGAACTCGGTGAAGGTGCGCATTGACTTCGACGCCCTGGCAACCTTCGTGCCAGCGGTGCATACTGATGCCTGCGGACAGGCTCAGATACCGGTAAAGCTCCCCGACAATTTGACACGCTACCGCGTCATAGTGGCGGCGGTGGCCGGATCTAATCAATTCGGCCGTGAGGAGTGCTTTATTACCGCCAGGCTACCGTTAATGGTGCGCCCCTCAGCACCTCGCTTTCTCAATTTCGGTGACCGCTTCGAACTGCCGGTGGTGGTTCAGAACCAGACCGCCGAGCCATTAGATGTGGACGTGGTGGTAAGAACAGCCAACCTCAACCTAACTGGCAGTGAAGGTCAGCGGGTTACCGTTCCTGCAAACAATCGGGTGGAAGTACTGTTTCCGACGGCAACTGAGAGTCCTGGCACAGCTTCTTTTCAGGCAGGCGCCGTTTCGAGCCGATGGGCTGACGCTTTAGAGTCGAAGCTCTCTGTGAGAACGCCGGCCACCACTGAATCCTTCGCCACATATGGGGATATCAGCACCGGGGCGATCGTCCAACCCGTGATCGCACCTGCAAACAATTTTCCTCAGTTCGGGGGACTTCAGATTAGTGTCACCTCCTCAGCCTTGCAAAACCTGAGCGATGCACACCACTACATAACCACCTACCCCTTTGAGTGTTCAGAGCAGCTTGCCTCGCGGATTCTGTCGCTTGTGGCTCTCCGCGAAGTGCTCACGGCCTTCGATACGGAAGGCTTACCATCTCAAGAAGAATATGTGAGTATCACGCAGCGAAACATTGTAAAACTAGAGCGAATGCAAAATCCCGATGGCGGTTTCTCTTTTTGGAAACGGGGTGAGAAATCATGGCCCTTTCAGAGTATCCATGCATCCCACTCCTTACTGAGGGCCAGGCACGAAGGGTTCGACGTCCGACAGGAGGTGCTTGAGCTCAGTCTCAAGTATCTGCGCGGTTTCGAGGCGCACATCGCCAATTCCTTCGGCGGCGAGGTTCAGGCTGCATTGAACGGTTACGCACTTTATGTGCGGAGTTTGATAGGTGACACAGTCGTTGAGAGGGCTCAGCAGCTTATCAACGAACTGGGTCTGGAG
>CAJIBP010000884.1_pt1 | contig 17538 bp, 15 predicted proteins | sample 9199361 | NCBI WGS metagenome assembly CAJIBP01 (sample SAMEA7708308, study PRJEB35096) | sediment metagenome | biome: marine neritic benthic zone biome [ENVO:01000025]; feature: sediment [ENVO:00002007]; material: shallow marine sediment [ENVO:03000034] sea grass bed [ENVO_01000059] ...
CCCAAACTCATCTTTTAAGCCCTCCATCTTGTAGTCTAAATCGCCGCTTTCTATTCTTCGCGTTGCCTGCAAAAGTGCTTTGATGGGTTTCGTAACTTCCCCGACAAAAACAAGACCGAGACCTGCAGCGATGAACGGGGCGAAACCCACGAGCACATAGAGTATAATTTTTGTTCTATTAACATCATGGTAAGAAGATTCAGTTTTCGCTGAAAGCTTGGCACTCGTCGTGTGCACTATATTGTCAAGATCTGTCGCTAGCTTTTGCGCTGAGTTGAGGGCATTGTTGTACTCCATCTCAGTCCTGTAGCGATTCGCCCTCAAGGTCAAGAACCTGCTTAATGACTCTTTATACTCGTTAATCTCATTCTTCAAACCATTGAGTGTATTAAGTACACGTTCATTGGTCGATTTCTTGAGCCACTTCGCTGCCATTGCAGAGCGATGACAATCAAAACATGTTCCCATCCCGTTTTCTAACTTTGTTACATTATCAATAACGATATCAATGCCAGCTGCATGGGGTGTGTATCTGAGCTTAAGATCGGACTCTACTCTCTTTATATTTCTTAACAACTGTTCTCTAAGTATTTCAACCTGATGGAGCATTACCACATAATCCAGTTTTGCAGTTGCAGTTTCCATAGTAACTATTGTGTACGTACCGCCCATCAGGAAAATCAGACAAATTATAGTTAATGCTATGGCTATTTTTTTCTTCATTATTCATTCCGATAATTATAGGTGGCAAGATTCAGGCCTATTTCTTTTGCATATTTATACACACTTGCATAATCTTCATCCGTGGTCTCTAGGAATCTCCGCGCCCCAAGATTTCTCAATACCTTTACACCATCTGGGTCCTTATCCATATTCAGTAGCGACTCTTTCAATCCAGTTTTGACAAAAATGTCAAGGTCTTTTCGCACAGCCAAAGCATTCTCAGGCACGTCAGGCGATCTTGCCAGAATAACCAGCTCATTTCTTATTCTGCTATCGTCAGCTTCAAGCCTTGAGAATACTGTATTTTTTGCCGCGCCTATGCCAGACTTTCTATTTAGTACATCATAGATTACATCTTCGTGGGTGCCCGCAAAGTAGGTCTCTTTAAAAAAAGTCCGGTAATCATTGATCCCATGCGCTTTGAAGTACGTAAGGGGAAGGAGGTATCCAGCTGTTGTTGCCTTATCCACAAAGACAAAACATTTTCCCTTCATGTCTTTTGCCCCCCTTATGCCACTGTCTTTCCTAACAAAGATTAGACCGTGGTATGTGGATACACCTTTAATGCTCTCAGGTCTTGCGATAGATTCAATCCCCAGTTTTGCATGGGTCAGTGTATAAGTAAAACTGCCAAAGAATGCTCCATCCATCTCTGCAGAGACAAAATTATCAACAATATTCCCATATCGGGTAAGAACCTTTAGTTCAATATTTACGCCAATCCTTTTCGAGAGGTAATTGGCAAGAGGTTGATACCGTTCAAGTTGTTTAAATATATTATGCTCAGGAATAAGCCCTATTGTAAGGTGCCTTCCCTCCCTTTTTGTCTCTGCGATCGGGACAGTCCGGAGTGACTCTCCCGCCTCACTGGAGCCCATTATTATTGTTATGCAAAGACAAACTGAAACGAGTAATCTACGCATACCGAAATGGTCTATTATCTTTTTCCTGTCGGACTTGATCAGGGGAACCTTGCCCGGACTATTCATGAATCTGCGTCGTGAGACCGTGAAGATGGCCGTTCCACCTGGCCAGCCGATGATATCATTTTCCGCTATTAAAGGCCACCAGAAGGGCTGGAAACGCTTGACAGCTAGGGCGCCTCAAGGCAAAGGCGGGCCGTGACCGATTAGTGGGATCCAACAGATAGCTGGGCTTCTTCGTCTACCAACTCTGGCTGCTCTGCATCCAGGCAGAAGAGTCTCCGGGCAACATCCAAGTATTGGTCCTTCTGTCTGCTGCTGCTGGTGCGCCTCAGGAACAGGATGGGATCATGCAACAATTTGTTGACAATGGATTGGGTGACAACTTGCAGAGCTTCAGTTTGCTCCTCTGAGAGAGAATCTAGCTGACCAAAACTCCTGTGGATCTCTGCCCGGCAGATCTCTTCAGCCTTTTTCCGGAGGCAGATAATTGTAGGAACAACCTCCAGGGTACGCAGCCAGCCCTCAAATTTCAAAGCCTCAGCTGCAATGATGTGCTCGGCCCGCGTCGCCTCTTTTGACCTCTCGGTCCGATTCATCTCCACAATGGACTGGAGATCGTCGATATTGTAGAGATAGACGTTGTCAATCCGGTTTACCGCAGGGTCAATATCCCTGGGCACTGCGATATCGATGCAAAATAGCGGTCGGTTGCGGCGGGCCCTCATCTGCTTTCTGACGTCTTGAAAACTGATTATGGGCTCCGGAGAACCTGTGGAGCTGATGACGATGTCCACCCGCTTTAGCTCATGAACCAGTTCTTCCAGGGCCACGATGGCCGCATTGAACTGTTTGGCCAGTACCACGGCCCTGTCCAGACTGCGGTTGGCCACAACAATCTGCTCTACCCCGTGGCTCAGCAGATGCTCGGCAGCCAGCTCAGCCATCTCGCCAGCCCCTACCAGCATAGCCTTTTTTCCTTGCAGGTCATGGAATATCTTTTTGGCCAGTTTCACCGCAGCATAGCTTATAGAAACTGCACTGCTACCAATACGCGTCTCTGTCCGCACCCGCTTTGCCACTGAAAAGGACTTGTGCAGGAGCCGATTAAGAACCACCCCTGACGTCTTGGCCTCTACCGCATCCCTGTAGGCCTGTTTGATCTGGCCAAGTATCTGAGATTCGCCCACCACCATAGAATCTAGGCTGGACGCCACCCGAAAGAGGTGCTTCACTGCGTCATGGTCAAGGTAGATATAAAGGTAAGGTTTGAGCACCCCACTGGTCTGTCTGTAGACATCAGCCAAGTAACGCACGACTTGGCCGATACCTTGATCAAGCATTGACGTGGTGAAGAGGACTTCCATCCGGTTGCAGGTGGAGATGAAAAAGACCTCCTTCACCGGTGGAAGCTTCGAAATTTGTTCAAGTGGCGTGGCGCCGTCTACACAGACAGCTGCAAATTTTTCCCGGATTTCAACCGGGGCGGTCTTGTGGTTCAATCCAATGAGAACGATACGGTCCATAGTTCCATGGTCACTGGTACTTTCTTTCTGACCACCCCCTAATTTGGGTTCTCCCCAGTTTTGCGTCGATGGATAATCCAGCACTCAGAGTACCAAACATACTGCGACAGGGTGAGCTGAGAGGCAAAGAGCATTTCTTCGCGCTCGCTTGGCCCGCACCGATAACGGCATCTACGACAAGCGGATCCCAGTGACGAGCAACCATGGTTTCCCCCACTTCTGGAATGCCAAGGTCAACGCTCACGCAATGACTTCCCCACTTCCCCAGGACTGCAACCTGAATTGCCGCGACTATGCTGCTTTGGTGAGTAGCTCATTCTGGCGCTACTTAATCATCTGCGCCGTATGTACGCAAAACTGGGAAGAACCCTAATTTGACTCTGATGAGATGGCAACCTCAAGCTGAGCGTGCCTTATTGAGTGAGTAACCACCACTGTCTGGGCTCGGGATCACTCCTATGCAATGAGACTTATCAATATGCGTGCCAGAATGATATATGACTGAATAACCTTGTGATCCCAGTGGCTTATACAATTACAAGGTGTTCATTCTTAGTGGCTACTTGGTGAAATCCCCAGCGTTGTACGGTGATCTCACCGGACCTCAAAATTAAGCACAGGTTGTTTGACACAATTTGCTGGAGGTTGATAACATTCTTCGCCGAAATTTTTATCTAAATCGATTCTGAGCTCCGTGTTTGCGCTTCCTGGGATCGTGGAAGAATTTAAACTTGAATAGCGCATCAATACCATGGCAATCCTTACACATCAAATCAGAGGGCTGTATTCTAAGAAAACTGTTGGTCGCATTGCCCTCAACATTGACGCCCTCACCTTTGCGAGGCGATCTGGGGTTCCATTGATGGACATTGTGGCATGATGGGCAGGAAATATTTCCTACTGTGACCGGTTCACCTGATGCCTCGTGAAAGAGTGGAAGATAATTGGTTTCGCCTTTGATCTTCCCCTGGAGATTAACAAGTTTATCTTGCGGATGAGTTGAGATTCGAGGAACTTTCTCTCTGGCGATACCGCTCGGTGAATGGCAGGAGGTACACAGCCTCTCCATCACGCTCGTACCCTCCCCAAACTCTTGGGCCCACAGTTTGATCTTGGTTTTACTGTTATGAACGAGATGACAGACGCCGCATATTCCGGATTCAGCCGGTGTTTGACCGATGATATTCCTGTGAGAAAGCGCTGTTATGGTTAGGTCGTGATCGGTCTCTTCAAGCTTCGCCTCACTTGGATGACAGTTCCCACAGAGCTTGGCTGAGGGTGAATTCTCTAATCTCAAGAAGCTGTTTTGCGAGTTGCCCTCAACATCGAGATGGGTTCCATCCACAGTTGGCAATGGGTTCCATCTATGTGGATCATGGCACGTTTGACATGTGATGACACCGTCTTTAGAGATTGTTCCGTCAAAATCATAGAGTGGTAGGGTGGTCGGAAGTCCTTTTTCAGAAGGCGAGATGTCTACGGGGTGAGAATAACCGTGGAGTACTTTTTTCCTAGCCAATCCTCTCTCATGATGACAGCCGACACACAAATCCTCAGCACCACTGGCATCAGCTGCGGTCGGGTCCTCTCCGGCCCACAAGTACCCTTTCTGGGAGCCGTGCACGAGATGACAACCCCCACAGAGTCCAGGTTCTATCGGTCTCTGTTTCAAAATGTCTTTTTCTCCCGAAGCAAGTTTACTAAGATCATGTTTGGAGTTGGCGATCTGAAACTTGTTGCGATGGCATTCACGGCAGATATCTGGCGACTGTTTTCTTAAAAAGGATCTGGTCTTCTCCTCCCCATCATCTTTTGCCGTTTGTCTCTTTGTTGAATTTGCCGGTGATCCGTGAGGTTCATGGCAGGTGGAGCAGGTCATTATCCCTCTTTTGTCCTGAACGTTGTACTTATTGAAGAGTGGAAGTGTCATCTTTCCCTTTTCAGCATCGACAGCTGAAAAGACAGGACGTTCTTCCTTACTTCCAAATGGATTGACACCCAGAGGGTGAGTATAGCCTGGTGGGCTAGTTTTCTCACCGATATTCCCTTTACTGTGACAACTCACGCAGAGCTGTGTAGTGAAATCATTTTCTCCGCTAAGTCTTCTGGCTGGTTTATGCGGCAGGTGGCATGCCGAACATACACCTGCCTCCGCCACGGTTTTTCCTTCCAGATTCCTCTCACCGGGCGCAGAGTGGATCAGGTTATGCTTGGTATCCAGCAGATACTCTTTGTCTGGGTGACACGACAGGCATAAAGAGGATTTTCTATTTCTCATGACCAATAGGAATTGCGTTTCTGCTTTGTTATTGTGCACCTTGTGGCAGGTCAGACAGGTTATAGTACCTTTGTAGCCCAAGCTCGAGCCGTTTCTAAGAAGCCTCTCTGGTATGCTAGCTGTTTCAGGCGCAACATTTATGACATGAAAAGGCTTTCTTGTACCATCCGGCGCAAAAATGTTCTTGTCGCGATGACAATCGAGGCAAAGGACTGAGTTCCCGGCGCCTTCGATCAAAAAGCTCTCAACCCGCGATCCGTGAGCTGTATGACAGGTCTCGCAGATAATCTGGTTCTTTTTTCGACCTGTGACTGCACCCAGGGAGATGAGCTTTCCGGGAATTCTCTGCTGCATGGCGCCAACAGGGTGATTCCCGGCATCTATGCCGCCATCTGCCTTCGAATGACACATGCGGCACATGGCAGAATCTTTGTTTGAGGTTCTCATAAAGATAGTTTCTTCGCTGTCCGGGCCACCCTGGACGCCGTGAGCCGTATGACAGGTCGAACATTGCATTCTGCCATTTTCATCCAGAGGAAATATCTCAGGTATTTTCATATCCTGAGGCGGCGGCGTGTTGACCTTGTGCCCGGAATCATCCTCCAGTCTCTCCCTGGAGTCCTTCACGCTTCCGTCATGACAGGAGAAACACATATCAGGTGTTGCCACGACCTTTTCCGATTGATATTCGACAAAATCCGAACCCTTACCCTCAACGAAAAAGGTATCGATCCATCGGTAATGACAGATGGCACACGCCTTTGCTGAATTGGGATTTCTTCTCGAATCGCCGGTTGCTTGGGAGCGATAGAATAAACAGAACGAAAAGATCATTAGAGCCGTCAGGTATATTATTCTTCTATTTATTTTAATATGATTCATGGGATATTCAATGCAGATTCACTCAATAACACCTTCTAGTTGATATACACTTACCTTATCTGCGAGAGTTTCTACAACATAGAGCCTATTCTCGTTGTCTATGAACAGTCCCGCAGGTGTCCTGAACTTTTTAACCTCCCCACTTACCACCTCGCCAAGCACAGCGTAAAAATCGCCGCTTGACTCAAAGACTTGGATCACCCCCATGTAACTGTCACCCACATACACCCTGTTGTGTGTATCGATGGCAACTCCCTTGGGTCGAAAGAACTCTCCTTTTTCGACCCCCCATCCACCAATGGAGGAAATAAACGACCCCTCGGAGTTCAGTACTTGAACCCTTGTATTGATGACGTCAACAATGTAGAGGTTGTGCTCCTTACCCAAAGCCATGAGAAAAGGAAACCTGAACCCGCCTTCGCCACTACCGTGTCTGCCGTAGGTGTTTACCCATTTAAGGGTTGAAAGGTCATATGCCAGAATATGATGATTGTCATTGTCGACGATGTAACATCTATTGTTAGATTCATCCACCACAATATCGGTGGGATCGGCGGGATGACCATTTTTTGGAGGGATTTTTATCTCTGCAATATAGCTTCCCCCGGCGCTGAGTATCTGCACCCTGTGATTTCCGGAGTCCGCGATATAAACCTTGCCAGAACTGTCAACGTCGATTCCCAACGGAGACCTGAATTCGCCTGTTCCGGTGCCTTTTCTGCCAAACGAGGATACGAACTTGCCATTGCGACTGAAAATTTTGATCTTATTGTTTACGCCGTCTACAACATAGATTAGTCCTTTCTTAGAAACCGATACATCACTCGGCTTGTTGAATTGATGGCTGATTTCAAATATCAACTTGAGATTTATTAGTCTAATAGCAAAGACAGGAACTGTGAAGAAAACTAGTAAGACACTTGGGAGTAGAATAAACGAGAAAAAATATGGTCTGTAAGCGTTAGTTAATAACTTCGGCGTATTATTAACAGACTTTTTGGCAGACTGGCACACATCTTCCAAAATCATAATGAGAGGTCTATAATTGAAGCTCCCTGCAGCCCCGCTGAAGCGGGATCTCCGCTTCGCTCCGACAAGCTGCAGGGAATCTTCGACTGTGAGGAATCGGCCTATTTATCAAGTTCGCTCGCTAACCCCGCAGCCCCGACGGCGGGATTTCCGCTCCGCTCCAACAAGCTGCGGGGAATGCGCTCGCTGGTTCAGTTCAATAAATTGCTGCTGTAAATTACTTCCCGAATAGATTTGGGAAGTAAAAGGTTCTGTATTTAGTAACTAACCCTTTAATGTTTATATAGATAAGATCTTGAGTCTTTTTGTAGTCAAATCCCAGTTTTTCAAAATCCAAAATACTTTTCGCAGAGTGACATTGGTCACAAGCAACCGATATCTCTTTTCTCTCAACATCCTTGTGAAAATATGCTAGTTTTTCCTTTCTGACTTCTGGCTTTAGATTTTCTTTCAGCATAATGTACTTATTCGCTCTCTCGGTGTCTTGGATATTCATAAGCCCTTGCCTTTTTCCTCTATCTATTGAAAAAGCAGCTATTCTCGAAATAAAGTGTTTATCAGTCTTATGGGCTTTGTTTGTTCTGGGGTTATAGTATGTCCCAAACGGCTCGCCGCTAAATTCTGCATTTTCAGTATCTTGCCAATCGTAGACGAGACGATCAGCAGTACTTTTTTTTATATGACATACCTCACAAGACATGAACCCCGTATGCATGTTTAGAAAAGCTCTTACCAGTTTGTTGTTACTATGCGGATATATAGGGTGACAAACTCCACATGACGATTGATCTTTCAAACTGACAATGTAAGATTGCTCGTTTTTGTGCAAATTCTCTATAGGATACTTAAGAATCTCTTTAGCATCGTCCTGGTGACACTCGGTGGTGCAATCAGTTTTTGTTTCGCCTGAGTGGGGAACCTTTATGATAGTCGTGTGGCATTCTTGGCAACGAAATTTACCATGCGGTGAGCCGATGAACTTCTCTTCGCTAATGTGGAGTACCTTGAAATCTCGAGTTTCTTCAAGCCTTACAAGTCCAGGGTACTGATGGCAGGTGAGACAGCCGCCCTCATCCAGGCTATAGCTAATATTCGCCCCGAGAGACAAGAAATAACCAGCAAAGATCAGTAAAATCGAAAGGACGAGTCTTATCATTTGGTTGATAAACTCTCTGTTATTGATCCTATTTGGCTTACTCTACAGTAGGTACCACATCCTCTGGCTGGCTCAAGTATTTACTGCACCGCTTTCTCAAGGCCAAAATCAATTTGGGAAGGGAGGTAAAATTTTTTATATTTTTCAATCATGCCAACTATTTCTGTAGAGTTTAGGTGATCAATCCTTTGTCTAGGAAATCCGAGTCTGGCGAAATCAAGATACCCCTCTTTTCTGTGGCACTCAGAGCAAAATACCGGTTTGTCAGATATGTGTTCGTGAAGCTTTGCTTTTGCCTGTGCGATCTGATCAGGAGTGTATTGATCTTTATACTTTATGTACTGTTGTGCGGCCTCCTCGCTGACCGGCCTGAAAATTCGTGTCTTGACTCCTTCCATCATTTGGACAGGGAAGATCTTCGCTTTGTACTTACCGTATTCCCCTTTCACTTCTCTGGATATGGATCCAGTCTCACGATCAACCCAGGCAAAGTATATCAGTTTTCGACCGGGTTCTTCGCGAGCATGACATACTGAACAGGCCATAAATCCGCCATGAAAGTTAAGCATAGACCTGACTTTCTCTTCCTTACTGTGTGGATATGTTCCGTGACATGTTAGGCAAATAGGTGGCATATGTTCCGGCGGCGAAACATATTCATCTACCAAGTGAAAATGGCCGCGAGGCACCGCCTCTTTCTCTAACAAGATTTTCCTGAAAATGGCATCCTTACCGGAAACCTTAGCCGGCTCGATCTCTTTCTTGGCATCAACATGAGGAAAGTAGACCAACTGAAGTAGCCAAGCGCCGAACAACACGAATGGCAAGATGTAAATAAATTTCAATAAGAGAATGGGAATAGTCTTTATAATCCTGATAACTTTGCCAATGATATTAACAAGTTTACCCATGGTGGTCAAGCCTTCTTGATCTGAAACACCTGTTCGAGGAACACTAGCCTGGATGTTTCATGAATTGCCGTCGCGAGAACGCGGATATGGGCGTGCCACCTGGTAACCGTCCCGCGGTACCGCGGGATTGGTCCCGAACCGTACCTGAACGGTACGTTGCAAGGGCCGACACCCGCGGACACCAGGAAGGACGGCCGTCTCCGCGGTCGCAGCAGGTGATTTCTGAAACATCCGGGCTAGGTGGCCTATGGGCTGAGTCCATGCGCGCTGCATCTATGTCTAAGACCTACTGTTCTTCGTGAAGAAAAGCTTTCTGGAGCTCAGGGTCAGCCATGATCTTTTCATAATGCAAAGGAAACTCTTCTCTCATCTCCTCCTCCTCTATCAAACCGGTAATCCACATGTTATCGATCGGAAATTTTCGTGGTCTGAGATGAACCTCGTACAAGTGCCATACCATAATCGCCAGGCAGGCAAGGATTGCTTCCATCCCGTGGACGATAGTAGAAATATCCAGAACAAATTTCGGCCACATTTGTTCTGTCCAGAGAAGCAAACCGGTTACGGACATCAATGTGGCACCGGCAATCAATGCACCATACTCCAGTTTCTGTTTGTAGTAGAATCTGTCATATTCAGGAGGTTTCTCTCTGACTCGCAAAAAATAGAGCATAGTGCCCACCATGTCTTTTAGATCCTTGGATCTGGGTAGCATATCAACCAGCCAGCGACGACCAGCCGGTCTAAACAGAAGGTAAAATACATGGTATAAGCTGACCAGAATCATAGTAGTACCGGCAAGTCGATGTATTATACCGCGATAAAAAAACAACACGTCTCTCGTCTCACCAAGTTTATTTACCACGTCTTCGGGAAGCTTTAACATAAATCCGGTGATGGCCAAAATAACAAAACATATTACGAAAATCATGTGCTGCACTCTTTCGCTAAAATTCAGCCGGATGAAATATCTTTTCACGCCAACAGATTTATGATTGAGTTTGCTCTTAGGAACTGAGTTTTCTTTCGTCATAATTGAGTCCTTGCAACCTAACAGACCAGATCAACGGGATTTAAGGTGTTTTCTGCTTGCCATAAAGTCCAGCACTTGATGCAAAAGCATAAAACCAATAACGCCGGCTATTAGTAGTTTGTAAAATAACTTAATTAAATTCAGTATCTTATAGTAAAATATCTCGTCCGCCGTCATATCTTTTTTAGCGCGCTCTAGAACCAGAGAAATATCCGGATCTTCCAGGTTTGCGAGGCTGTTTCCCGCCATCATCTGCGCTTTCTCTCCATAGGCATGTACCCTGCCGGTAGCAAATTCCGCTGTGGCACCAGAATGACATGACTGCAGGCCCCCTGGATTACTGCACGTTTTTACTCTATTTGCCATGTTAATTGGTGAGATACGGTCGGTTCTAGGGCGTATGTCATGTGCAGAGTATCCAACTGGCACGTGGCAACTAATGCAATCGGGAGCATCTTTGGCTCTATACTGTACCTGGATCCAATGAAAAGTATCTTTGTAAGTGTCGACGGTCTCGAGACCATGACGTGCCATTTTTTCTCGATCTTCATGACAGCTGGTACACAACGCTACGATATCTTCCTGACTCCTTCTCTTCCTCATACGGTGAGTAAAATGCGAATAGAATCTCTCGGCCCACTGGGATGTAGGGTGGCAACCTAGGCACCTGGCCAACGTCTCCTTGGATAAGGCTTCTGAGCTACCCCACATTCCGCGAGGAGGATCATACATTGAGTTATTGTGACAGTACTTGCACGTTGGCAAATCTTCGGAAAAACGTTTCGGATTCTCGTCTGAGCCGACTCCATGAACGCTTGCCCGGTATTTCTCAACCATGGTTGTGTGTGAAAATTCTTTCCCGGTGGATGGCTCTTTTATATGGCAATTCGTAGAACAGTCAACTTTTTTGACATTGCCATGCGGTATCTTGTCGAGTCCAGCATGGCAACTTTTGCACCTTAGCTTTCCGTGAACCGACTCAGTGAAGAGCTTTTCATTGACATAGTAAATTTTCTTCATACCCGCTTTGTCATACCGTCCCATGTTGGGATATCTATGACACAGTAAGCAATTCTCTGTGTCGGGAAGTACAGCCGATTGCGCATACGTGACCCCGAAATGCAGAAGCACGAAAATCACTGCGAGGATACAAAACTTAATTATCACTAAACCGCTAAATCGCACTAAGGTTCCCCCATCTATCGTTTCAACTTTCCTGTTCCATCGGCTCACTATCTTTGCTTTTGGGTCACTATCTATCGATGAATCATTCTGGGCGTGAGAACTAGTACTTAGTTGCATAAAGTAAGCGATCTAATAATCGAGGTTAAGCGATTGATACTGCTTGATTTAATATTGTTAGAAATGCAGCTCAGTACTACCGGCCTTATCAAGCACTTTTCGACCCTACCCAAGTGCTCAGACACCCGCTAACCAGTTGGCTGGCAGGCAGTTCTCTCTCGCCTAAGATGTGCAGCACGTCTTGAATGCGCCCTGCACAGATGTGAGGAAGCACTGGTGTGCGGGGAAGGCACATCAAAATGCATGCCACAACTATGGGTGATAGGATTAACATCTAAAAACAATAGGTTAGCAACTGTCAGGTCGGTAGCCATTAGCGGCTAACCGGTGAAATCCCCGGGCCGCATGGTAATCTCACCGTTTGAAGTATTGCGCTATCACCTGGATACCTTTTTGAATTCTAGGATGACTCTCTTAGGAAAGGTATGATATTTTAAAGTATTGAATAAAGCAATGCCAAAGAAAAAGCTTGCCGTCCAAAAGGTCACAGGCTTTCTGAAACAAAAGCAGATAGGTGCAAAAGCGGAGCCGTTCAGACGTTGAAACTCAGTTAACCTGAGCATTGCGAGGTTAGTTCCGGGAGCGTAGTATTATGGAATTTAAGAGGAGATTTGGAGTGGTAATCGTTTCTGGGATTCCAGCTATTGTTGGATCCGGGCTTTTATGGGCTTTGTCCGAGAAATGGATTCTAGTTTATGTCTTTCTCTCTCTATTAGCACTTACGCTTTTGGTATTTCTTTTCGCTCCACAAAGGATTACTAGTTTACTCCGAGTTTGGGATCCTGTTTCAAGTACAGTTAAAGGATTGGGGTCAAAACTGCAAAGGATTTTTGGGCATTGAGGGGATTCTTATCTTGAGCTCGCCTTCGCAAGGAAGATCTTCTCTACTGTAGCCCATGTCAAGCAGATGCGCACAGGGAGCATTCTTAGTTACATCGTCAAGTTGTTTGGCAACCGGTGAACACCCCCTCTTCGAATTCGAGATCGCTATCGAACTTCAGGACGGCATCAAATGGCCGGTTTGTCGGACAGTCGGCTTACTCCCACCACTCTTTTGATGTCCTCCACCACTAGATACAAGCTCGGCACCAGCACTAGGATAATCAAAGTGGCAAAGATGATTCCGAATCCCAGTGAGATGGCCATGGGGATCAAAAACCTAGCCTGACGGGAGGTTTCGAAAATCATGGGCGCTAGCCCTCCGAAGGTGGTGAGGCTTGTCAGCAGAATGGGTCGAAACCGGTGGATGCCTGCTGCACGAACAGCCTGGTGTTTGTTCAAGCCATTGCGGTGCTTTCTGTTGGCAAAATCGATCAGCACCAGGGAGTCATTGACCACCACCCCGGCAAGGGCGACCACGCCGAACATGCTCATGACACTCAGGCTGTAGCCCATGAGCAGGTGGCCGATCACTGCCCCGACAATCCCGAAGGGGATGGAGAGCATAATGATGACCGGCTGGATATAGCTATTGAAAGGCACGGCCAGCTTCGCTCATTAAAACCTTGATGATGCAACTTATGGAGGCAGGTTTTCAGAGAGATGGGGTAATTTGATTCTTCTGGCCTGCAACAAAACTGATACGGAGACTTGCCTTGATCCAAGATTTTAGTGTTGATCCTTCCGGTGTTGGACTAAACACAGCTTGCCAAGATAGCTAATTTGGCAATAGTTACAGTATTATAAGGAGATCTTAACTATCAGCGGATGCACTGGACTGAGGATAAATAGCAGATGATAAAACTATCGCGGCTTTTCAGTGGATCTCACATTTTGTGGTGGATAAGAAAAGGCGTGTACTACCAGGTAATGTAAGGGCTATTGACCAGCCCGCCGATGAGTAAGAATATCCCGACGACCACTGCCGCGTAGCCAAAGACGTAAAAGAATGCGCGGCGACCGATGGGTGCCTCAGGAACCAGTTTACTGTCCAGCTCTCCAGCCTCCTGCAAACGAGCTATCCAAGCAGGTCTTTCGTGGCGGGTAGCAGTAAGGTCAGCACTTCCCTCGAACATGGCCCGGTCCATTGGAAAGTTGTGGCGGCGCAGGTGAGCGATAAAGAAATGGATAATGAACACATGACACATGGCCAGAATGGCCTCGATCCTGTGGATCCAGAGGGCCACATTCAAGCCCCAGCCAGGCATAATCTTGCTTGCAGTCAAAGGGTAAGCCAGCAATAGACCCGTGGCACCTAGGAGGGGAACCCCCCAAAACACCGCCCAGTAGTCAAATTTCTCCCAATAGCCCCACCGGTCAAACTCTGGGGTCTTGGCAATACCGAGAAACCAGCCGATATGTTGAAAGAAGTCCTTGATATCCTTGGGACGGGGGAGAAGAGAATCCGGGCCCCGGATCTCCTTCCAGTTAATTCTCGTGAGCACATAAAGAATATGCGCGACAAATATACAAATCAGGAAGATGCCCATATATATGTGTATTGTCCGACATGCCTCGTAGCCACCAAACACCCAGGCCAGCCATTTTCCCCAGGAGCTTGCGATGTACAAGCGGGCCAGGCCGGTACTCCCCTGAGTAAGGAACGAGAGTATGAGCAGTAGGTGAAAGAGCCGCTGAACCGGGGTGAAACGATGGATTCTAGTCTTTTGACTCACCTTCAGCCTTCTCCTTCTTCACAAAGAGTTCTCGGGCGCCCCATAAAGCCGTGTGGGGTAAAAAGACCACGAACGTACCAACAGCCAAAACTACCATGAACCAGAAGACATAAAAGAGCACGGGAAATGTCTTTTTGGTGCTGGCCAGGGCCGGGTTGGGGGAGTGTACTATGTAACTGGCGTAAGAAGCGCTTGCTCCCTGGTGGCATTTAGCGCAGACGTAAGCGTGCTTGCGGACGGGGTTAAAGGGTGAGTAGTAATGGCCGAGGCTGGCTATAGGCTCCCCTCCGTGGCACTGGCGGCAGGTGAGGTTGGCCCGGGTCGTGTGGATATCCCTGCTTTGTTCGATGTGGCAGTCCTCACAACGACGCTGGTAAAACTTGATGCCCCAGTGGGAATCTGCCAATCTAGTTCGTGTCCGCACCTTGGCTGCTGTCGGACTATAAGGAAATATTCCACGCGTAACCCCTGGCACTGCTACCAAAGGGGCCATGCGGCGAGGTTTAGCTTCGTACTGCTCATAGAAACCCGTGCTGACCTCACGGTCTCTGTAGCGGCGGAAGGCCGAGGCCACCTCCTCTTGAGCAGATACCAGCGTCGGCAGCATAACCTCTGTCACCAAGAATAGAGCAGCCAGACAGGGTAAGCCCCATCTCACACGTTTAGTCCCTATCATCAGCAGACTCCCAGATTACCTGGCACGTTGATAACGAATGGGTTCGATGGTTCTTCCCATAGGCTTGGGGAGTGTTGCCAAAGCCTTCCACTCTGCATCAAGCTTTTTCAAATCCTCATTCTTGTGTTTATGACAAGTCTGACAGGAGTTGGGAATCTTCGGATTCTTCAAAGTATCTTCAGGCAATAAGGTCACGAAGACGTGGCTATGTATGTCTCCGGACTCCGCACTCTTGGCAATTCTGGGCATGTGACAGCCTATACAATTTGCAAATGAGTGAATGGAATGGGCCATATTTTGATTGACCTGCACGTGGCACTCGAAGCACTGACTGGATCCCGCCGACAGGGTTTGCGATCTGGTCGGAGGCACGCCGATCTGATGCACATAGTGGCAGGAAGTGCAGGTAACGCCCTCTTTGGCATGCTTGGACTGAACCCAATCGATGTACTGCTGGTGGTGTCCTTTTGAAAACTTGTTGGCGTAAACGTGTTTAACGTCTCCGGCCTCATAAGATGTGGACTTATAATAGGCCTCCAGGGCTTTGCCCGGCTCGTAGCCCACGGGCCAACCTGCCCCTTTAAATTGTGTGGCTTTGCCACGGTTGTGGCAGGAGCCGCAAATCTGCACCGCCACTCCCATAGTTAGTTTGGCCGGATTTACGATTGTCTCGCGTTTATCAAAAACCGCGGTCTTGGGCAGGGCCGCATGCCAAGAGCCCTTGCCATGGCAGGCCTCACAGGCCACACCCAACTCGTTGAAGGTCTGCTTCTCGAGATCCACACCAGTGGCGTGGCAGCCACCGCACTTCTTGAGCCAAGGCCGCTTGTCCCAGTCATGCTCGTGGTAATTCACCCAGCGGTCGGTATCCGCATTGTACTGAATGGGGGAGATAAAGAGCGTGCCGTCTTTTTCGACGATGAAGCGTTGTTTCCACTGACTGCCGATGGTGATTTTGATATCATCAATCGTGGGTACCCAAATCTTATCCGCGGGCACCTTGAGCTTCTTGCCCAGTTTTGCTAAGTCTGCCCGGATTCTTTTTTCGTCGATGGGAACTATAATGGCGTCCCTGTTTTTCACCGCATCCTGGGTCATGCGGCTGTGCATGGTCATCTTCCAGGAGTCATAGTGCTCCAGGTGGCACTGCTTGCAGGTATCCGAGCCCACGTAGGCCTTGGGCTGAGACGTAACCTCTTTGACGTCGACTGGTTGCTCGACGCCGCAGGCCGCCAAAGCTGCCACCGTCAGGCCAAGAATAACAACTCTCGCCAAACTCTTGAAGTTCATGGTACACCCCTCCCCTCAAAATAGGCACGCCACGGGTATTACTTTAGTGGAGAATTTTTGGCTGATTTTGAAAAGCAACAGAGTCTTGAAAAATCAAATGGTTAACAACCAGATGGCATAGGATACTGCGGTTTAGAAATGGCACGAGGAAGTGAAGCATAATAAAGAGAATAACAAAAATGAGAGGAGCAGTGGAACGACAGCATCCTATTCGCAATCTGCAACTGGCTGTTGATCAAAAAGCCTACTAAACTCCTGATAAATTTGTCAACAACAAAGGAACTTAGTACAATTATTCACACATTATGTGTAAGGACAGAGTGGAGAGGTGTTCTCAAGATCTTGTGATAAACTGTCTGCCCTGTGGAATTCCCGCTTTGAGGAACCTCCTTTGGAGGATTCCACAGGGTAAACCTCGAGCGCAGCGGGTGGTGAAATCTTCATGAGCAATGATGGAAGCTACTTTATGCTCGCCGTAGTAACTGAAGTTTCGGCTGTTGGATTGGATTTGAGGGTTGGACCAAACGATAAACTCTGGAAAGGCGGCCAGGAAAGCCTGATAGGTAAGGAGCTACTGTTCAATCATCCCTTTTTTCAGCATCTCCTGTCTATAAATCCTCATCAATTCGCTTCGAGTGACCACCCCCTCCAGTCGGCGATAACCGTCTTGACTCACCACCACCGGAAGCTCCTCCATGTCAATGTAGCTAAACTTGTTTAGAGACGAAGCCAAGCTCTCATCGGGGGTGACGTAGACCACGTCGCGATTGGCCAGATCCCGCGCGAATACAAGCCCGTTGAGTTGATCGTCATAAACGAACTCTTTGATGTCCTGAAACGAGATAACGCCCTCAAGGTTGTCATTCTCGCCCGTCGTATAGAGGTAATTGCCGTGTCCTTTGAGGCAAAGTGCCACCACATCATTATAGGGCAGGTTCTCCGGAATTTTGGACACTTCAAGACTCATCACGTCACTTACGGTCAGGGAGGTCAGGATCCCCATTTCCCTCCCCGCCGAGATGTCAATGCCTTTATCGATCAAGACCTGGGTGTAGATGGAGTGGTGCATAAGTCTCCGGTGAACCACTGCGGCCAGAACACAGGCCGTCATCATTGGCAGGATAACGGTGTAACTGCCGGTCAACTCAAAGCCCATCATGATGGCGGCCATGGGACCCTGGACAGCCGCTCCCA
>CAJIBP010000803.1_pt1 | contig 16981 bp, 11 predicted proteins | sample 9199361 | NCBI WGS metagenome assembly CAJIBP01 (sample SAMEA7708308, study PRJEB35096) | sediment metagenome | biome: marine neritic benthic zone biome [ENVO:01000025]; feature: sediment [ENVO:00002007]; material: shallow marine sediment [ENVO:03000034] sea grass bed [ENVO_01000059] ...
CCCAGGAAGTCCATGGCAAAAAGGAGGTCGCCGGGAATTTCATATGATTTGAATCATATACAAACCCAACCACACATTCCATACTTCTAGAAACATTCTGCGAACGAAGGCCGCGCAGCCATCTCTGAAGACGAGCCGATCTACGAGTTTGATCTGAAAGGGAAGCCCACCATTCAGCTGCCGCCGGAGTCGGCAGCGAACTAGGCGGCCAATGAGATTTTTGCCAGGCTGCTAGGCTACCTATAGGAAATTATGCCTGTTTACGGTGGTAACCTGGGGACGGAGATTACCGTAGAAAGGAGGTGATTCAGAATGTGTCAGCCGACAATAAGTCCAAGACACGGCATGCCGATTTGCACTTGCGGTTGCGGATCCGGCCCACCATTCCGCCGCTTTTTCTCTTCTAAAGAGGAATTGGAGTGCCTGGAAGCCCATGAGGACCAGTTAAAGAAGGAGCTTGCGGGGGTGGAAGAACGCATCAAGGAACTCAAAGCCAAATAATAAAGGCACAGACTGAGAGGTGGTGATAAACCTGGCAGAAAAGAATCAGAATGACTGCGGGTGTGGTCGCCTGACTCAAGCGAAGAAAGGTTCCAAGACCCCAAAGCCGCAGACGAAGAAGTCGAAAAAGTAAGAGACTTCGATGTCGAGCATTGACCGAGGTGGAGATGCACGCTGCTCCCACCTCGGTCATTTCATGTGTGACCAAAATCCTTCCATGAGAACAATTTTAAAAGCCTGCCAGAAAACAATACTTCCACTGCAAAGGCTCAATATTTTGTCTGCCACTTTCTCACATTTTGCTGTACACTAGCATGATAAGTGGATTTAGCTCTCGTATCCTCCGCTCTGCCTAAGCTGCTGTCGTGATTATTCAACAACAATAGAAAGTAGGTTTTACTGTTAAGCCACTGCTCTGATCATTTCTTGCATAGAAGCTGCATGTGGCCGGCGAATCCCTGGCAAAGGTTTTCGAGAAAATATGAGTGGAGGTTCAGCCTAAACGATCAGCCCTGAGTGACAGGGTAAAGGGTAAATAGTGATCGGTGAGCAAGTCTCAGATGCATAGCCCGGATATTTCATGAATCCGCCTTGAGATTTCGGATTTCGGATTTATAAACGCAGATCGAAGACTTGTACCAGGCGAGTTCCGGGGATTAATTCTTGAGTCAAACATTGTCATGGAGTAAACACATAATTATTCAGCAATGAGATCTCATCTGTTTCTATTTTTGAGTCTGAAATCTGCAATCTCAAATCTGCAATCCACAATTGTCCCACAAGTGGAATGGCCATGGGAAAGATTGTGCTCAGGGTCTTGAGAATAGGGGCCCTAGTATTGGGAGTACTCGCGTTGAGTTTTTTGAGTGGCTGCTGGAACTGGTTTATTGAAAGTCAGGTTTTTTTCCCAGATAAGACCATTGAACAAAACCCGACCGACTTGGGTCTCCCTTACGAGGACATCTGGTTCGAAAGCATTGATGGCGTTCGCCTTCACGGGTGGCTGGTTCCCGTGGCGGGAGCAACTCATCTCCTCCTTTTTTGCCATGGTAATGCCGGCAATATTTCGCACAGACTAGAAAACGTTCGGTTACTTAACCAGAGGGGTATTGCAGTCTTTATTTTCGATTATCGCGGCTATGGTCGCAGCCAGGGTAGCATCAGTGAGAAGGGTTTCTATCTCGATTCAGAGGCTGCCCACCAGGTGGCGCGAAAATGGACCCAACAACATATGGCCAAACTCATCATCTTTGGGAGATCATTGGGAGGCATTGCAGCTACTCATCTAGGAGCCACACGAACTTGTGATGGACTTATTCTGGAGTCAACTTTCCCAAATATGGGTTCCATGGCCAAGGCTATATATCCCCTACCCTTCACGGAGCGATTGCTAAAACATCGACTGAACGCCATGAGTAAGATTAGCCAGGTTAAGGTTCCAATCCTTTTTTTCCATGGTGACCGGGATAGAATAGTACCCATTCAGCTCGGTCGTGAACTATATGGGGCGGCACCTGGTACTAAAGAGTTTGTCACTCTTCCGGGAGCTGGACACAATGATACCTATTTTGTAGGCGGCCGGGCTTACTTCAACAAAATTGAAGCCTTTTTGAGCGGGCTGTAAGTCAACTGCAAGTTCAGAGGGCTTATTATATTGGAGTATGGAGCACCGGAGTGATGGAGTACTGGAGTGCTGGTAAGGGAAAGCAATCTGATATGTGCGTCCGAGTAATCCAACGTTCCACTACTCCACTATTCCGATACTGCGGCTTCGTTGGCTTAAAACTATCAATATAAAGAAGTGTAATATTGGAGGAATAATCCCATGCTACACAACGTGCTCATTGCTGTTGATGGTAGTCGTAATTCCCTACGGGCAGTTGAATACTCTGGTCGGGTTTTTGCGCCAAATCCGGAGGCCCGATTGGTACTCTTTCATATCCTCCAGGCCGTCTCACGTATGAATTTGGAAAAAAAGGAAGTTAAGACCATCGATACTCACAAGGCTGAACGCCCAGATCTGGCTGGTCTTTACTGGCGGTTGGGAGATGAGAAGAGGATCAGTAAGTTCTTTGGAGAGGCTGCCGAGGTGTTGATTCAGGCGGGGGTGCAGCCCGAACAAATCAAATCCAAGTTCAGTGTTAAAAAAGGTGAGATCGCCGCTGCCATCCTTGAAGAAGTGGAACTTGGCCACTACGAGACCCTGGTCCTCGGTCGCCGAGGGCTGTCCCGTGTAAGGGAATTCTTCATGGGCAGCGTCTCAACCGAATTAGTGCGTGAGGCACGGGGCTGTGCTGTCTGTGTGGTGGAATAGGGATGCGGTATTTTGGATTGTGGATTGCGGAATTCGGAAAGTATGAGAGTTTGAGCTGAGAGTTCCTCTTGGGGGCAGTAGAGTGGGCAGAGCTTAAGGGAACGCCAAGAGATCCTTTAGTTAACAAAGAGTGAATACGGGGAAAAAGCCATGACTGACATGCAAATCATTGATAGTCACATACACTGCGGCGTCCAACACGTGAACCTGCCTTTTTCTGTGATCTCCCCGCTTCTCGATGAGGCGGGCATTACCGGCGCTTGCCTCTACGCTCCAGTGGAAGACATTTACGATCGTTACAACCCCAGTTTCGAAGACAGTCCACAGTGGCGAGAAACCAGACGAGCAGCTAATCGCTACTTGCTGGACTTGGCTGCTGGGAGCGAGTCCATTTTTCCGTACTTTTTCGTTTGGAACGATTTCGCTCTTGAAGAGCTCCAGCAGAACTACAAGGGGGTAAAGTGGCACCGGCACGACAATGAACCTGTTTATCACTACAATGATCCCCGTTGCAGCGATATAATCGCTGAAATCAGTCGACGCCGTCTTCCCATCGTTCTCGAGGAGAGTTTTAGTAATACCTGTCTATTTGTAGAAAAACTTGCACCCGATGCCGTGATCATCATACCTCACCTGGGGGCTCTGAACGGCTCCTATCCCGCATTGGAAAGGGCTGGCATATGGCGGCGTGCGAATACTTACGCCGACACTGCCTTGGCTTCTACGGAACACATGCGCCACTTCATCCAACAATACGGCGCAGAGAGGCTCTTGTTCGGGAGCGATTTTCCTTTTGGAATGCCGGGACATGAACTCCGCAAAGTCGAATCTCTAGGTCTCTTCAGCAAGGAGCTGGAAAAGGTTCTCAGCGGTAATCTGTTGCGCTTAATGAATGAAGCGAGCTGATCGGCCTTGAGATTGAATGTTTTCAGATGTAGTAGCCGTGAAAGCATCCTGCCACCGCAGTTGTCAACCGCCTAGCATGAAAATTGCAAACTTTGTGAAGGCATAAATCCGGGATACTTGGTGGGTGGTTGCGAGCCTCCTCTTGTTGTCCTTACAGTGATGTATAAACGCTGGATGTTGACTTGTAGCGCCTTTTTGGCGTCTTATGCCCTCGACCTTGCTGCTAAAAATGGAATCGTATCATGCGCGATGAGACAATTCTGATTATTGAAGACGATGATTTGAACCTTAAGCTAGTAGAGAGCCTTCTCGAACTAGGTCGTTATCGAGTTTTGAAGGCTATGGACGCAGAAACCGGTATAAGTTTGATGCGGGAGCACTCTCCTGATCTTGTACTTATGGACATTCGGCTTCCAGGGATGGATGGGCTGCAAGCCACCCGACTCATTAAGCAAGACCCTGAGTTGAGGGATATTCCTGTCATTGCCCTGACTGCCCAAGCGATGGTAGGAGACGAAGCAGACGCCCTAAGAGCAGGATGCAGTGGCTATTTCTCTAAGCCGATCGATACCCGGAGCTTCTTGGCTACATTGCAGAGCTTTATTGGAGAAAGAAAGAAGAAGAGTGAAGCAAGCAAACGAATTCAGTTTGACCGCAAGGCCAGAATTTTGGTCGTGGATGATGACCCCTTGAACGTCAAACTATTGACCGCCAAACTCGAATCTGCGGAATACGATACAATCGAGGCCTACAGCGGACAGGAGGGTTTAGACAAAGCTGTCACAGAGTCTCCTGATTTGCTCTTGTTAGATGTCATGATGCCCAACATGGATGGTTTCGAGGTGACTAGAAGATTGAAAAGCGATCCTATTACCAGCCACATACCCATCATTTTGGTCACGGCCCTTGACGAGAAGGAGGGCAAAGCAAGAGGCTTGGAAGCGGGCGCCGATGATTTCCTCAATAAGCCGATCAAGAATATCGAACTTCAAGCCAGAGTTCGGTCTTTGGTTGATCTCAAGCGTTACCGAGACCAAGTGAGCGATCAGAGACAGGTAAGAGAGCAACTTGGGCCAACTTCTCAACACTCGGGCCTATGCTATGAGCGCGAGCACATACCTACCGTGATACTGGTTGAAGACGACGAGACAGAAGCACAGATGATTCAATACTACCTGGATGGGGAACCCCTACAGGTTCAATTGTATACCGACGGCGAAACGGCCTTAAAGAGGGTCAGAGAAGGCAAGGTAGATCTCATCCTCTTGGATATCCTTCTGCCAGATATGAATGGTTTTGAAGTATGCCGGCTATTGAAAGAGAATGAGGAGACCAGAGATATACAGATACTCGTAGTGACGTGCTTGGGAGACTTGGAGAGCAAACTCAAAGGTATCGAAATTGGAGCCGACGATTATCTGGTGAAGCCCATTGACGAGAAAGAACTAAAAGCTCGCATCAGATGGCTTCTCGAGAAGAAATGCTATCTGGATAGCCTCGCCCTTGCTTATGGAACAGATGATATCCGTGCTATCCGTGATGAATGGGGTGCAAATGAAAAGCATTTTAATAGGACAAAACTCATATCGATGAAAGATCCAGAGGAAGCCGCCGAAGATTTCAGCTCAGTCGAGGCTCATGAGACTGCGGCGTCGAGAAAAAGGCAACATGCGATGGCTAGCACAATGAGTTCATCCGAAGAGAAGCCGGGTCCAGCGAATATTACACTTGATCACAATACGCTGGATCAAATTGCAGCTTTGGAGCAACAGGGATCCTCAAAGAACCTGCTAGGAACACTAATCAATACTTATCTGGACACTGCTCCGGTCTTATTGGAGCAGTTGCACAGAGTAGCCCACCAACACAATTCCGAAGGCTTGAGAGAGACAGCACACAAGTTGCAGTCAAGTAGTGCCAATCTTGGCGCTCTAACCTTGGCAAGTCTGAGTAAGGAGCTCGAGATAGCTGCACGTACAAATTCGATCCAGAATGCAACAGTGATGGTATCTAGAATAGAACGTGAATATCAAAGAGTGAGTCACGCCTTAACTGAAGTACTCAAAACAAGAAATATAAAAGATAGTGGGCAAGGGACTTAGACTCTTTGAGCTCTTCAGCTTTTCTAATCTGCTCACATGCCAGCCAGTTTTTCGTCATTTCCTCAAAGGGTCACGGGGATGCAGATACTATGTACACGATTGCCGCGGGCCGCCACGTTATCCGTAGGGCTTTAACCCGAATAATTCACTAATCTGTGTCGCGAGACCCTGAATTTAGGTTCTCAGGTTTAGTTGATTACAGTCTTGGCAACTTGGGCATTTGGGCCAGATGAGATCGCATAGAGCATAGCGCCTGGCGCCCAGCGCCTAGTCATTCGGCTTCGCCGTCAGTACGCTTCGCTGTCACCAAGGTCATCAATTGAGGCATCAGGCTCAGGGCATAGGGAACAGAGTTGAATGATAGTTCTTTTGTTGCCTTAAGCCCTGAGCCCTGTACCCTTTGCCTTCTTCAATGACGCCGAAGGCAAATGACTCAGAGGTGCCTTTAGCCGTTCCCTGGGGGTAGCTCAACGCTGAATTCTTCGGGCCCGGATTCCTTACATTACTATTTGCATTCTGAACCCCTGTGTGCTATTCGCGGAACACCTTTTGGCTACTTCGTGGGAACCAACCTTCTGAGTGGCGATTGCGGAATTCGGAATGCGGAATGAAAAAAGAGGATATATCATTGATGAATCAACAGGTGTTTCCTGCATGATATTGTTTGACTCAAGTAATTAATCGTTGGAATGTATTTGATACAATTCCTTAATCTGCGTTCATAACTCCGAAATTGTCCCCTGGACTCCCACCCTTCGGGCGGGTTCCCGGTTTCGAGATCCGAAATCTGAAATTCTAGGGCGGTCGCAACAGGGGACTCATGAAAAATCCGGATTCAGGAGGCGAGGCATGAAAAAGATCATCAGAGGGATAGACACAAAACTTATTCACGCCGGTGAACCTCATCCACTCATCCAGGGAGCGGTAAGTATTCCGATCTTTCAATCATCGACCTTCGAATACGCTGGCCAGGACAGCTACCATGATCTGCGCTACATTCGTCTAAACAACACCCCCAACCACGTCGCTCTCCATCAGAAACTGGCGGCTTTAGAAAATGGTGAAGCCGCAGTAGTTTGTGGCAGTGGGATGGCGGCTATATCTACCACGCTTCTCGCCCTGCTGTCTTCAGGCGACCATTTTCTTGCGCAAGACTGTCTATATGGGGGCACTCATGACCTCATCACCAAGGATCTGCCTGCATATGGGATTTCATTTGATTCTATCTGTGGAGAAGATCCGGATCATTGGGGAAGCCTGTTGCGCTCAAATACGAAAGCTATCTATGTGGAGAGCATCACGAATCCCCTAATGCAGGTTGCTGACCTAAGAGCCGTAGCACAGTTCGCTAGGGAGCACCGACTCCATTCAATAATTGATAACACGTTTACCAGCCCGATAAATTTCCGGCCCCTGGAACTCGGTTTTGATCTTTCTATTCACAGTTGTTCAAAATACCTTAATGGCCACTCCGACATTGTAGCGGGTGCGGTAATCGGTCGGAGCGAACTAATCACTAAGATCACACACAAGCTCAACCATCTTGGAGGGACTCTTGATCCTCACGCTTGTTTCCTCCTCCATCGTGGCATGAAGACCCTTGCGGTCAGGGTTAGACATCAGAATTCGAGTGCCCTTGAGATCGCCCAGTTTCTAGAGAGCCGACCAGAGGTCGAAAAGGTGTACTATCCCGGGCTTGCCAGCCATAAACAGTACAGCCGTGCCAAAGAGCTCTTTGACGGCTTTGGTGGTATGTTAAGTTTTGAACTACTAGGAGGAGTAGAATCGGCACAGAGATTTATCCAAAATACTACCCTACCCATATGCGCCCCGAGCCTCGGCGGGGTTGAGTCTCTAGTAACCCGACCGGTGACAACTTCTCATGCCTGTCTTAGTCCGGAGGAATGTATGGCAGTGGGGATCTCTGAAGATTTGATAAGAGTATCGGTTGGTCTTGAGGCGCCCTCAGACCTTCTTATGGATTTTGAACAGGCTCTGCGAGCTTAGCGATGTATCTTCTGTTTTGATTCTAAAATCCGCGATCCGCAATCCGCATTCCGAAATCAGCAATCGTCCCAATAGCGGATCACAAGGGGGGATTATTTTCGCCCCATTGGCACTTCTAAATGGACTTCAGTACCGAGCTCTGGTTCAGAATGAATTCGGAAGTCTCCGTTGATGGCCTTTACCCGTTCTTCAATAATAAACAAACCCATGCCTCGCTTCTCAACTTCGCGGCTGACCACCTCTTCTTTGCTAAAGCCAACGCCGTCGTCCTTTACCAAGATAATAATTCGATCCTTGGTCTTTGCGAGGTGAAAATCCACCGATTGGCACTTTGCGTGTTTCAGGATATTGGTAAAGACCTCCTGAATAATGCGGTAAAGATTAATGGACACGCCCTCCTCCAGCTGAAGTTCGTGCACCTCTATAGAAACTTTGACCTGGAGCTTCGTACCTCGGCGGAACCTCTCGATGAAATTGCTAACGCCTGCTACTAGGCCCAGTTCTTGTACATCGCGAGGATGTAAACCGCTGGCTATGTCTCTCAATGTATCCCCAGTCTCTCGAATGACATTCCTCATGTTGGAACTCAACGCTGAAATCCGTTGTTTGCTTGAGTCATCAAGGACCTCTTCCATGGTGGTGAGATTAAAGTCAAGGATACTTATATTCTGGCCTACGGTGTCGTGGAGAACTCTGGCGATACTACTCCTTTCACTCTCTTGCAAGTTAAGAAGCTTCGAGCGCATGCGCTCTAGAGCCCGTTCCATCTGCCTCCGCTCAGTAATGTCCCGAAGAATTACGATGTTTCCCGCAGGTTTGCCGTTGCGATCTGTAAAAGGAGAAGAACTCAGCTGAATCTCTAATGTTCGACCATCTTTCGTTAAGCGCCTGGTTTCGAATGACTGTACCTTCTCTCCAAGCAACATCCTCTCAATTGCGGCCCTTGTCTCAGGCCAGCTCTGTTTTGGGACATAATTAATTCGCTTTCCAAGCAATTCCTTTCTCGGCCAACCGAAGATTTCTACAAAGGCAGGGTTTACGTAAGTGGCATTGCCCTCCATGTCATAAACAACAATAGGATCCGGAGAAGATTCCAACAATAAGCGATGGCTTTCTTCACTCACCCTCAATGTCTCCTCCACCTGCCTACGTTCCATTATTTCCCGTTCAAGCCGTTCATTTATCTTTCTTAATTCGGCAGTACGTTCTTCCACTCGGCGTTCAAGCTCTTCATGAGCTATTCTCAAACTTTCTTCCGCGAGTTTTCGGTCAGTTACGTCTTCTCCAGAGCTGAGAGTGTGGGTAATGTTTCCTGCCTCGTCGGTCAGTATGGTGTTGTGCCATGCGATTATTCTCTCATCACCGCTTTTCGTCAAAACAGGGTTCTCGAACGATTCAACCGGCTCAATCTCACCAGCTATTAGCTGTATGAAAGTAGCTTTCACTATATCCCTGACACGGGCAGGAAGAAAACAATCAAACCAGTTCTTCCCAACAATCTCCTGTTCTCTGTATCCTAATAACTCGCAGCCCTTCTTGTTGATGCGGGTGACTCTTTGCTTTGCATCTATAACCACGATCAAGACACCAGCGATATCAAGATACTTTTGCGCTCTATCTCTCTGCTCTTTGAGCGCCTGTTCGGCTTTTTTGCGAACGGTAATATCTTGTATTACCCCTAGCCAGTAAACGATCTGACCGCTGGCGTTGCTGATTGCCGTTGCTCTCATGCTGGCCCACACAGCGTGGCCATCTCTATCAAGATAGCGTTTTTCCATCTCGTAGAAGTCGCGTTGTCCATCTAGAGCTTCTCTTGCTAGACTACGGGTCTTCTCTCGGTCTTCCGGATGGGTAATATCCAGAAAGCTTTTCTCCAGAAGTTCTCTCTCTTCATAACCCAGCATCTTGCAGAGGGATTCATTAGCGGCAATAAAGGTTCCTTTGGGTCGGGCAATGCCTATCCCAACGGGAGCGGACATGAAGATGGTCCGAAACTTCTCTTCGCTCATCAAGAAGGTGTCCTCGGTTTCCTCGAGTTCGCCTTCGACAACTTCCAGTTCATCCCTCATTGCACACCACTCCTTCCTGTTTTCAACCTTTGGAACATTATTGCAAATCTTTATTCCAAGTGCTACCTTCCATTGTGCCCTGGGGTGCTGGGGTATTGAAAAAGGGGGTGATCATAACCTTGTCCTCTGGGCATGGTTTTTTGCTATATGATTCCACTTCGAGATACTATTCAATCCAGGACATATCCAGTAATCAATGTCATTATTATCGCAGCTAACCTACTCGTTTATCTCGTCCAGGTGGCGCAGGGACAGAACCTGACCAAATTCATTTTCACCTACGGGCTTGTTCCTGCCCGCTACTCGATCCCTGGGATTGCTACCCATTTTAGCTTCACCGAGCAGGCCTTATCTTTCTTATCTTTCATGTTCCTGCATGGTGGATTCTGGCATCTACTCGGGAACATGTGGTCGCTGTATATATTTGGTGACAACGTTGAAGACCGATTGGGTTCGATGAGATATCTTATGTTTTACCTTTTGTGTGGCTTTGCGTCTGGCCTAACTCATCTTTTCAGCAATTATCACTCTCAGATTCCTACCATAGGGGCCAGCGGAGCAATCGCCGGTGTAATGGGTGCCTATTTCATTCTTTACCCAGGCTCCAGAATACTCACTTTTATTCCCATCCTCTTCATCCCTTATTTCATAGAGATCCCGGCTTTTGTCTTTCTTGGCGTATGGTTTCTATTCCAATTCCTCAGCGCAACCGGCGCCCCAGCTCAAGGTGGAGGCATCGCCTGGTGGGCTCACATAGGTGGTTTTGTGTTCGGTATCGTCTTTTTGAAGGTGTTTTTGCGGATGCCGAAATTAGCCATCCCTAAGCGTGCAAGCTCCAGAATTCCCAAAAAAAAGACCCACCGCTTGCAGGTTATCCAGACAGCCGGATCTACTGAGAGTCCAGATCTCTACGGCTCTATTGTCATTACCCCACTGGAATCGCAACTCGGAACCAAGAAGTTGATCAGAATTCCGGGAGGTCTGCAAAAAAGGTTGGTCAGAGTCACTGTACCGCCGGGTTCCAGAGGTGGAGCTCTCCTTCGCCTTTCGGGCTTGGGCAGACAAACCAAAGGTGGCAGACGAGGAGATCTCTACCTGAGAGTCATGATCCGATAAAGCTAGCCCGGATTCATGAATTGTCCGGGCTAGGAGCTTGGGTGTTGATTGTTTGTCCATTAGCTGTTATGTTCCTCAGGCTGCCGAGGATACCTGTTGGGCTTTATCCGAGCATTGTTCACCGCACGGGATAGGAGAATTTTGATGCATGTTAAGAAATCAGGATGTTTTTGGGTGCTATTGATGACCTTGGTACTGAGCGCGATTGCACCTCTCGTATTGGCGAGTGAGAAACAGCCTCCAAAAGGCAAAGTGGCTATCGTCAATGGAGTCGAGATCTCCCAAGAAGATTTTGAACTGGAGATGCGCCGTGTCGAGGCGCGAATGCGCAGTTCGGCGAGATCTCCAGGTGCGTCAGAGCTTGGACAAATGAGAGAGCAGGTACTTGACAGCCTTATCGCTCGCGAGCTGCTCTATCAGGAGAGCCAGAGAAAGAGGATCAAAGTAGATTCCAAGACAATCGATGAACAGTTCGAAACAATGAAGAAACGATTTCCCAGTGAAACCGAATTCAAGAAAGCGTTGGACAGTATAGATCTCTCTGAGGCCACCTTAAGATCTCAGCTCGAGCGAGATCAGGCCGTTAGGCAACTCATCGACAGTCAGTTCGCTGAAAAGCTTACGGTTTCGGACGAGGAACTGAAAGCTTACTATGACAGTCACACGAATTCTTTTAAAAAACCTGAGCAGGTTAAAGCCAGCCACATCCTTATAAAGTCAGAGTCCCAGACTGATGAGTCGCAGAAAGCTGGCGCACGCAAGAAACTCGAAATGATTCAAGGTAAGCTGAAAAAAGGTGAAGACTTCGGTACTCTCGCTAAGGAGTACTCTGAAGGTCCCAGTAGCGCAAAAGGTGGGGATCTAGGCTACTTCAGTCGGGGGCAAATGGTGAAGCCTTTTGAAGATGCAGCTTTTGCTTTGCAGCCAGGCGAAGTGAGTGGTGTCGTCGAGACAAGGTTCGGATATTATCTGATCAAGGTTACCGACAAAACACCAGAGACCACACTCGCTTATGATGACATTAAAGAAAGGCTTAGAGAATACCTGAAGCAGGAGAAGCGTCGAAGAGAGATGGGTTCCTATGTTGAGAGCCTGAGGAATAAAGCTAAAGTGGAGGTTTTCTTGAAGGACGATTCAAAGTAAGCTGATGCTTTCGAACCAGGCCGGCCTTCGTGCTTGAGGGTATCGTTTGGTACGGGGTTCGCACTATATCTTTTTTCATAAGTAGCTTTAAGTTTATAAGGATAATGTAATTAATCATATATGTTATAGTGGTATAGAAAAGAAGAAAGGCAAAAATTTTTTTTGCTTTTTGCTGAACAGTGTTGACAAAATGATCAGTGTTCATTAATAGGTAGCTATGGGAATTAAAGAAAGAAAAAAGCGGGATGCGGAAAGGATGCGAAAAAGCATCCTCCAAGCTGCAATGCAACTGTTCGCCAAGGGAGGCTATGAGAATGTCTCCATGAGACGAATAGCAAAAAAGATAGAGTACAGTCCGGGTACAATCTACATATACTTCAAAAACAAAAACGATATCATGTTGCAGCTCTGCTACCAGGGTTTTGAGCAACTTATAACCTTGCAGAGAGAAATGGATAAGATCAATGACCCAATGGAACGATTGAGCAAAGGGGGTCACTATTACATCTCTTTTGCGCTGGAGAATCCCGAACTCTACGAGCTCATGTTTGCCACAGAAGAAATCATCCAAGAACCACCTTTAGACGAAGAATCTACTCCGCTCAAGGCCTTTCGGAATTTTGAAAATCACGTGCAGAAATGTTTGGATGCCGGTGCTTTCTCAGAGGGGCATGCTGAACCTACAGCAGTCGCACTCTGGGCGAGTTTGCACGGTCTTGCCTCGCTTCTTATCAAACAACGGCTTCGCTTTCTTCCCGAAGATAAACTGAACGAGGTTGTTCAACAGGCGCTCGAATTCACTCTTCGCAGAAATAGGCACAATCTTTGAATAACTGAAGAGGAATTATGATGAAGGGTAAAACTCAATTCAAGATATCCGTTTTCTTTGCTGCCATTATGATTGTTCTTTCTTCGTTTAACTCAGCCGCGCAGGAAGAACTCGGTTCCTGGATGCAAGGAGACATTTTTGCTGCCAGGCCCGCCATGCGCCACATCAGGCTGATTGGCTACACTCGTGCCAGGCACATTATGGATATCGTCAGTGAGGAATCGGGGCGCTGCGCTGGGGTAACCGCGGATGTGGGGGATCGCATAGGTGAAGAAGGTGTCTTTGCCTTGTTGGATACGACCTTCATAGATCTCACCATAGAAAAGAATAAGGTTAACCAGAAGAGCTTGCAAAACCTGATTGAGTACCACGCCAGGGACGTCAAGCGTTTTGAAGAATTAGTGCAGAGCGAAACAGCAGCCCAGTCAAAGCTGGACAGCCTGCAAAACAAGCTGGATCAGGCTGAGTTTGAAATACGAAAGCTTAGGGTCGAGGAGGCCGAACTCAGAGAACGCCGGGCTCGACACCTCATTAAGGTTCCTGAGGGCTGGACTGTCACCGAGCGGAACGTTGAGCCAGGTGAATGGGTCTCAGTGGGCGAACATCTGGGTCGGGCAGGCGATTTTCGTACTCTCCTCGTTCCGTTTTCTCTGTCGCCGGGAGAGTACAACGCCCTGAAAAAGCAAAATGGTAAAGTCAAATTATTCTTCCCCGACGAAAGCTCAGGAGGCCGCACCATAGAGGCCTTGTTGGAGCGGATCTCTTTAGCTTTTGATCCGGAGACCCGTAAGATCAACATTGATTTGGTTATCAGTGAAGGAATTTCTGAAAAGCGGGGAGGCCTGCGTGCCGAGCTCACATTAGTAGTGCCAGATCCTACCGGCGCAGTGCTAGTCCCGGTTTCAGCCGTTGTGGAACGCTACGAGGAATTTTGGTTGACACGAGCCAATGGTGACAAAGTCAGGGTTGTGTTCTTGGGCAACGGTCCGCTAAGCATTGCCAGAGTGCGTTCGCCAGAAATAAGACCTGGGGACAGGTTCAAGGTCAAACCACAGCAGTGAGCGTGGAGTAATGGGGCAGTTTAATCCTACCAATTTCAGCCGCTAACACCCTACCAAATTAAGCGGAGGTTGTTTCCCAAATTGACACTATGAAACGTTTTTTTTACTTCATACTGCGCCAAACCGTCTTGGTTAACCTGCTTTTCGTCCTGGCGATGGCAGTCGGTTTATTCTCACTTTTCGATCTGCCGGTGGAACGCTATCCCGACGTGCACATGGGAAAAATCCAGGTGACCACAATACTTCCTGGAGCCTCACCGGAAGAGATCGAATCCCTGATCACACGTGAAATTGAAGATGCTCTGAACGATCTTGAATCAGTGGAGTTTATTCAAGCTACCTCCTATCGCGAGCGTTCTGTGGTCATGGTCAAGTTCGTCGACGACACCGACTACGACAGACTCTACGAAGAGTTACGCCTTAAGGTGCTGAGCATAATGAACGAGTTGCCGGAGGGCATTGATCCACCGGATTTTACAGAAATAAGAGTGAGCGAATGGCTCCCGGCGGTTTCTGTCAACCTCATTGGTGATCGTTCAAATAGGGCGCTCTCCCTAATGGGCGAAGAGATGAAGCTTCATTTTCGTCAGATACCTGGAGTAAAGGAGGTAGAACTTAACGGCGAATATGTCCGGGAGTTTCATGTCTATTTGGATCCCAGCCTTCTTGATAAATACGGTGTGACCTTCGATGGGGTGGCCAGGGCGCTCAGCGAGTCTAACACTGCCATACCAGCTGGTGATTACACCAATGAGGCCGGCGAATTTGTCATAGTTGTCGACGAACGCTATCGTACCCGACGGCAGGTAGCCGAGACAATAGTTCGTCGCGATAGCGATGGATCTTTTGTCACGGTGGGTGACGTGATGTCTGACGCGCGGATGTCCTACCGGGATCCTTACGTCATCACCTCAGTGAATGGTAAAGACTGCGTTACCTTGAGGGTTATTAAAGCTGAGGATGGCAACGCCCTTGACATTGTTCCAGCGGTTGAAGAAATCGTCGAGCGGTTCAAGCAGCAGCTACAGAAAGAGAACGTGGATGTGGTGCTTACTCAGGACCAAAGAGTGCACGTCGACGATTCCATTTCTACCCTAGGAATGAACCTGCTTGTAGGTATAGGTTTGGTGAGCCTTCTCATCTATTTCTTCATGGGTTTGCGCAACGCTGTCCTCACGATGGTTGGAATTCCCTTTGCCTTCTTGGTTACCATGATAATCATGTGGGTAAGCGGCAACTCTTTAAATGAGATAACTCTTTTTTCTTTCGTCTTGGTTAGTGGCATAATCGTAGACGACGCAATCGTCGTCGTGGAGAATATTTACAGACATCTACAGGAGGGTGAACCTCTTGAAGAGGCGGTAGTCAATGGAACTTCAGAAGTTGCAGCCCCTGTGATCGCCGCCACCTCGACCACTGTTGCCGCCTTCCTGCCCATGTTTATTATGTCTGGTTCCACTGGGGAGTTCTTTGCCCAGATTCCCATAGCTATCGCCGCTGCCATTGTCGCTTCCCTATTTGAATGCCTCATCATCCTGCCGTCACATTTCATGGATTGGCCGGGGTGGCGGCGCGCCGAGAAAGAGGCGAGGGAAAACAACCTGGCCCGAAAGCAACAGTGGGTAATGTCTCTGCTTCACCGGGGAACCAACAGACTTGTTGCCGTTACGCTGCGTCATCCTTATGCCAGCCTTGGAGTGGTGTTGATTGCCTTTGCTGCTTCTCTGTTTATCATCGGTGTTTCCATAACGGGTAAGATGCCTTTGATCAAAATCAAGTTCTTCCCGGACGAGTACACCAACTATTATATTGAAATGGAAGGTCCGGCTGCCACACCGATCGAGATGACAAATAAGAAGCTCAAAGAGGTCACTGAATTTTTGTTGCCGAGTAGGCCCTCCCAGTTGAGTGCAGCTACAGCAATGGCCGGCTTCTATATTAATGAAGACTATCAGCCAGTTTTCGGCAGCAATCTGGGCCACATCAATGTGGAAATGCCCAGAAAAGAAGACCTGAATTTGCCCGAAAACCGTGCCAATGATCCCATAGCCCACTTGGGTTACATCCGCAAGCAGCTCAGCCACTTTGAAAAGGACGGCTGGAATATTCGTATCCGCGCTGAGAAAACAGGGCCACCTACCGGCAAGGACATTAATGTCCGTGTGGTTGGTCCCAATCCGGTCACTGTCGAGGCCTTGGCAAAGGACATCTACAACTATCTTGACAGTAAGGGTGAAATTTCATCCTATGTGGTGGATCTTAGCGACAACCGAGGCAGACCGAATCGGATTTACAGGTTCCGCGTCGACAGGGAGCGCGCTGCAGAATACGGTCTTATGCCCCTTGCAGTTTCACGACTAGCCGGCTCGGTGCTCGACGGGCGTTTTGTGGGTGAATTCCGCACTAGCGACGAAGATGTTGACCTGAAGCTTAAGATAGATAGGAGCTATCTCGACGTCCCCGAAGCAGCCCTTTCAATTCCAATTATCCAGCACCCATCAGGACCGGTGCGGTTAGGTGATCTGACCACAACGGAATCCTACATTGAATCCAACAAACTCGACCGTTATCAAAGCAGCCGAGCTATTACTGTAACCGCCAATCTTAAACCTGGCGCGCCTACCTCCACGCCTGCAGTGGTTAATAAGATCCGCTCTTACTATCGAACCATTGAGGACAAGTACCCCGGAGCTGAAATCAACTTCTCCGGCGAGTTCGAGTCTACCAGGCGCTCTTACACTTCCCTCGCCTACGCCTTTTCGATAGCAGTGCTAGTGATTTACGTTATCCTGGCTACCCAGTTTCGCTCTTACCTCCAGCCGTTCATCATTTTGTCTGCTGTGGTTTTCTCACTCATAGGAGTTGTTTTCGGCAAGTTTGTCACCCAAGGTCTTTTCACTGTCAACAGCTTCATCGCTGTCGTCGGTGTCACA
>CAJIBP010000147.1_pt1 | contig 16490 bp, 14 predicted proteins | sample 9199361 | NCBI WGS metagenome assembly CAJIBP01 (sample SAMEA7708308, study PRJEB35096) | sediment metagenome | biome: marine neritic benthic zone biome [ENVO:01000025]; feature: sediment [ENVO:00002007]; material: shallow marine sediment [ENVO:03000034] sea grass bed [ENVO_01000059] ...
CGTCAACGGCGGGGGTTCATCACCATCATAGGCGAGGCGGGCACAGGCAAGACCACGTTGCTCAGAAGCGTACAGAGCCGGCTTAACGAGAAAACCAAAGTCGCCTATATCTTCAATACCGCCGTGAGCTTTGACCAGATGCTCACCATGGTCCTATTCGACCTGGGCTTGTCCAACTCAGCATCGACTCCTAACAGAGTCGCTGCGTTCCATCGGCTCCATGCGTTTGCCATTCGCCAACTGAACAAGGGTGGGAATGTAGTTATAATCGTGGACGAAGCCCAAAATCTTGATGTCCACGCCTTGGAGGGTTTGAGACTTCTGTCCAACCTGGAGACCAGCAAGCACAAACTGATTCAAATCGTACTCTCCGGGCAGCCCGAGTTGGAGGCCAAACTGCGTCGACCAGAGATGCGGCAACTCGTCCGGCGAATCAATATGAAGCGATACATCAGTCCTCTCACTGAGCCAGAGACATACAGTTACCTCTGGCACCGTCTGAGGGTGGCCAAGTACAGGGGGCCAGCCTTTTTCAGCGTCAGGGCCCAGAAGCTGATCTGGGAGTTCTCCGAGGGCATACCACGAAACATCAACACCCTTTGCGACAACGTTCTCCTGGTTGCATACGCCTTGAGACAGAGAACGATTGAGACAACCGTGGTAAAAGAGGCCATCAAGGATCTCCGCTGGGGCCCGTCACCGGAGGTGCCAAAGACTCAACCCCTGCCCCCTGTCCGGCGGCCCCAGCAATTGCCGGTGAAACAAAGCCGCACTCGCTGGGCCTGGGCAGCCACTGTTGTGCTGGCCTTCGGCGTCCTTCTTTTTCTGGGGCTATTCATAGGGCACAAGTATCTCGATCTTAAGATCCCAACTCTCCCCTGGGAACAAAAGCCAACACAAACCGAGAGAATTCAGAGCTCCACAACATCTCACCCACCTTCGAAGGATGGTTCAGCGATGCCCTCCGCACACGCTGCCATGCTTCCAGATGGAAACAGTGACGTCGCGGTGGAGGTCGAATCAGTCGAGGACTCGACCTCACCACAACAGCCCAAGGATCACATCGTTGGCGCTACTGTGCCTGTGATTGAGAGACTGGTATCGTCTAAAGAGGCTACCCTAGATCCGGTAGATACCAAATCAGCTGCGACCTTCTCATCTCAGGGAAAACCCGAGGAGCAAGCGGGCAAGGCTGCCTTGGCAACACTCAAGAGAGAGGTTGCCCAAGGGGAGAATGTGGTGATTCAGCTGGGAGCCTTCCGGGAAAGAGACCTCGCTATAGCTTTGCTAACACGACTTCATGCTAAAGGATATGATGTCTATCTGGATTCCCGAAACTTAGGAGACCTGGGGACCCTCTACCGGGTTTGTTTGAGGGTTACCCCAGCGAGACCAGGGCCAGAGAGATAATGACCCGGTGCCCCAATATTCCACGATTTCCAAAGTGGGCACCTTGAATCTAGGAGTTAACCATGGGTAAGACATTCGAGGCCCTAAGACGTGCCGAAGATGAATATCAAGAGAGACTCAGTCCGGTCAGATCCAGACCTTTATCCCCCCGAGTAAGGCAGCAACCCAGATCTGCTCGGAGCGGGCCAGCTCCATTGCTACAGCCCAGGCTGCCCATCGTTGACTCGGCCACAGAACCCTACGAGGATCTAAAGACCAATCTTTTGGCCCGCCATCCAGAAGATTCCTTTAAGACTGTTCTATTCTTGGCCACATCCAACGCATCTGGGTGCACGACAACAGCGGTTAATTTCGCCGCAGTTTTGGCAAAGAATACCCAACTCAAGGTGCTCATTGCTGAAGTGAACTTGAGGACTCCGAGCCGGCACAAAGCGTATAAGGCCCAACCGGATAACAACCTTAGAGACTTTCTTGCCGGAGATACCCAGAATCTTATGAATCTCAGGAAAGTCAGACCATGGAACTTTTACGTCCTTGGGTGCGGTGGGAACCACTATTCACCCCTTCACCTTTTGGAATCCAGTCGGTTCGACCAGTTCCTCAATACGGTGCGGGAGAAGTTCGACTATATCATTCTGGATGGCCCGCCGGTTCCTTTCTCTTCGGAGTTCAGAATTATCAGCACCAAGGTGGACGGCGTGGTTTTGGTGGTCGATTCCGGCAGGTCCCGGCGACAGGTTGTCCACAGGGCCAAGCAGCAGCTCGAGGAGGTCGGTGCCAATATCCTCGGAGTGGTCCTTAACAGGAGGAAATACTACATCCCGGAGTGGATATACACCAGGCTATAGCCTGGCAGGCGAAGGGCGAAGGGCACAGAGCGCAAGGGTGAAGTGAAGGTTTTAAGGAGTGTAACTGATGGAGATATATAGACAAAATCGGCTTCTTGTCTTGATAGTACTTATGTGGGCTTTAATTCTCGGGTGCGCATCCAACCGGGCTGTCGTGAAAGAGCAACCTGAACTCACGACCCTGGCTCCCGCGAAGCAAGCCGAGTACGTCATCCAGACCGGCGATCAACTACAGGTCAAGTTCTTCTACAACCCTGAACTCAACGAAGACGTCACTGTACGACCCGATGGTAAGATCTCTCTTCAACTGGTTGACGAGGTAAAGGCAGCGGGGCTGTCTCCATCATATCTTGACCAAGTCCTCACCCAGCAATACGCTCGAGAGTTACAAAAGCCCCAGATTACCGTAATTGTCAGATCCTTCACAGGGCAACGGGTATATGTGGGCGGCGAGGTCGGAAGGCCGGGTCTTATTAACCTGGTCGGCAGCATGACCGCCCTCCAGGCCGTAATCAATGCCGGGGGTTTTAAAGAGACAGCCAAGCCCAATGGCGCCATTATTATCCGCAAGGGGCCGGATAACCGTCCCATCCCCATGCGGGTGGATTTGGGTAAAGTCTTGTATGGAGAAGGTGCTGAGGCTGATGTTCAACTCCAACCTTATGACATTGTGTATGTCCCGAAGACCTGGATCGCCAAGGCAAATAAGTTCGTAAACCAATACATCGAGCGCCTTTTCTTATACAGAGGTGTGAGCTTCGGCTTTTCGTACCAAATAAACAAGTTCGCGGATTGACAATAAAACCTGAGGAACTAGCTTTTTTTCTATAACTGAAGAACTTCTACCACAGATGTCTAAAGAAAGTTGGTTTTCACAGTTCTATGACTATTTGTCAATGATCATATAGTTGTAGACAAGCTCTGATAATGCTTACGTACGATTCTTGTCCTGACTCCTTAATTATTATTTTATCTAGTTTGTGACGTATTTTCTAACCTGTAATGTGACTATCGCTTCCAATTTTACCTAATATTTATCTTCGAAGAAAGAGACATTCCAATGGCAGCCCTCCACGGATCAAGAAGTTAAACAAATGATTCTACTGCGACGTCATATTCTCTTGAAGGCTTATCAGCTTTTTGACCTTATGGTCTTTATGTTCTCGTTCGCCCTAGCAGCGTGGTTATCGAATTATTATAATGAGGCATCCACTTTTCTCCAGTTTTTCGAAATTCGAGTTAAGGTTGAGAACTTAGTCATATTTCTTGGCCTGCTCTTGATGTGGCATATGAGCTTCTCTCTCTTCGGGCTATACCACTCGCAGCGACTATCCACGCGATGGTCAGAAATAGGTGATGCCCTGAAAGTAACCTCTGTGGGTACTTCCACCGTACTCATGGCAGGCATTCTCTTCAATATTAAGCTGATTTCGCCAGCTTTCCTTGTGGTTTTGTGGTTTTCTAGCAGTAGTGTTACAATTTTGAGATTGGTCGTGATCCGGTACCTTTTGGGAAAAATCAGAGCCTGTGGTAGGAATTTGAGACATCTGCTGATCGTCGGGACGAACCCGCGAGCAGTTCGGTTCGTCCGTAAGCTTGAATCTAAACAAGAGCTTGGCTACCGACTCATCGGTTTTGCAGATGAGAATTGGCTGGGCATAAATGACTTTAAGAAGACAGGGTATGAACTCATTGCCGATTTTCAAACTCTCCCTGAATTTCTAAAGGACCGGGTCGTGGATGAGGTCATAGTAGCTCTTCCGATCAAGTCTCTCTACCGTCAAGCCTCACGGATTATGGACTTGTGCGAGAGGCAGGGAATTGTCGTTCGATTTCTTTCAGACCTATTTCAAACGGAATTGGGTCGTCCCGTAGCTGAGTACTATGATGGTGATGCGTTGCTTTCCCATTACACTGGTGCCATGAATGGCTCTGCAGTATTGATCAAAAGGACGGTGGATATCGTCTTGTCTCTTTCATTGCTACTACTTCTCGCACCTTTGTTCTTTGTCACTGTTGCCCTCATTAAGATCACCTCGCGCGGACCGGTATTCTTCGTCCAGGATAGGGTAGGGCTGCACAAGAGAAGGTTTAAGTTATACAAGTTCCGCACGATGATCGTTGATGCCGAGAGGAAGCAACCCCAACTGGAGCATCTCAACGAGGCCAGCGGCCCGGTATTTAAGATCAAGAATGATCCTCGCACCACTCCTATAGGAGAATTTTTGAGAAGGGCCAGTATTGATGAGTTACCTCAGCTCCTTAATGTTCTAAAGGGCGATATGAGCATCGTGGGCCCAAGACCTCTTCCCATAAGAGATTACAACGGCTTCAGTGAAGACTGGCACCACCGACGCTTCAGCGTAAAACCTGGCATTACTTGTCTCTGGCAGATCAACGGTCGAAGCAGTGTACCATTTGAAAAGTGGATGAAGCTGGACATGGAATATATTGACGGGTGGTCACTGTGGCTCGACTTTAAGATTCTTGTAATGACAATTCCTGCTGTTCTCCGAGGTTCCGGAGCCTCCTAGACTTCTTAATTTGCAGTTGTTTCTGCTCGTGTATGATTTCCAGTTAGTGTGTGGTGAATCTGCCCTTATAGGGGACCGGTAATGCAGGGTTTCTACCGGTGTGGATATGCAACATTAGGGTTAAGATTCAAGTATGCATCGCAGTGTCGGTCCATGTGCTAATGGTCATCATTCAGACGCGGCTCGAACTTGGCGTGAGTTTCTACACAAGTTTGCAGGATTTGAGTGGCAGTGTTATCGAAATAACTTATTTATTACAAATAGTTACAGATGAACACCACAAAACCGAAGCTGCAGAATCCCATATCCAGTTGACATTATTCAACTAAATGTTGGGACACTAATAATGCTACTTATCAATAGCGGCTCATAACAACGTGAGGCGGTATGAACGTAAGATATTTTGCTGATCATCTGATGCCCTCTGAGGATGTTGCAGGAACTAGAATACACATGGTTGATTACGACCAGACTATTGCACTCATAAAAGATTCGATCGAAAAACGAGTGATAGGCCGTTATATTTGTGCATGTCCCGTTCACCCAATCATGGTTTCGCGGAGAGATCATGAATTGAAAAAGGCCTTGAATAAATCTTGGTTAACTGTCCCAGATGGGATGCCAGTGGTTTGGGCTGCCAGAATGCTTGGCGGGTCGATCATTGATAGAGTTTACGGGCCTAATCTCATGCTTCAGATATGCGAGACGGCAGAGATGTTCGGATTTTCTGTTTTTCTCTATGGCGGAAAGCCACAAACTTTAAGGAAGCTGAAGAGAAGTCTTTTAGAACGTTTTCCTCACCTCAAAATTGCTGGAGCCTATTCTCCCCCCTTTCGCTCTCTTTCGCCGGAGGAGGAGGAGGCAATTATCACAATGATTAATACAGCCTCTCCAGACATTCTGTTTGTGGGGCTTGGGGCTCCAAAACAAGAAAAGTGGATGGCAAAACACTGTCGAAAGGCAAAAGTCAATGTCATGGTAGGGGTTGGTGCTGCATTCGATTTCCTCTCCGGCGAAAAAAAGCAAGCACCCAAGTGGATGCAGACCCGCGGCTTGGAATGGTTGTTTCGGCTCTTAAGCGAGCCGACCAGGCTTTGGGCACGTTATGCAGTCTATAATCCCCTATTTGTCGCCTTATTCCTGGGCCAATTAATTAGGGCCAAACTTTGCATCTTGGTGGGCAAAGACCAGTGTGGGAAATAGCTTTACGACGCAATTTCTTCGATGTAATCAAATCAATCTTTTCTGGAATTCCCTGCCTCAAACCTAGAGCTAAGTCTTTAAGGACGGGCTAAACTGACACTGCGCTTTGTGACTGCTTCTCGCTTAGTCTTTACCATATTCCCTGATCCATATGAATGCTCAAGTAAATCTTCCACCTGATGAACGTGCTGGATGTCCATGGTATAGGCTGGAGCTTCGATGTGTTGGTTGGGGTGATGCGTCGGGCCCTGCTTTGAATGCAGAGAACCGTCTTGCAGTGGCTATTCTCTGAACAGCTCCAGATGAAATAATGCGGAACTCGATGACAATCCTATCGTCCAGATCCACAAGTGTCACATTCGCGCTTGTGTTTACTATTGGATTACTAATCGGGAAGAGTTACCTGGTATTGGGTGGTGGTCTGATTTTCACATTGTGTGCACTACCTTGGTTCGTTATGCTTTTTTGGCGTCATCCCCTGTTTCTGGTGTTCTTATGGCCTGTCCTTCTCCTTATAAACGTACTATTTCCTTTTGCCCCATTTTTGTTCCACGGCTTTTCTCTACTTCCCATGGATTTGGCCATTATTTTCACCGTTGTACACCTAATCATTAGCGCTGCGCTCCGACGTAAGGATCTTGTTAGGGGCCTGAAAGAAAACCCCTTCCTCAGCCTATTCATCGTCGTTATCGGAGTATATATTGTGATTTGTACACCGCTGTATGGAAAAAGCGCGATTGGCGAGGCCAGAAAGCACTTTTCCTTTTTCCTCTTTCCCTTATTTACTATGGTCTCGATTAAGGAAACCAAGGATCTTCGAAGACTCATCTCAGTTGTGCTTTTCGTTTCTGCATTCATTTCGATAGTCGCACTTCTAAAAATCTACCCGAGCAAGAGTGTCTATAAAATAGTTAACGCAGAGGGATGTCTGATTCTTATACTGGCGGCACTTTCGATCCTTTTGTTTCATATGAATGGGATCGTTGTCACGAATCGGATTATTGATGCAGTTATGCTCGTGCTGTTCCCTACGATCGTACTTATAAGTCGACATCGAAGCGTATGGCTTGCAGGTGCGTTTGGTTTTTTCCTGCTGCTTGGGCTACATCGAGAGCGAGTACTATCTTTCGCAAGAGTGGGTATGGCCTCGATTCTAATCTTTGGACTGTTGGTCACGGCCGTTATCGTAACGCCTGAGTTTGGATCATCGCTCAAAAGGAGTTTTCGGGGAATTATTGATCCCTATTCAGACAACACCGCTTCATGGAGAATAAGGGGATGGCAGCAGCAAATCGGTAGGATTGTGCGAACAAAGAAAGCTTTGCTTGGCGAAGGAATAGGCGGATATTACAGTTGGCGCGATAGGGGGACTGAGGTGAAGGTGTCTCCCCACAATGCATACGTGCAACTTTTTCTAAAGTTCGGCTTCACCGGCTTGACTATCTACGGGTTCTTGGTGTTCAAATTCTTCCGCGAGACCATACGTGTCAGAAACAAGTTGCCACCCAGTCACATGAAGGCCTATATGGAAACGGGTATGGTGAACGTAGGTGCTGCCCATGCGTACATGATGGCCTACGATTTTTCACTGATCATGCTGATCTTCATTGGGCTTGCAATGAGCGCTGCGAAGCTCCAGTGGGATTCCTGGGCAGTTTCAAAAATGACCAAAGTGTAAAGAATATAAACATTATAATGAACGTAACTTCCAAAAAACCTCCAATAGGCTAGGGGATTTGGCCGGTGCCGAAAGGGATCGAGGATGGAACACACCCGCACTCAGTGAGAGCCGATTCGTCCGATTTTGTTACCCTTATGATCAGGCGTACATCGACTAATCAGTATGGGGAGGCTTCCGAATGAATAATGAGATCTACTCGGTATATAGGGATTTTCTGTCCGGGAAGAAGCTGGACATGGGACGACGCTTTCATGATCTTAGTGCACCTATAATTGTAGATCGAATAGAATATCTTCGTCGTAGATGTATGCGAAAAAAAGTCCTGCATATTGGCTGCTTAGATCATCCCGAGATCATTCCTGAAAGAGTCAACAATGGGACCTGGCTGCACGGTATCATATCGAATGTCTCCGAATATTGTGCCGGAATTGATATCGATTCCCTCGCCTACGATATCGTACGCCGAAAATTGGGCATCGAAAAAATCGAATTACTGGACTTATCCGAGCCCTTAGAGGAAAAGGATCTCAGCCGACTGCGTAGGACTCATTGGGACTTGATCATATGCCCTGAGATCTTGGAACATATTACCAACCATCAGCTGCTTCTTCAGAACCTACGTCTCCTTTCAGACGCTGACACGACACTAATTATCACAGGCCCAAATGCTTTTCAGTTTGGAAATTTTCTCAATGCGCTACGGGGGTTTGAATCTATCAATTCGGATCATAAATATTGGTTCACATTTTATACCCTGAGTCGCATGCTGACTGCTAACGAGTGGGAACCCCGTCAACTCATCTATTACAACCGCCCAAGGCCAGAGGTTCGTTGGATGAATATTCTGAGTCGATTGGCTAGTCGAATGTCTCGTGTGTTCTGCGATGGTCTCATTATAGAGGCTATTCGTACCGATCGTTAACCCCTGAGTTCTTGAACTGGACCTCGAGCTTCGTTCTGTGAAACAAGCGTGAGCGGAGACTCCAACAACAGGACAACATGGTTCTCCTTCATCAGTAGTAATTTCCTTTGATTACCAGGTGCAGGCTCCAGATAGGTCAACTCGGTGTAGCAGTCTTCGCGTTTAAGGGTTGGACTCATGGATTAGCGCACTGGAATAGTTAGACCGAGGGTTTGAAAGTCACCTCATTCGTGATTACGAGTTAGTTTTTGCTGCGTGTTCTCAGGAAGGTGGGGAGCTGAATCAAACAGCGGACATTACTGATCCGAAGATCAATCCTAACCTGGCTTACAGTGCACTGTACGCCATCAAGTGGCGATATGCTGGCACGGTTATCGAGGTTGTCCTCAGGTTCATGGTTGGAGTCGTATTGGCACGTCTTTTATCTCCTGAGGCGTTCGGTATCGTTGGAATGGCGCTAATCGCGATTGGTTTCGGAAGATCGCTTGGCGATTTCGGCTTTGGTGCGGCCATAATCCAACGGCCAAGCGTGACGCAAACGCATATACGGGCGGCATTCACCGGCAGTGTGACGATGGGTATTCTTCTTTTTTCAGTCCTTTGGTTTGCTGCCCCTGCAATTTCACGCCTGTTCATGTATGAGGGATTGATACCCGTTCTCCAAATAATCGGAGTATCACTCATCTTTTTTGGGATGAGCGCAACACCAGTAAGCTTGTTGCGGCGTGAACTCCGATTTCGAACGCTGGCTAGTATTGAGACAGCCTCTTATATGATTGGTTTTGGCGTGGTCGGGGTCTCGATGGCAGTTTTGGGCTGTGGCGTCTGGAGTCTAGTGGCAGCAACTATTACTCAGCCTTTCTGCCTTGCAGTGCTAGCTGTATATTTTACAAAACAGCCTCTTGGTCCCCACTTTGGCATTCGGGAGTATCGGGATCTGGTCAGAATGGCCTCCGCAGAAGTGCTCAACAACATAACGAACTATTTTGCCGAGAATCTTGGCTTCTTTGTTGTAGGGAAATGGCTGGGTGCTTCTGCGCTTGGATTATTTAATCGCGCCTTCTATTTGATGGCTTTACCTGTGACGCATTTCTCCACCGCACTATCAAACGTCATGTTTCCATTATATTCAAAGGTCCAAGGGAATATCCCGCGATTGGGTAGAGTTCATCTCCGCATAGTCACGCTTACTGCGGTGGTCAGCATGCCAGTTATGTTCGCAATGGCTGCTGCCCCAGAGATTGTCATCGGTGGTCTTTTCGGTAGACAGTGGAAGGCGGCTGCGGGGGCTTTGCAAATCTTGTGCGTGAGTGGACCATTCATGGCAATTCTCCGCCCTCTCGGAGCATTGAGCCATGCTCGGGGGTACGTGTTGAGCGAGTGGTGGAGGCAAGTGATGTATCTTGCGGTCATGGTTTTAGCGCTGTGGTTTTTGCTTCCTCGGGGCATAGAAGGCGCAGCGTTGGCGATTGCTCTTGCGACTGTCGCAAGGTATCTTCTTCTCGCTCAACTTGGGGTGAGGTTGTCGGGAGTCACCTGGAGGCATTTCTTCTCTGCTCAGGTCCCCGGATTCCTTCTCGGCCTTATTGTCTTTGTATCAGTTCACCTAGCTTGCGTGCTTGGGGACTTGTTAGGGATGTCTGATGTCTTACAGCTATTGTTTATCATGGCCGTCTCAATGCTTTCCTTGATTTTGAGTTTTCTGTTGGTTCCATCGTCATGGTTTGGAGATTTATACCCATGGGTTCTCGAGCGTTTCGGTATGAGTTTTCCTGGTCGGCTGCGTAAGATTCTGGCTGCCAAGATTTCGCCTGTGTAGAGCATGCAAAGGGTTTAGAAGAACAACTACATGCTGAGAGGAGCGGGATGCTGCACGTTGGAATTGTCTCCCCTTGCTCAAGCGGTCCATTGGGAGATCTTCTCTCTGATTCCGCGGGAATCGACTTAGGGTGTGGTGCACATTTCATGGCGTCCTTGGTCCGGGCACTAATCGGACGGGGACATCGTGTGTCCGCTGTGACGCTATCCCCGCAACTCACGGATCGAATAATACTCAAGGGTCCCCAATTAACCTACTATGTCTACCCGATGCGAACCAATAGAAGAATGCGAGACCTTTATAGAGTTGAGCGTCAAGGTCTCAGAGAAGCTATTCGCCTAGCCAAACCCGACCTCTTGCACGCCCACTGGACATACGAATTTGCTTCGGCTTGCTTGGAGACAAATTTGCCTGTGCTGATTACAAGCCATGACAATGCGTTTCAAGTGCTTCGATATACAAGAGACCTGTATAGGTTGGGTAGGCTGTATCTTCAGATACAGGTACTCAGAAAAGCTCGTTTCTTGACCGCCGTATCGCCCTATCTGGCTAATGTCCACCGCTGGCTCGCTAATACAGCGATTGAGGTAATTCCAAATATGGTGGAGTTACCTCGTACGACTCGCAATATGCGCGAGAGGGCGTCCGGACCAGTGAGGATAGCGACAGTACTTAATGGATGGCAAAACCTGAAAAATCCAAGGGTGGCCATCGAGGCCTTTAACCTCCTACGCAGAGAACTACCGGACGCAGAGATGTTTATGTACGGTTACGACTTTGAAGAGGGGGGAACAGCTGCAACATGGGCCAAGAGTGAGGGGCTTGATCACAATATCCACTTTTGCGGATTCCTTGCACCTCAGGATTTACGCAGGCAGCTTGAAGGAATGTCCATTCAATTGCACCCGTCCCTTGAAGAATGTTGCCCCTTGGCAGTTCTTGAGGCGATGGCAATGGGACTGCCAATAGTAGCGGGTATGGATGCTGGAGGTGTACCCTGGGTCCTGGATGAGGGGCATGCAGGTTTTTTAACGGATGTGAGAAACCCTGAGAAAGTGACCCAAACTGTGCTTGCTTGCCTAAAGGATACAGAAGATCGTCAGCAAAGACAAAGAAACGCATACAATAGGGTAATGACCCTTTTTTCTCCAAACAGTGTCGCAGGACAATATGAACAGGTGTATGAGAACGTACTGTCAACCTGGTGAAATCCTTTTTTGACAAGCGAAGCGTGCTATCCCATTATCAAAATAAACTCTGATGCCCGGTATCAGGGGCCCCTGGGAGACGATTGGGACGCTTTCACTTAAAGAATTTCCGAAGCCCGAGAGTTGGACTAATCTCATTTCTGCGTCTGTAAGGCCCTTAGTTGTTTTGGGGGATCAGGAGTAGGTTGTGAACTACTATCTGGGTATGGCCAAATCATACCCTCCATTTGACCGAACATAAATAAAACACCTGGATACGTGTTCCAATCTCCGGTCCATGCATCCCATCCACCGGTAACTGGACTAGCTGGATACGCAGGAGCACTGGCGGCCGTCCGCATGTAAATAGATTTAATGTAATTATCTTGAAAATATATATTTGCATAGGCTAGTTGGGCATCCTCAGTTCTCTGATAATTATTGATATTGTCTATAGAGTCAATTAGATAATTTGGGTCGCCATATTTTGCGGGATCAGAAGTGGCATATCGCATAACAGTATGGTCAACATTCTGACAATAATGTTTAAGTATATTATGTGGACTTTTTGAGCCTCCTTTGGTGCCATAATAGCCTTCCGATGTAGAATACTCATAAAGTTCAGTGTCACCAATGCGTGCCAAAACATCTGCGGCTGTGAGTAAACTACCAAGCTCAAGGCCGGAATAGCCCCAACCCATACAGATGTTAGAAGTTGTCCAACGATAAAACTCAACTTGCATGTTATCAGGAAAAGTATGGTACTTTATAAGCTCTTTGAAGTAACGTTTGCCTTGCTCTTTCAAGAACGTGTTACTCGTCAAAACTCCTACCAGAGTAACAAATCGGTAATGACAGGCGCCTCTATTACTCCATGCTCGATGCCATTCATAGGTAGTATGCCCGTTATAGTGTGTAGTTCTAGGAAGTGACCCACTATAACTCTGCGGATTGGAGTAGTCATCATTGTTTCTGTTTGGAAACCGCGACTCAAGTATATTGACCAAGTTGTCTTCGTAATATACACCGGCATTATAGAACCATGTATCGAGATTATTTTGTTGTGCGGTAGTTAAGCTCGAACGAATATAGTCGTACGCGAAAAGTATCCTAGTCAACCAGTTTGCAATATCAAATGATGGATTAACGTCTCCGATACCTGGATGAGTACACCATCTCGTGCGATCAGAAAAGTCCAAACCTGGATATGTGTTGGTGTTTGTTTGTGCAAGCAGTTCGTCACGCACTGCATCACGGTAAGCTGTATTACCTGTAAGCAAATAGTAAAAGGCTGCATCACGCATTTTGGCACCAAGATTTCTATTTGTTTCAGGTGCTATGCCTGTTTGATATGGGACTACACATGTTGGGCTTGTTTGGCCTGACCATCTATCTACATCAGGATAAGCCAGAAAAGCACTGGCATTTGCCGCAATTCGATCCCAATCTCCAGGCGAATTCGTACTTACGTCCCCCGCAGTCTTGTATGGACCATTTTGCATCCGCTGCTTCCAGATGTCCAACTCCTCCTGAGTGAAATGCAAGCCGAGACGTGTGGCTGCCATGGCGTTTTGCCATGCCACCGCACCAAACTGGAGGACCAGCAGGGCGACCAGTATCAAATGTCTAATGTCAGACGGTTTTAAGTTCACCTTTTTCTCCCACTTATGTGTTCACTCCCCATTGCTATTGTAGAGTCCTAAAACGCTGATATTTGCTGGCCAAGTGCCTTTGTCTGCAGGAACTGCGCCACTGAGATATCTTGTTGACCACAGAGCAAGGTTACGGTCTCTCAGGTTCGTCCAATTCAAAGGCGGGGAACTGTTGGCCTTAAGTAAAAGAGGAGATTATTTATTCAATTAGACCATAGACTGTTTTTGCCAAGAATCGAGGTTTCCCAACTCATTTATCTTCGATGATCAGGCTCAGAGAAAAGGCTATGCCAGCAGACCGCACAAAGCATTGGAAGAATGTCGCGGAAGAAACAATCGTCAAATAGTATAGATATACTATTCTCGAGAAGACCTCTACATCGGATGATAGACAGTCTCGAGTGGGGAGACTATAGAAAAATAGAACACAGGTATACGATTGGATACTTGAAGCGTAAGCCATGTGATTAGATTCATTTGTTGGCATGCCGACAGTACCCTGCTAACCACCCGCCGGTAGACCTGATCTGTGGTCTGCGTTCAGTGCTGGGTGCAGCAATGCCAAATGGAGCAAACGAGAGATGTCTTGGGCAATCGGGGCGGGACATTCGTCCGACGCAATGTCGCAGTCAGCCCGAAGTCGCCGAGAAGTTCCCAATTTTGGAGTGCCGAGGTATAGACGGAGATCCGCAACATGATAGAGGTAGTAATATCGGTTCACAATCGAAGTGCTCTCACCCTCCGGTGTCTTGAGCTACTCGCCCAGCAGGTTGATGCTGTTTTTGGAATTACTGTTGTCGACGACGGGTCATCGGATGGTACAAGTCAGTCCATTCGAGACAACTTTCCCAACGTCGACGTGCTCCAAGGCGATGGTTCTCTGTGGTGGGCCGGAGCAACGAACCTAGGTATTCGACATGCCTTGCAGCGTAGTGTGGTTGCCCCTTACATCCTGATATTGAACGATGACCTGGAGTTTGATTCTGACTACCTCGTCACCATGGAACGTTGCGCTGTGACCAATCCTGGTTGTCTGGTTGGATCCTTGGCTGTCTATGGGGAGGACCCCGCGAGAGTCTTCTGGTGTGGCCAAGCGGCGTCCTATCGGCAGTGTCGCTACGCATATGTCCGGCGTGATGGCTTGTCAGGTTGTGTGCCTGCTGAATCACTGCCAGGTCGTGGGATGCTCGTGCCTATCGAGGTTTTCAAGCGAGTGGGTCTGTTGGATGTGGAAGCTTTTCCCCAGTATGGGGGGGACTTAGATTTTAGCCTACGGGCACGCAAGGCAGGATATAGATTACTCTGCAACTGTGATACGACCCTCGAGGTGATGGCTTCCCAGACAGGACCTGGAAGTGTGTACCGCAAGGATCGCCTGAGTGTTTTCTTAGGCTCATTTTGGAATATTCGATCGCCCAACTATTTACCCGCTTTGTGGCGTTTTTGGAAAAGGCATCAAGGTGTCCTGGGTCCATTTGGGTTCGCCCACCACGTGAGTAAAGTGTTTTTGGGAGATTTCCTCCGAAGGACAGGATTGAGGAGCAGTGATCTGCACAGCAGTAATAAAAGCACAAAGAGACTTAACAATTGTGTCGGTTAACGTCCAGCGGACAGTCATGGAGTGCCTTTGATGAGAGTCCTTTTTTACTCAGATCGTGTAATGCACTATCATGTACCGATCTTCATAGAAATGGAGCGATGCCTTGAAAATCAAGGTGGGGAGTTCGTCCTCGTCTCTGGCCAGGGAAATTTGGATGACAGAGGCCGCGTTGGACTTTCTGAGGCTGTAGTCAGACGGCACCTCTTCATACCGTTTCAAGAGTGGAGAAGTGGCACTTACACCATCCGCTGGCAGCCAACTTTGGCTAATGTGGTGCGAAGAGTTAACCCAGATCTCCTAATAATCATGGGGCATGTGGGCGATGTGACATACTGGCGTCTAGGCTTGCTACGGCACCGAGTTGGTTTCAAGTATGTGACGTGGCAATGTGGTTTTGAGTTTAACCCTGGGCGGGTGAAGGATATGCTGACAAGCAGATTTCTTAGACGGTTCGACTACCACCTTGCCTATCATACTAATGCAAAAAGATATCTTACGTCACACGGAGTCTCAGAGTCACGCATCACGGTCATTCACAACACCATTGACGAGCGTGAGATGCAATTTCTTCCCAGGGACAAGGCGCGCCAAATGGTAGCAACTGAACTAGGACTCCCCCTAGACAGACCAATCGTTCTATATGTGGGCGCTATTTCTACTGAGAAGCGGCTGGATGAGTTGATCGACGCCGTTCGACTCATTGGAGGCAAGAGAGTGTCGGTGGTAATTGTGGGAGACGGGCCGGCACTCGCAGGTTTAAAGTCTACCTCTTCTGACCTCGACTATGTCAAGTATCCTGGGCGTGTGATCGCAAGGGTTGGGCGTTTCTTCGATGCGGCAGACGTTTTCGTATTGCCAGGAACAGGCGGCCTTGCTATCAATGAGGCAATGGCCCATAGATTGCCTATCATTACCGGTTACGCGGACGGTAGCGCGGTGGATTTAGTTACGGATGGGGTAAACGGTTACATACTCAGAGAAGGACACGCCAGTGAGATAGCTATGCGCCTTGAAAGCCTGCTGAGTGACGCTGAAGTTCGCTTACGAATGGGCCAGGTTTCTCGAGAGCTGATCACGACAAAGTATTCCTTTAGGGCTTTCATCGATCGTGTTATGACAGGACTCCATGCAGCTTTGTATCCAGAGCGACTCTGCCTCCAGTCATAAGAGAAGTTAAGAGGTAACTGGACAGCCTCCGTAGGTCAAGCGATTAGTATGCCAAATTTCTTACGAAAATGGGATCGGGCAAAGCCAAGTAGCCGATATATAGAAATGGTTGGGAAATAAGGCCGAATATTGGCCCTGAGATAGTATTCTTGGGGGCAAAAAGAGTAACAATGGAAGGCGTCCAGACAAGCCGAAGTAGTATGATACCTTTCTCTTGCCGGTCGGTGAAGTACTTATACTTTTCAGTTATGGGTCGTGGTTTTTACGATAATCGTTGGACAGTAGGCCTTATTCACCACATACACAAAACATAGAAAAATCCAACATGTCCTTGTACTTAAGCATAGTCGTGCCTCTTTACAATGAAGCGGAATCGGTTGCAAAGGTTCTTGAAAAGATTCTTGAGGTAGGGAAAGGATTTAACTTCCCCTATGAAATCATCTTTGTTGATGACGGGTCCGACGATC
>CAJIBP010000833.1_pt1 | contig 14898 bp, 13 predicted proteins | sample 9199361 | NCBI WGS metagenome assembly CAJIBP01 (sample SAMEA7708308, study PRJEB35096) | sediment metagenome | biome: marine neritic benthic zone biome [ENVO:01000025]; feature: sediment [ENVO:00002007]; material: shallow marine sediment [ENVO:03000034] sea grass bed [ENVO_01000059] ...
CATAGCCATTGCCGTCTTACTATACCTGTGGTTCAACAAGACCAGGGCTGGAACTGCGATGAGAAGTGTTGTTGAAGATAGTGAGGGCGCCCGGGTATGCGGGGTGAACGTCGACGGGGTCTACGCCCTGAGCTTTGCCCTTGGCATCGGCTTGACTGTGACAAGCGGCGTCCTGCTGACAATGTTTATTCCTGTTGGAATTAATCCATATATGGGCGGACCATACACTCTGAAGGCATTTGTTATAGCTGTACTTGGAGGTCTGGCATCGCCATATGGTGCTTTTTTTGGAGGGTTGGTCTTTGGGCTCATAGAGAACGGATCGTATACTCTGTTTGCCTTACTTCCCAATGTTGAGCCCTTCGCTTTGACGAGGTTTCTCTCCTTCGCAATGCTGCTATTGATACTTCTGCTTAGACCGACTGGGCTGTTGAGGGCCAAATGAAAGTAGATCCTGGCAAATACTATCCCCTGATCCCGGTGTATGCCATATATCTGATCATGTTCTTGATCGGAAAGAATATGGTTGGGATGTGGGAGCTGATGGCAATGCTGGCATTCTATTGTGCTCTTGGTCAGGCTTTTAACATCTTCCTAGGCATGACAGGTTATGTGGATTTCGGTTATGTAGCCTTTATGGGTGTTGGCACGTATGGAATGGCACTAGGCATCACCAGGTTGGTCCATTTTAAGGGATTGGGAATAGGGTTGATTATCATTGGATTATGTTTGGCAATGGTGATGTCAACCCTTCTGGCCCTGGCCGTGGGGGCTGTGGCACTCAGGCTGCGGGGAGCTTACTTTGCCATAGCGACTATCGGGGTCAATGAGGGGTTTCGATACCTTATTGAAGGGGCAAAGATATGGAATGGTTCTGAAGGCATAATATTTATGGCCCAGATGAACGAAGCCTTTGGCGATGAAATGGCCAGCGCCCTGTCTACTTTTTGGGCAGACGTCTTAGTTCTGATCATCGCGGCTTTGGCTGCATTGGTGACCCTTCATTACATGCGAAGTAAGATTGGCTATGCACTTACCGCCCTCAGAGAAGATGAGGATGCCGCCAAGGTCATGGGAATCAATGTGACCAAATTCAAAATTATTGCCTTTATAACCAGTGCGATTTTTGCGGGATTGCTCGGGGCTGCTGCCTGGGCCATTAAAACCCCTTATGTCTTTCCGCCCGAGGTGTTTGAGATCCACTACACGGTGGAGGCCATCATCATAGTGCTTCTAGGTGGCGCCGGGACTCTCCTTGGTCCGGTGGTGGGGGGACTCATCTACGGTATCTCCAAATATTATCTCGGTATCATTTTGCCGGGATTCCAACTTCTTATTTTTGCCCCGATCATCATTATTATTATTGTCTTGTTCCCTGAGGGAACCATTGGTATGTTGAAAAATAGGGTCAGAGGGACCGGGCTAGAGCGATATATAGTTTAGAGGCCGGCATGTCATTATTGAGACTCGAAAATATAACCAAGCGTTTTGGCGGCCTGGTGGCCGTTGATGACGTGAGCCTTGAGATTGAAGAGGGAGAACTCATTGCCATAGTCGGCCCCAACGGAGCTGGCAAGACCACCCTTTTTAATGTTATAAGCGGGGTCTTTTTGCCTGAAGAAGGCAGGGTTTTCTTCGAAGACAAAGACATCACTGAATTGCCTGCATACAAAAGAGCACCGTTAGGTCTAGGCCGGACCTTCCAAATCCCCAGGCCTTTCAGTTCGGCTAGCGTTAGGGAAAATGTAGCGATTGGAGGCATGTTTGGCACCCTGGCTGGCCAAGTCACTGTAGATGACTCTCTGGAGATAGCCGATCATTATATCGATCTCGTAGGCTTGCAGGATCATCGAAACAAGGCAGCCGGAACCCTAACCCCGGTGGAAAAGAAGTTAATGGAGATTGCCCGTGCCCTGGCGATGAAGCCCAAACTTCTCCTTATGGATGAGGCCATGGCGGGAATGAACCCCAAGGACATCGATGAAATGGTCCAGTTCCTCCTGCGGCTGAAGGAGGAGGAGAAAATGTCCATTATCGCCATGGTTGAGCACATCATGCGGGCAGTGGCCGGCTTGGCCGAAAGGGTCATGGTAATGCACCAAGGGGCGAAATTCGTCGATGCCCCAACAAAGGAGGCTTTGAGTGATCCGAAGGTAGTTGAGGTCTACTTGGGACATTCAAAGGGAGAATAGCATGCTGAGGGTCGAGAATCTAGAATCAGGCTACGGGCCCATGCAGGTATTATGGCAACCTAGTTTGGAGGTCAAGCAGGGTACCATTACCTCCTTGCTTGGGCCCAACGGTGTGGGTAAATCGACCTTGCTCCGCACCATACTGGGCTCAGTAGAGCCCTGGAGAGGGGAAATAACCTATGAGGGAATGAATGTCACTCGCCTACCCACTCACAAGAAAGTGGACATGGGTATTACTCTTGTACCTGAGGGAAAACATCTCTTTGTGGGCATGACCGTCCACGAGAATCTAATCATGGGGGCTTATCGCAAAGAGGCACTTAGGCACAAGGATGAAACCCTCAAGCTAGTATATTCTTTGTTTCCTGTTCTAGAAGAGAGGGGCAAACAAGCAGCTGGTTCCCTCAGTGGGGGCGAACAGCAAATGGTCACTTTAGGGCGGGCACTCATGACCAAACCTAAGCTGATCATGCTGGATGAGCCCAGCCAGGGATTGGCACCGAAACTTGTAGGTGAGGTGTTCGAGACCATTGAAAAACTGAATACCGAAATAGGTTTAACCATACTCCTTGTTGAGCAAAACGCTGAGGCCTGCCTTAAATCTGCAGACCATGTTTACATCATGCACGAAGGTAGGATCAAGGCGGAGGGACCAGCTAACGAAATAGCGGAATCAAGTGATATAAGAGAGGCTTATTTGGGGATATAGCAACAACCTAGTCTGCCACAAGACAGCTCCTTCTTCCCTCCCCGTTACCAACCTTGCTCTAACCCGGATGATGCGTGAATCGGTTGCGCCAACCTTGGGTATGAACTTCCCTCCGGGCGTAAGCAACCCTGCAAGGTACTATACTTGACGCATTAATCGATGCATATATCCTTACCACGCCGTCTCCACCCGTAAGAGTGGGATTTATGCCCACCAGCTCGCGTTCTATGCGCTTTGAGCGTACGATTTGCGAGCGCGGTGCTCTGAAACCCTTGACAGTTCCTGAAGGGTTGAGTAAAAAAGAATGGCTATGGCAAATGCCCTGGCTGGAGTTGAGCCGGGGCTTTCCATTTTTCTGAACAGACCCCGATTGAAGCGGGATTCAATGCAAGTTGAGGAGGAAGTTGACTATGGATCGCTTTCCCATAACTAGGGAGGGATACAATCGTTTGCGGAACGCACTGCAGCGACTTGAGCGCGAAGAGAGGCCCCAGGTCATTGAGGCGATTGCTGAGGCTCGCAGCCACGGTGATATAAGTGAAAACGCTGAGTTCGAGGCAGCCAAAGAAAAGCAAGCCTTGGTAGAAGGAAGAATCAACGATCTGCATCAAAAGCTGAGCCAGTGTGAAGTGGTTGAGGTGACAAAGGACCCTTCTGATCGAGTGATATTCGGGACCACGGTAGACCTCGAGGACCTGGACAGTGGCGAGGAAGTTCAATACCGTCTGGTGGGACCCTATGAAGCAGACCTGGCCCAAGGCACCATTTCAGTGACCTCACCAATAGGCCGGGCACTTATCGGCAAGGAGGCCGGGGACGAGGTTCAAGCCCATACCCCCGGTGGCGTGAAGAAATTTGAGATAATTGATATCTACTATGCAACAGGATCCGAGCACACAAACTAGTCTCGAAAACATGAAGCAAATCTTGGCGACGCTGGTTGACGAGCTATCGCCGCTTTTTGGGGATGACTCTGTCCAGGTGAGCTCATGGTATCGAAGTATTGATGCGGTGTCCGGGTCTCTTAAAGAGCAGACTTTGAGAATAGCTGTAGTGGGTTCGGTGAAATCTGGCAAGAGTACTTTTATCAATGCCCTTCAGGGTCGAGATCTGCTTAAACGGGGTGCCGGAATAGTCACCGCCTTTATCACCCGCATTCGTTCCGGCTCAGAAGAGAAAGGTTGGGTGCAGCTTAAATCTTGGGAAGAGATTAATACAGAAATCAACGAGGCTCTTTCTTTGGTGGCTTTCCAAGTAGACTCAGAGGATTTTGACCCCATAGACATGCGAAAGGAAGAAGATCGTCGCATTCTTCAAAATCTACTTCGAGATATAAAGCAAGACACTTTAACAAGTCGTGAGACATTCGATCCCAACCTGGTCCTAATCAATGGTTACTTGAACGGGTACGATGCTGTGAGCCAGCACGTGAAGGATGAACCTGCGACCTTGGAGTTCACCGGAGAACAGCTTCATTTGCACCAGAATTTCGTCAGTCAAGAATCCCAGGCAGTGTACCTGCGGGATATGGAACTCCAGCTGCCCATCCCCTGGTTGGGAGAAACGGTGGAAATCGGTGACTGTCAAGGCAGTGACTCGCCAAACCCTCTTCATTTCGCCATGCTGCAAGAGTATTTATTGGGCAGCCATTGCATACTCTATATCCTTAGCAGCCGGGTGGGGATGCGGCAGGCTGACTTGAAGCTCATTGAAACCCTCAGAATCCTCCGGCTGCTTCCGCAGACACTGTTTATTCTAAATATTGATCTGGATGAACATGAGAATGCGGAGAATCTGCGCATTCTTAGAGAGCGGATCAGTGAAGAGCTGAACCTCTTGGTGCCGGAAGCCGAAACCTATGCCTTGTCAGCTCTGCTACAGCTGCTGGAGACAGGCGAGCCTTCTAATGAATTATCCTCCCGGGAGAGGCTGCGTTTGCAGGGTTGGTATGAAGAAAAGATGATAGTTGACGAATCACGCCAGGGATATGACCGATTTTGTAATGATCTCAGACATTTAGTTAAACGAGAACGAAGCCAGGCGCTTTATAGTGGTGTGTTGAGCCATCTTCAGCGGGTCAACCAGAGTATGAAAGACTCGGTGGATACCAGGCAAAGACTACTGTCCAAAGACCAAGCAGAGATCAAGGATTTGGCTGATGAAATTAGGACGAGGCAACAATCCATTACGGCAGCACTCAACACCGTGGAACATACCCTGGATGGCCTCCGCAACTCCTTGAAAGAACAAATTCGATCAGCCGTTGATTCCTATTTTGACACCAAGTACGGACCTATCATTAATGACACCATGCGGTTTATTGAACACTATGAAGTGGAAAAATACGGACAGGACAATGCTAAGGAAACCCGGCAGTTGATCACCAATCTATACCTTTTCTATCAGGATTTCAGGCAGATACTCTCTCGCCACATTATCGAGAAGGTCAACCTGAGAATAATTGACTTTGGCAAGAGCGAGGAGGAACAAATCGAGCATAGGCTTCAAGAGGCGGCTATAGGCTACTGGGATCTTCTGGGGCAAGCACTCCGGCAATACCAAGAAACATTGAAGAACGCCGGTCTAACTCTGAGTCTGGGCACGCCGGAGATGCTGCCACAACCCAGAAAGCCGGACGTAGCTGTGCCTCAATTCTCCGCATTCCTCCAGCGCTCAGACGGGTTAGGGCGCGGCTCGCTTCTATTGAGGTTCGGTTTGAGACGGTTGTCCCAGCTTTTTTCTGGGGTTAAAGATCGGATCCTCCGCTGGGACCTCAAAGAGACTACAGGATCCGGAAGAAGTGTATTTCTTGAAGCCGCTGCCCTAGTCAAAAAGGAAACCCAGAAGGAGTTGCTCACCTCGTTCAAAGACTACCGCCAGAATTTTAAGTTTGCTTATCTTTTTGCCTTCACAGAGCAATACACCAAAGCCCTTATCCAGGTGTTTAGAGATTTTGGGGAGACGACATTATTGGATATCGGCCATCTTCAGGAGGCTGCGCACAAAAGAAATGCCAGCCAAAGGGATGTGACTGAAGATTTAGCTATTGTCGAGCACAGGCTTCAATATACAGCCAGTCAGTTGCACGAAATCGAACAGGGTCTTGGGCTTTAAGTACCCGTTGTTAGCCCGGATATTTCACCAATCCGCCGACGGCGGACCGCTGATAGGGCCGTCCTTCCGGGTGTCCTCGGGTGTTGGACCTTGCGACGTACTGTTCAAGTACGCCTCAGGTCCAACTCCCTGCGGTTTCCCGGTGGCAAGGCCCTCTCTGCGATCTCGCGACAACAATTCGTGAAATATCCGGGCTAGCTGCCAGCTGAGCAATCTAGCGCGTCTCCGACTCTCCGTTTCTCTGCATCACTCCGAAAAGACTCCGCTGACACACGTATTATTAGAAGGAATTGTGCACAGCCCGGATAAAGGTTCATGGGAATGATAAGACCCGTCACGTCGCAAGACTTTGAAGAACTTCTAGAACTTGAAACCTTAGCTACACCCAAGTCCCAGTATGACCTTTGGGAACTAAACTTCCTCCATTTGCATTACCCCGGAACCTTTCTTGTATCGGTGAGTGATCAGATTGATGGTTACATTGTTTTCAGCCCAGAGGGACATGTATTATCCATGGCGGTGAGACCGAAACGCCGTCGCAGTGGCATTGGTACGCTATTAGTACGGGAGGCCATAGCATCTTGCACTGGTAAGCCCCTGCGTCTTGAAGTACGGGTGAATAATTTGGGGGCACAAAGATTCTACGAGACACTGGGTTTTGAGAAACGGGCCTTGTTACGCAGCTATTACCAGGATGGCGAGGACGGACTGTTAATGGAAAGGCCTGGCGTCGGGAGGGGGGAACTTACGGACTAACAATGAGGGGTGTTATCTAACCATTATTGAATGTCGAATATCGAACAAGGAATCTCGAATTATGAAGTTCTTCCCTCTTTTGTTTAACGCACTACAAAATCGATTAAACGATCGGCAAGGTTAACTGCCTTAAACTCCTTCGATATTCAGACTTCCTTGTTCGACATTCTGCGGTTCAGACCTTTATCTATAAAGCTCTGCCTGAAAGGTTTGAGGTGTTAAAGAAGGGTTTAATAAGACTATGGTTACCCCAAATGCCCCTAGCCCGGATACTAAGATTCGTACAGAGTAGGGTTAGCGTCGGTGATAAGCTCTCTGTGGCTGCGGTAGGCTTCTTCCACGTACATGGGCACGCGAAAAAGGTCCTGTAGGTAACCAGGAGACAGGTAGCGCAGCTTGAAGTCCTGGCGCCGCAAGCGTTCGCCCAAATCTATATTTCGCGCATCCAATTCCTTGGAAGCTAGAATAAGACTGTGCATCTCGTGGAACGATGGCATCATGTAAGGATAAGACAGGACCCATTTGAACACAGAGGATAGGGTATTGAACATTCTGGCATGTAATGCCAGTTTGGTGGGCTGCAGATCCGTCCCTTGAAAGCACCCGATTCCATCCGGATTTAGTCGACTGAAGATAAGCTGATAAAACTCGCAGGTAAAGAGATAGACTGCAGGACTATCCTCGGTTGGGTCATTCAGGTCCACTATAACTACATCGAAAGTTTCTTCTGTATCCTTTAGAAATTTACGACCGTCGGCAAAATTGAGCTCCACACGTGGATCTTCGAAAGCGTAGTCGTTCCAGCCACTAAGATAATGCCTGCAAATATCGACCAACTCTTCATCAATATCCACCATGACTATTCGGTCAACTTGTCTATACTTAGCCACCTCCCGTATGGTAGCCCCTTCTGCACCACCGATAACGCAGACACTTGTAGGATTTGGGTGTGCGAGCATTGGTGGATGTACAAGACTTTCGTGATAGATGAACTCGTCCTGTTCGGCTGATTGGGCTATACCGTCCAAAAATAACATGCGCCCATACTCTTCGGTGTCCACAATGTCAACTTTGGCGAAATTTGTACGACCGGAATAGACACTGCGTTGGCAGCGGTATTGAATGACGACGTTTTGTGCGCCATCCTCCACAAACCAGAAAGTGTCACTCATGCTGCATCCTGGTCGGGTTTGTGTTTGATTTGGGACTGAGGTAGATCAAGGACACCACGTTTGATTTCCACAACGGAAGCATTTGCGGCTTTCAAGTTTTCCTTCAAATAATCGAGTGCCTCGTGAGCATTTACACTCTCGCCGCAGGTGAAAATATCCAGAGCACAGTAGCCATATTCCGGCCAGGTATGGATAGCAAAATGTGATTCGGCGACTACGACAACTCCGGTGATGCCATGAGGAGAGAATTGGTGGAAGAAAGGATGGATGATGGTGGCACCGGAAAGTTCAACCGCTGCCAGAAAGTGATATTCAAGGGTTTTTGGGTCGTTCAGGACGTTGCTGTCGCACTCATACAACTCGATGATCAGATGTTTTCCCAGTGATTTCATCTTTCCAGGTTACTCTCTTGTGCTCAGCGGGCTCAGGTCATACCTTCACCTTTTCGTTTGGGTGGCACGAAGAAATTGCACAGACTTAGAGGCAATCCTCGAAAGCAAAAAGAGCCTTTCTGCCAAAGGAAAGGCAATGTTCCCATTAACAAAGCCTAGGCTATGAAGACGAGAAACACTAGCATAGAAAAGTAAAAAAAACGTCATAAAATTGCAACATAAATTTTCGGACTAGCCCAATCATTCCACGGTCAGGCCCACCACCCTGTAATTAAACTCATAGCTAAGGGCTCCGCTCCAGTCATCCTGGTAGACTCCTTTGTAGCGGGTACCCTCCACTGGCCCCACCGGCTTGCCATAAGTGTAGAACCAGTTAACAACAGGGCTGCCGGTGAACCCGAGGGCGATCCAATAATATCCTGGCATTAGAACAGGATTATCCCGGCTAAAATCGAAATCCTCCCAACGGTAACCTGGTTTCATGGAGAGCTGGTTCAAATCGATAAAATCACTCGTGCTGATAGGGGCGCCGGGCTTGCCCTCATTGTCCTTGAGCAGTTCCACCCATAGCTGGCCATCACCACCGAACTTATGGAGTGCAAGTCCTACTTTTGTGAGTTTCACCGGTTTGCGTAGCTCAAAAACCTGAGCATATTGAATAAGCTTGCTGGTCACGTATTCGCCAGTCTCAACCACGAAAGTCCTGATGAGTTGAAAACTGTTTTCACCAGTAGCGCTGGCGGGGCCACGTGGGAAGGCGAAATCAACGTTTTCCGGAAATTCCAGATTTCCATATAGAAAAGGCACAGAGTAACGAAGCTTAAGTATTTCCGGTTCTGAAATCACCGGCGGTGGTGGCGGCGGCACCACCTCGAGTCGTTTGAAGGAGGCCTCCACCCTGGGGCTGAGCAACAGGTTCCTGGGACCATAGTTCTGTCGGCTACCGTTGAGTGCCACCTGATCGGTTACAAAGTCGGCGCTAATGCTCTCTTGCAACCTTGGTTTTCCCTTTGCTGATGGAAGTTGAGCCCAGCGCAGTAGTCCATCGTTGATGGTTTCGTTGTTATCAACTCCCACCTCTATCCGTACAAAGCGGTTGGCGACGAATAGTTCAGTCTGTTGGGGATCAAAAGGAACCCAACCCAGTTTTGGGAACCAGACCTCAATCCAGGAATGGCGGCCTTTCCCCATCTTGAAAGTGAACATACCCCGCTCCCGAGAGAAGCTGTAAGGCTGGTTTAGGGTCACTCCGTTAACGATTCGCACAGGGATACCAACGGCTCTCATCAAAGCACCACTTAAGTGGCAGAAGTTCTGGCAGTTGCCTTTTCGGGAGCGGAGGGCATAGAGAGCATCGTATTTGGGAGGAGGGCTAACATATCGCAGATTATCCACAATCCAGGTAATGATGCGCTGGACCGCGTCGAACTGGGTGGTAACTCCCTGGGTGAGTTCGCCGGCGAGTTGGCGGATTTGCGGGTCACCCGATTGTATCTGATCCGTAGCAACAAGGTAGGGTTCGGCCCCTCGCGGGATTCGATCCAGTGGGAAAGGCGCAGCAGTCTGGAGCTTTTTAAGCTTGGTCTCTAACCGTGCTTTGAAGGAAACAGTAGTGGCAATTTCCTGGCGCGGCTGCTTCCAGATTGCAGTAATTATCTGATTTCCCCGCTCATCCCGACTCTCTTCTTTCTCTCCGGGCTGTGGTGACAGCTTAAGCTGAAAATCATGAACCTCCTGACGGTAGGTAGGGGATTCGAAGGTCTGCGGGATCACGAAACGCAGTTCTAACTTCTGCGCATCTAAAGCGCCGGTTATTCGCTGCTGAAGTTCATAGCGAATCTCGGACCCCATCTGCCCCACCAGCACGTAGTTCTCAGCTAAGCTGAGACAGCTCCAGAAAAGAATCAAGACAATGATCATGCAGACGGGTTTTCTCATTAGCCGATCACCAAAAAGAAGTTAGGCTGTCTGACAGCGAAACGCACTGACTAAAACCACCTTGTGCCTTGCGCCGTTATTTTATCGGATCGTGGATTCTGATTTGAGACTGTTCAATACTTCTTTTTAGGAAATAACTCAAATAGTTAGGGTATCAGCTTTTGGATAGCTATCCCCAAGAGATTTTCGGTGAAAATCTGTTTGTGCCCTAGATTCCCGCTTTCGCGGGAATGACGATAATATGCCACCGCCTGTCATCCTGGTCCCGCATCCAGTGCGGGATAGACTCCGGCGGGGATCCAGGCAGGTCAAAGCTAAATACTGCATTGTTGAACAGTCTCAACTTATAGCCCACATTGCCAACTGTTTTCCGTTACCTTCTAGATATACTCACCGGCATACTCGCGGACGTGGTGACCGTCAAGAACGTGAAATGTACGAATCTTCTTGATAAAGACCGGCGAAAACATACCTAAGGGTAAGTAAATGATCTTTTTGCGGTAGCGGTCGGCCACTGTGTGGCACCAACTTCTAGGAGGATTGGCGGCAATGTAGGCCACCTGAGATTCCTCACAATAGTCTATAGCTGCCAGTAACAGACGTTCCGGCTTGTTGCGAGCCAAGTCAAAAAAGGAGTCTTGCCAGATGTCGTATACGCGCATGGGCGGATAGGTGAGCATGAACCCGCCGTACTGGCCTCTGGAGATTCCAGGCCCAACTACGTTATGACCGGCAGGAGTTGCATAAAAGGCCATATCCGATTCCTGCTCATGCTCACCCAGCCAGGTGACCCGCCAGGGAAATCTCTCCGGTTTTCCCGCCTCCGGAACGTCTTCATCAAAGATGAGAACCACTGAGCCCACCTTTCCCCGAAGAGGCCGGTTTTCTTTGACGTAGAGCTTGCCCTCATGCCAGTTCCTGATGGTCTCTCGCAGGTCAATGCCATCAATCAGAGAGCTAGTAAAGGGTATGGTACGACTATTCTCTGCGGCCAGGATCTGACCTGCTTTCTTTTTGATGTAGTGGCCCCAGCCTTCAACCACAATATCTTCCGGAGGATGCGAGCAGATCATGTGTCCCTGCCATTGGCGTTGCCACTCTCCGGGACGGGGTTCCGTCAACCGCTTCTTTTTAGCCGGAACCGGCACGAGACGACGTCGCATCACGCGGAAGCGGCGGTGAAAAAGGATCTTCTTGTGGTTCAGAAAAAGATCCTCCCCCCGAAGTTCAATGTTGAGGAGGCCAGGATTTTCCTCTTGCCACGGATAGCGGCTTCCAAGGTCCCAGACTTCGTAAGCATAATTATCGTCCACAGCTCCGCGCGCTGCCACCACAAGTTGATAGTAGTCTGGCGCAAGATACCCCTGAATAAGGGCGTAGTTACGAGCGAAACGACGGAGCACTGCAAATTGCTGTGGAGTAACTTCTTCCTGAGAGTTTCGCAGGTGCTGGTGTGCTGCCTCCTGAAGAAGTCTTTCATGCTGTTGTAGGCGATCCAATGAAGCACTCGCGTCCGCTCGGTCTCGCCAGCAGGCCAAGAGCTCATGACGCTGTTTTTCGTATGCGGCAGCAAGATAGGGTATTTCTGACATGACCTCCCTGCTGGATCGTTCGTGCAGGTGGGCAAGGATTACGCCATCGCGTTGCTGGCGACCGATTGGCTGTGCTTGCGACTGGGAGAGTCGAGCTAAGATCCGAGGGTAATGATTCAGGCCGCAGACAAAGAGCACCCTCTGATGTTTTCCCTGCAACTGTTGAAGACGGTAGGCCATGTTAGCTTCCCGCAGAGCGTCTTCGCGGGTAGGTTTTTGTCCGCTGGACTGGTCCGCATAAGCCTGACAGTAAGCGGGGTGGCCTACACGTTGAATGGCATACGGATCTGGAAAGGGTTCCTGAATCTGCGGCATGGACTCCAAGTCCCGATCAACCAAATAGAGTGGGACGTCGTGAGCCAAGGCGAGACGTGCCGCCTCCACCACCCCGTCGGTGGGTTCTAGCGGCAGATAGACATGAGTACCATCCTTTTCCTTGTAGAGGACAACAGAAAGCAATGGAAGCCGTTTTATCCCTTTGAGCAGTGGCTCGCGCAGCGTTTGAGGATATTCCACCGCCATCGCGTCTGGTTGCCAGCGAGCAAACCAACGGATTACGGCCATGGCGAATTCCAGCCGACCGTGCAGCACAGGGACGAAGCAGATATTCTCAAAGAAGATGCCGGGTTCTTTTAGCATTGCTTTGACTCAAGCCAAACAGGCAATAATTCGGAACAATTCATCTGGGATGTAGGATATGCGATGTGGGATAGGTACGACCATCAGTATCAAAATCTCATATCCCAGATCTCACATCTCACATCGCTGATTTATATTTGTTTAGGATTTCGGAATTATTAAGGTCCCATAGTGCATATTTGCTTTGAAAGAATTCTCCCCTAAAAGGAAGATAAGAATCAAGGTCCGCCACCTTCAGGTGGCGGCGGCAAGTAACCTCGTGCTTCTTCTCCGAGAATGAGTTGGATAGCCTCATCAAGGCAACGGTGAACATGTTTGTTGGACGGAGGGACACGCCTGGGCCATTTCAGCTTTCGCTGGGTCGAAAGTAATTTGATCGCATATCGTCCAATGTTGATACCATCTCGGACGGTATAGCGTTCCTGGGCTAGATGGCTCATCTGGAGAAAGTCCACCACGTAGTTAAGAATGGTCTCGTCAGCAAAGGGCAGATTCTGGGCAAGGATTAGTTTCTCTTCTTCCCGTTCGGGAAAATCAATGAACACTTGAGGCTGCAAGCGAGAGTGAATGTACTCCGGTAGCTCAAACGTGCTGGCATCATCATTCATAGTGGCGCAAAATCTGAAGTCAGAATGGGCCTTGATTTTGACTCCGGCAACGATGGACTCGACGTATCTGCGGCTGTCCAACAACGGTGCGAGGGAAGCCCAACTTTTTTCACTCATCCGATTGCCCTCATCCAGGATGGCTACAGCACCTCGGATCATAGCGGTAACGATGGATGAACCTACGTATTGAATTTTGCCTGCTTCAGAAATTACAGGGGTTACCAGGAGATCTTCGGGGCGGGTGTCCATTGTCGCCTGAAACATGTAGACTTCCCGGTTTAGCTTCTTTGCCGCAGCGTAAGCGAGGGTTGTCTTACCCACTCCAGGCTTTCCAATGAGCCTGGGATTGAGTGGCAGGTCATCAGGGTCTACCACGAGCCAGGCAGCAAGAATCTGGTCCATAAGTTCCTTCTGGCCTACCCACTTCATAGGCAATTCATCAGGGTGGCTCAAATGCAGAGTAACTTCATCAATGGTTACTGATTGGCTCATATTTATCCCTATCCTTTGTGGGTTTGATTACCGCACCATTGTATGCAATGCCTCGTTTTAGTTCAAGTCACTGAGAGTGGTTTGACATTCTGCCACAACCTCCCTAGAATTTAAGTATCTAGCTGGTTTCCAACTGGAGCCGACACAAACTCCCTCACCCTCGACGCCCGCCTGCCGCTGCGAGGCACAAGCGGGCAGGGGGGAGGGTCGGCCTGCCCGCAACGCTCTCTCTTGCAAGGCGGGTGGGGGTGTAAATTATCTCCAGATGGGCACTGGCTGGCAATATCAAGCGTTTAGTGGTGGTGCTTTTCCGCCCGGCAGAGGATAATGTCGCTGCGGCTATTCGATAAAGCACCAGCACTGAGCAAGGAGGGTTGATTATGCCCATGTTTGAAATGATCAGAAGAAGTTTATTGGCGAGTCTGGGGGCCGCAGTGGTGACTAAAGAGAAAGTGGAAGAAGCCACCAGACGTTTTGTGGATGAAGGAAAGATTTCCCGGGAGGAGGCTGAGCGATTGGCAAATGAACTGGTCGAGAGCGGCCAGCACCAATTGGATGATATTCAGGAAAAGATCACGGACACGGTGAGGAAGGGGCTGGACACCTTTGACATCGGCAGCAAAAAGGAATTTCAAGAGCTTAAGGAACGAGTGGATGAACTTGAGAAGCGGCTTGCCGCTCTGGATGATGTAGGCACTAAAGAAGAGGAGTAAAGGGTGGATTTAAAGGCAGTAATCCATTTGGGCCGCTTCAAGGACATTGTTGTCACCCTTTTTCGATACGGTTTCGACGACGTTGTTGAGCGGTTGGATCTACCCGGCAAGGTGCTCTTTGAGAAGATCCGCAAGGTAGACAGGGAAATGACTACTTGGGAGCGGATCCGCCGCATGCTTGACGACCTTGGTCCCACCTACATCAAGTTTGGCCAAATAATGAGCCTGCGTCCAGACCTGATTCCCAATCTCCTTGTTCTAGAACTGCGCAAGCTCCAGGATGAAGTGGCCCCGGTGAACTTCGATGCCATCAGGCAAACGGTGGAGAAGAATCTCCGGCGGCCCATTGCAGAGATCTTCTCCAGTTTTGATGAAAAACCGCTGGCAGCAGCCTCTCTGGCACAGGTCCATAAGGCTGTCCTGCGGGATGGCCGTCAAGAGGTTGCTGTCAAGGTCCAGCGGCCTAAGATGCGCCGGGTGATCGAAACTGATCTCTACATTCTGGAACTCATTGCCAGGCAGTTGGATGAGAGAATGGAGACAGCCCAGATCTATGACCTGCCGAATCTGGTGCAGGAGGG
>CAJIBP010000613.1_pt1 | contig 14481 bp, 11 predicted proteins | sample 9199361 | NCBI WGS metagenome assembly CAJIBP01 (sample SAMEA7708308, study PRJEB35096) | sediment metagenome | biome: marine neritic benthic zone biome [ENVO:01000025]; feature: sediment [ENVO:00002007]; material: shallow marine sediment [ENVO:03000034] sea grass bed [ENVO_01000059] ...
ATTGCATCCACAAAACCCTGATCCAGCTTCACTGACGTTCTGCCGATTGGCGTTCTCACCGTCGGGGCCGCCTCAGCTGGAACAGCTAGCGTTAGAGCCAGAAAGAGCACGGCAAATGTAAACAAAGGTTGAACCAAAAACTTAAGATTTGATGTGTTCATGATCATCTCCTTTCCCTATTTTCGAAGTAAAATGAGCGTGTGCTCAACTTCATAGCGATCTTTACTAAGAGAAATATAAGTTAATCTGGGCGCGACACAACGGGAAAAAAAGAGGAGTGAAATGGTAGGTATCATCTACTAGCGCGAATCCTTTGCTTGCCTCACGAACTGACATTGACTATATTTCCATGGTGACCCTGAGAATACTGCGAGGACTTTGATCAGCCTGGCATTGGAGGAGAGGTAAATGCGCAAACGGCGTCTGATTCGGAATTGCTTTATCATTCAAGGTCTGATTCTCCTGCTTTTTGCCTCACCGAGCATGGGTAATGCGGCAGAGGCTCGCCCCGGCTACGACGCAACAAGCCCAAAACCGGGGTGGTCTTTTCCGGTGCGAGGGGCATACACGCACCAATTTGAGACCGACATCGATAACGACGGGGGGAAGTTCGGTGTCGACCGGTTTTTCATCCAGGGCGGAGCAACCTATGCGACGAAGAATCGCAAGAGCGTTACACTAAGCCTGGGCTATGGCTTTAACGGTTACGATTTCTCGGGTGAAGTGGGATTCGCAGGTCTGCGCCCCTGGAAGGACATCCACTCCCTTCGAATCGGCACGCCGATCTTATGGGGATTGGATGACAAGTGGACTTTGTTTGTCATTCCTTCTCTGCGTTTTACGGTAGAGAGTGGCGCCGATCTTGGGGATGGCGTTCAAGGCGGTGGCTTTTTAGGGGCTTCCTACCGTGTAAGCGATAGGCTGACCATAGGACCAGGCATCGGCGTGGTCACCCAGATTGAAGACAATGCCAGCGTGTTTCCCGTGCTGCTGATCAATTGGAAAATAACCGATACTCTTTCCCTGGAAACAGGCCGCGGCTTGGGTGCTACCCTGGGCCCCGGGATATTCTTGAAGTGGGAGGCCACTGATAAGTGGCATTTTTCTTTAGGTGGCCGGTATGAAAAGCTGCGTTTTCGACTGGATAAAGACGGCGTCGCCCCTGACGGGGTGGGTGAAGATCGTTCTTTCCCAATTCTTGCCGGGGTGACATACCGTTTAAGCCGGCAGATCCAGGCCAGTCTCATAGGGGGCGTCGAGTTGGGCGGCAAGCTTAAGTTGGATGACGAAAACGGTAACGAAATCAGTGAGGAGGGCTACGATACGGCCGGATTTGCCGGTGTCACGTTCCGCTTCCGTTTCTAGAGAGCATTGTTGTACTCAACTCACCCATTTCCTCCACTTGCGTCGGTTCTATGGAGCACGTGAAGAGCGGGACGTCCTTAAGTAATCCAACTCAGAAGCAGAGATATCTTAGTCGTCCGGGCTCGGCGGTTCAAGGTGTCAGGTATGAGGAGATCATAGGAGCTTTATCGTCAGCTTTGGCCAGTCCCCAAGATTGGTCAACCTTGGTATTTCTTTTCCAATTCTGTGTCCCAGATTCCCTACCTTCTCGGTCCCGTTTCCGGATGAACGAGAGTTAAATGTTTAATATATCAAGGTAAAAAGTGCCACAATCTTAGCTGGCATGATTTCTGCTCTGATGTGGGCATAGGTCGATGTGGATTACAGCATTTGGCACTACTCCGCAAAAACAACAGGAGTTGCCAAAAGGAATTCTGAGGGAAGATCAAGTAAGGAGGGGTAACAATGAAGAGGCTGATGATGTTGGTTGCGGTTATATTTGCCATCGGGTTGGCAGGTTGCGGCATGAAGCCAGGGGTGAATTACAAGCCGGATGGCCCCAAACCGAGACCGATGTATAAGAATTTGGACCATTTCTGGTTTAGCATATCTGGCTACAAGAATCAGGATCCGGCGAAACAAATGGAATACGCTAAGAAATCCCAAGAGCAGAATTGGTGGGGAGAGCCAATACCGTATATCCCTGCAGAGTGATTTCTTTTATTTACCGACCTCTGGACGAAAGGTGCGGTGTTGAACCGCCCTTTCAAATCAAGCTTTTGGTGGCTGCCTCCATAGCTCGATCTTGGCATGAATGGAAGATATGAGACTCATCGCGAAGGGGCCCTCGTGTAAGAGCTAGTATTTCTCATCAATAATCAAGTTTGGCATCGCTATATTGTGTCAATGTGATCATTTCAGCAACTTGCTTTGATCCTTGATTAGGATCAGAGCCCCGCCTTTCTATTTTCTTATAACAACTCTTCTGTGGTCCTCTGTAATTCTAAGATTAAAAAGAATAGTTATAATGAGATATTTTTTCATAAATATTGGTATTTTTTTTCTTAATTAATAATTCCCGAGCAATTAATGCTTCATTGTAACTAACTTATAGATACGCTCTGCTACGCATTCTTAGTACAAATCTTAATGACAAAGCTTTTTTTTGAAAAATGGCATGATTTCTGCTCATTTTACCGATGTGAGTTTATCTTTACTAGTGATTTTGTTTAGTAGCTAAGCAGTCGTTTCTACTTGGTTGATAGGTCTCCAGCAGATCCATAACTATTGCTGGAAATTTACTTAATTGGATTTCAATAGAACATGCCGCGTTCTGTTGAGAACCTCTCACTAATTAGTTTACCTGTTTGCGAGCTTGGTTACTGTTTGTCCGATAGCTTGAAAACGGGAGAGAAAGGAGATTGATAATGAAAGCAACGACACTGATTGGGAGGACTTTTGTATTGGCAGTAGTAATTGTGTTTGTTGGGGTTGCATCTTTGAGTGCTGATCCGTTTACCGCGATTAGAATCGGCGATATCGATGGTTTCGATTTCGGTGATGCGGCGGGATTGATGGCTGCGAGTGGTGGTCCGGCCAACGTTGATGGTGTAGGGAATCTGCATCCGGGTGACTTTCTTCCGGACGGCAACGGGGACGGTTATCTTAAAAAGGGCAGTGGTGACGACTTCGATCACAGGTCGGCTGCTGAGATAGCAGGTAGTTCTCTCACAGGTAGCGGTTACACTGACATGGGTACTACCGGCTCGCAGTTCACTGACATCTCGCTATCGACGACCTTTGATGATAGTTTTCCTGATGGCAATTTCCCTTTGCCCCCTTCTGCAGACATGCCCAACCAACCGGGTTTTGTGTTTGATTTCTTTGTTGCGACTGGAGATATCACAGCGGGAGTTGATCTTTTCTTCAATCTGGTATTCGCCGACTATGACGTTACGCCGGCTCAGGTTGATTTCATCTATGCCGACGGCAGCACTGGCACTAAGACCTTAACAATACAGGACAATGAAAACGATGAGGACGGCTTGATCCAGGCAGCTTTTGTAAGTCTGAGTTTCTCCGATGTCTTTGTAGCCACTTTAGGAGGATGGCAAGGATCTTTGGCAGCAGACTTTGTTGCCCCGAGGGAACCCTACACAGCCTTTGATTACGCTGAAATCGGCACCGAGCAAATACCGGTCCCTGAACCTTCAACCATTCTGCTAGTGGTGACAGGTCTGGCTGGTCTTGCCGGGTTCAGGAAAAAGTTCAAAAGCTAAGTCCACATGAGTTTTGACCTAATTAGAACAGGACTTATTTGCGGCAAAGCCGAATGAGCTGTCAGCCTAATGTGTTGTGAGCCCGGCGGGGTTAAGCAGGGCCGGCAAACCATTCCGGCACCATCTTTGTCACGGCTTTGACTATGTCCCGATCGTGTGCGGCCAGTGCCCCCCTGCTGATCAGGGCCTCAACCGTTTTATCGAGCACGACCATCTTGCCGTCGGTATGTATGATTGCCGGATAGTAATCATTAACGAAGAACTGCTTGAGCCTGAAGCGGCTGGTTGGGTCGTTAGCCATGGCCTTGATCTGCTTTTCTATCCCTGCCTGGTCGAGGCCTAGTAATAAAGTTTTTGGCGACTTGATCTTGGCGGCTGTGGCCTCTACACCTTCGAGACATTTGAAGGTAAGTTGCCAGTGTTCGACGTTGCCAAGGGAGTTGACCATTAGAGTGTTTGTTGTGATGAGACCGCTATCGTAATCTATCTTGACCCCTTCGAGTTGAGGAAGGAAGTAGCTGTCAGAGATGGAACCAAAAGCGCTGACACCGCCTGCAAAAGGCTCATCCATCAGGTCGTCGACTGTGAAGAAAGGCTTCTGTTCAAAACGTGCGTCCTGAAAGAGTATAAGTTCTTCTTCAGTGTAGTGGAATCGCTCGTTCCAGAGTTCTTCAGGTGAAAGATCCTTGCGAGTGAGTGAACTTTGGCTGGTGAGCATGCCCAGGCTCTGCCCTCCGCGCCAGACCAAAGGTAGAGCCCCAACTGTCCACTCGGCGCTTCCACCGATTTCTCCGATCATGCTGCTGAAACCCCGCCCATCTGGAAAGCGAAGCCCATCCAGACCCATCACCACAGCCGGAAAGAGGTCTCCATCTTTATCATAGGGAGTGGCCACACCCATAGCATTCAACTGCTCCATTGCGGGATGGTGGCGCGGCCGGTCGAGGAAGTAAGCAGTCATTTCGGAAAAGTCTTTTATACCACAAGCATCAGCGATAATCTGGGTCTCCTCGCGCATATTGGTGTCCCTGGGATTAAACTCGGGGAACATGGCGCCGGCCATCCAACGCTCGATGTATATATCTGGCAAGTGTCTCTTGAAATCGGATTCGGTGATAAACAGAGCAGTAAGTGAGCTGTGAATCCCCTTGACTGATTTGCCGGTACCATCGATGACATCCGATCCCATGGAGAGTCTTGTGACCTCCTTGCTCATACCGCGGCCGTATCGACTGCAGTGCTCTTCCTTCCCGAAAAGTGCCCCTACCGGAATGGTTGGATTGCCCCCAGCCTCCACCCCGGGTTTTACTCGCACACCCTCCGTGATCGCGCTCTCAATAACCACCTCCTCGCCCACTTCAAAGGTCTCTGTGGTAATCTGGAGTACCTCACTCATAACCTGTGCCGCTGTCCGGTCATTATGCCTTTTTAACTTATTAGTAAGGGCCTTGGTTTGCTGATCTTTGGGCACGTTTTTCAGTGCGGCGAAGCCGTCAATGACAACAGCAGCCGCCGGTAGGGCTGCCGCCAGGATCACACCCTGGCGGAGTTGCTTGCTTCTGAATACGCCAAGGTTTGAGAGTCCGTTTACCCGGTCTTCGATGATGAATACGGTCCCATGAGCCAATTCGAGGCCGTAAAAGCTCAGCACCTCCTGGTGCCTTAAATTGAAGGTGTAAACTTTTTCCTTGCTCATCTCAACCGGATCGTGGCGGCCTTCATAGGCCAATTTCACCTCGGCTATATCATAGCGTAAAGAACTGCTCATGGTTTTACCTCTCTTTCCTCCACTGTATAATCCTCAAGGTTCTTCCTCATGCGTTCAAGTCAAAAGATCCTCATATTGAGAATTAACCACGGTTTCAAGCTCGAAGTCAACGAAAAACCTCTGCGGCATTAACTGAAAGGCTAATAGTAAATCTAATGAAATCAAGCTCTTTTTGATATGGGTTCTGCAACAATGTGATGTAAAGTATACCTCTCAAGATCAAACTCGCGGTCCGCCGTAGGCGGTCGTAAAATATCTTAGTTAGAGTAGCGGAGTGAATGCAGGGATGACTTTGCTCCAAACAGCGCTAAGATTCTCTTGCCTCGCAAAAGTTAGGCACGTGTTTTGCAAAAAATCTAGCCTAGTTGAAAAACCAAGGGAAACAATCGCCTTTTACAGGCAATAAAGGGGAGGAGAACAATCATGAAGAAAGCGCTCATGGCCGCCGTCGCCTGCATAGCAATAGCTTTGCTGGGTGTAACCGGATGTGCCACCAAGGCTTCCGTTAAGCAAGACACAGTTGCGGTCCAGGAACAACCCGAGCCAGAGGTTCAAGAAAATGCAATTTTAGAAACTGAGGCTGTTACTCATTATGAACCCTGCACTACCCTAGAGGGTGCTCTGGCACGCGCTGAGAAGCTGGGCAAAGACGGTCTGCACGAGGCAACAGAAGCTGAAGAGACTATTCTCTTCGAGTTCGACAGTGACGGTCTTTCAACTGCAGCCAGAGCGGCCCTGGATGACTTTGTGGACCTATTCATGGAGACAGACAAGATCCTTTTTGTGGAGTTTCAGGGGCACACGGATGACTTCGGGTCAGACAAGAACAACTTCCAACTTGGCTTGGCCAGAGCAAGGGCAGCCATGGGATACCTGTATAGTCAGTATGGTATTCCATTGGAGCGCATGAACGGTTTTTCCTGCGGCGAGTCCAAACCGGTCGCCGACAATAGCACAGACACTGGTCGCGCTCAAAACCGACGGGTGACACTGGTCGTGGTTGAATAGCAGAGCCAGGGGTACAAGGGGCAGGGTACAAGGCTCGAATTATCGTAGGGTTTTATTACCATTTGCAGCCAAGGCTTAAGGCGCAAAACCCAGGAAACAAGATTCTTCCGGGCTAGAGCAGATTAATGCCTAACAACGCGGTGATATGCGCCAGTGAAAACCTCACTGCACCCATCCCCCGACAGTTCTCATTCTCCCCAAGGTGGACTGTCAAGCTGTTCTGCGATCATATAAATCCTCGCCTCTCCAGCCACTAAAAACAAATCTACACCGTCCATGCCGTCTTCGCATAAATTTGCAGTGGATTAGATGCCTCCATTTGTGTAACAATCTGCGACCAAGATGGGGCTGTACACTCATTACTATGCTGGAGAGGTACATCATCATGGGTCTTTTCAAGACTTCGGCTGGACTGAGAGGAATGAAGCGGATAGGGGTAATAGCAAGGGTGCTTATCAAGCATGGCCTTGGCGATGTGGTGGAGCGGATCATAACCCGAAGAGAAAAGCAGGAAGAGACATCCAAAGTTAAAGGGGCAGTCATCAAGCCAGGGGTAATATCGCCGCGTCGTATTCGTTTGGTATTGGAAGAGTTGGGGCCTAGCTTTGTCAAACTCGGACAGCTGATGAGCACACGGGCCGATATTTTTCCCTCCGAGTATATTGAAGAGCTAAAGAAGTTGCAGGACCGGGTTCCACCTATCCCTTTCAACCAGATTCAAGAGGTCATCGAAGGTGAACTGAAAAGGCCTATAGATGGGATTTTTGTAGACTTTGACCAGGAGTCCTTTGCTGCCGCCTCTGTGGCCCAAGCTCATCTTGCCACACTGCCAGGCGGAAAGCGGGTTGTGGTCAAGGTCATCCGTCCAGATATCGAAAAGAAGATTCGGGAAGACATTCGCCTGATGTACTATCTTGCTAACAAGATAGAAAAGAATTTTGATGTGGGACGGGTACTGGCTCCCTCCAATGTGGTGCGCGAATTTGAACGCAACATTTTCAGGGAGCTGGACATGCTGATAGAGGCGGGTAGTATAGAGAAGTTTACGCGTAATTTCGAGGGTACAGAGGAAATCTACATACCCAAGGTTTACTGGGATTACACCACCAAATCAATCCTCGTGATGGAACGCATAGATGGTTTCAAAGTAGATCAGGTGGAGGAACAGAAGGCCCATGGCATTGACCCCAAGAAGATAGCCCTTATCGGCTTGCGCTGTTTCGCCCGACAGTTAATGGAGTTTGGTTTCTTTCACGCTGACCCGCATCCCGGCAATGTTATTGTTATGTATGACGGCCGTGTCAGCCTGGTTGACTTCGGCATCACAGGCTATTTGGATGAAGAGATGATGCGGCAGATAGCAAACATCTTTCTGGGGTACGCTGAACACGACTATGACATGGTAATGGAAGCCTTCCTGGAGGCTGGCATTCTAGATGAGGAAACAATGGATCTGGCCAGTTTTCGGATCGACCTTAAGGATTTGAGCGAGGCTTTTTATGGGCGCTCTCTCCAATCCATCTCGGTGAAGGATGTATACGACCAGATTATCCAGCTAGCCCTTAAATACCATATCCAGTTGCCGCGGAATCTATTGCTCATCCTTAAGACGTTCGTGCAGACCGAAGCCCTCGGCAAGATACAGGAAAGTGACGCCAACATTCTTGAATTCACCAAACCTTATGCAATAAAGCTGCTGCAGCGGGGCTATGATGCAAAAAAGATGTTTAGGAATATTGGCAGAGACACCCGTCATATGAGCAAATATGCTAAGGTAATGCCCAAATTTGCCCACGATATCCTCAGGCAGGTGGCCAGGGGAAAGCAGCGCATCGAGGTGTGGCATGAAGGGTTTCAGCAGTTTGATATAAAACTTGAAAAAGGTCTCAATCGATTGACGGTAGGCCTCATTATCTCCGCGTCAATTCTAGCCGCGGCCCTGGTGCTCAATTCGGCGCAGAAAGTTCTCCTCTTAAGCCTGGAATTCCTCGGACTGGAACCGGTTCCGTTAACGGTTCTTTTGGGAATATTCGGCTATGTCATCGCCACGATTCTGGGCGTTTGGCTTATTGTCTCCATTGTTCGATCAGGAAAGCTGTAAAGAAAATGGTGCAGGACGCAAGACTGAAGCCAATTTATAGAATCCAGTAGCCGGTAGTCAGAATCCAGTAGTTACTTAAATCGTTCATAACTCCTGACTACTTCCCTTGCGCTTGGTGCCCGATGGTTTTACTGCGGGCAACAGCGGTTCGAGAGGGCAACCCCGGCAGCGCGGTTTCTTTTGACAATGCAGTTTTCCCAGTTTTACCAAGAGGGCGTGATACTCGTTAAAAATGGATGCGTCTGCTGGAAGGTGTTGGCTGAACAATCCCTGCAGTTCCTCGTATGGTGCATTAGACTCGACGAAACCATGGCGGCTGAGAACTCGCCGGGTGTAGGTGTCTATGACGAACGTTGGTTTGTTGAAACCGTAGAGCAGAATGCTATCAGCAGTCTCAGGTCCGACACCTTTGACCGCCAATAACTCTCTGCGTAGTTTGTCTGTTTCCTCCCGTCCCATGACTTCAAGGTCGCCACCGTAGTCGTTAACCACAAAAGATATGAGGTTTTTGAGACGAACGGCCTTGAGGTTGAAATAGCCCGAGGGCCGGATGAGTCCGGCGAGTTTGTTAGTTTCCACGTCATTGAGATTGTCAATGGAAAGTAAGCCGCTGTGCCTCAGGTTGGTGATGGACTTCTCCACACCCCGCCAGTTGGTGTTCTGGGTGAGCACGGCGCCTACCATGACCTCCAAGGGAGTGTCTGCCGGCCACCAGGCCTGGGGCCCATAGGCCTCCCATAGGCGCTGGTAGATGTCATTGATAATGTAAGGGATTGTATCCAACTCAACAATCATGTCCCACTCCAGTCAAGGATTGGGTTCCTCGCAGAGACAATATTGGGCCAAACCAACCTAACCCGGATATTTCATGAATTCCGCCTACGGCGGACTGCGACTACCTTCCGATTTCGGAATGCACTTGATACAAGTCTTCAATCTGCGATCATAAATCCGAAATCCGAGATCCAAAATCTGAAATCCTAGGGCGGTCTCGCGACAGCAATTCATGAAATATCCGGGCTTATATATTGACCTGTTGAATCACAACAAGGTAGCATGCGCGATGAGGTTGGGCAACACTGCGAAATCACACTTTCCCCGGCAAATTGGTTAATGTCCTTTTTCGCGACTGCTCTGATCTGCAACAAAGATGTGGTTCTATGGAGGTTCTTTCTGAATTTACTCGGAAGAACCTTCACTAACAGATGATATTTACCTAAAATGAGCGATTCTTGCAGGGGGACAACAGCATCCGTCGAGTCTCTGCGGGCGGGGATAAACCCCGCCCCTACCTTACGGGTTAGCGAGTCTCCTGTAGGGGCGGGCTTTACGCCCGCCCGTGTTGACTATCATAGCCTTCAAATCGCTCAACTTATGATTTAATGATTTCAATCATTCAGCACTAGTCCAAGATTCTATATAGAGGTTATGAATGCAGGACTAGTTCCATATCGGAGAATGGTCTATGGCAATCAGCCTGGCGTTGATCGTGGTCTTGGGTCTGGCGGCCGATATCGTCTTCCGCAAATTCAAGCTTCCCGGCCTGGTAGGCATGCTTATTGTCGGAGTCCTGGTGGGACCCCATGTCGTGGGTCTCATGAGACCGGAGATGATGGCGGTGTCTGCTGACTTCCGAAGAATTGCCCTTATAGTGATACTGCTGCGGGCCGGATTTGAGCTAAGGCGCGACACTCTGCATCGGGTGGGCAAAACAGCGCTCATCATGTCGGCTTTCCCTGCGGTCTTGGAAATTGCCGCTGTAATGGCCGTTGCACCTTACTTCTTGAAGCTTTCTCTTCTGGAGGCCACTATCCTGGGTAGCATTTTGGCGGCTGTCTCCCCGGCTGTGGTGGTGCCGTTGATGATCGATTTCATGGAGCGGGGCAAAGGGGCCAAGAAAGGCATCCCCACCATGATTTTGGCGGCATCCTCGGTCGACGATGTCTTTGTCATTGTTCTTTTTACGATCTTTCTGGGTATGTACGGCGGCCACAAGGTGAACATCGCCTGGCAGTTGGCAGGCATACCAATCTCGGTGATATTGGGAATCATCGTTGGCTTGATACCAGGATATCTGCTTTACAGACTCTTTCTGAAATATGACTGGCAGCCACCAAGGCGCACTCTCCTGGTCATTGGTACATCAATTTGTTTGATGTGGCTGGAAGAGAGCGCACACGGCATTGTTCCGATAGCCGCTCTACTGGGTGTTATGGCAATTGGCTTTGTCATACTGGAGAAAGAGGAAGCGATTGCCCACATCATCTCGCAAAAGCTCAAGAGGCTTTGGGTTTTTGCCGAACTACTTCTTTTTGTACTGGTGGGGGCTCAGGTCAATGTGTCGGTTGCTTGGAAGGCAGGGGCAGCAGGTCTGGCGGTTATATTCATTGGCTTGGTAGCCCGATCTGTTGGAACTTACTTGTCCGTGTTGGGCACAGACTACAACTGGAAAGAAAGGTTGTTTTGCGTGGTCGCTTATATTCCAAAAGCCACTGTGCAGGCGGCCATTGGTGCAGTGCCCTTGGAAGCAGGGGTTGCCGGTGGCGAGGTGATTCTGGCGGTGGCTGTGCTCAGCATCCTGGTGACTGCACCTCTGGGAGCGATCGGTATTATGCTCTTGGGCGAACCGATCCTTGAAGAGGAAAAAGTTACAGGCTACAGGTTCAAAGCACTGCGAGAGAAACTGCAATTGCCCCGGGTTGGGGAGAGGGTCAGAAGCAAAAAGCATGGTACCATATGGAAGATAATAGAGGAAAAAGAGGTATGGATGAAAGCGGGAGAAGCGGAAGGGCTCGAGCCCGGCCCTGCTCCGGCCATCTATTTGAGATACTGGAAACCTGACGAAGATTCAGCCCCGGGAACGGGCAAGACATTGGAACACAGATATAGCTTCATTGACAGTTCATTTCATGCCAACTGGGAAATCATGTATGACTAGCCCGGATGTTTCATGAATTGGTGTCGCGAGACCGCCCTAGGATTTCAGATTTTGGATCTCGGATTTCGGATTTATGATCGCAGATTGAAGACTTGTATCAAGTGCATTCCGAAATCCACATTCCGCATGCCGAAATCGGAAGGTGGTCGCAGTCCGCCGTAGGCGGAATTCATGAAACATTCGGGCTAGCCCTGCCTCAGTGCTCTTCGCCTTGTGAAGACTCTTCTTCCTCGTATCGTCTTCTCTTGATTACCAGCCTGACGAATCCGACAATGGTTATCAACGCCGCAAAGAAAAAGAGGATCCCATAGAGGTTTTTTGCCAGATAGGTAAACCAGATGGTGTTCTTTCTGAGGTGGCTTCGCCACCTTTCTTCCAGTTCTTTGATTCCCATTGAAAGGCTTTTCTGCATTGCCACATCAATCTCATAGCCTTTCTTCAAGTGATGAAGCAGCTTGAGGATACCATCCCGACCAAATTCCTTGCCTATGTAATCCACCAGGCTCTTGCTCTGCTCGTAAGCCAGCAGGAGAGACTTTTCGTCTGCAGGAAAACTAGTGCTTAATTCTTCGAGCTCAATCAAGGTTTTTGACAGTGCAGCGCCGTTTAGATACGATCTCTTGCTACTCATTATGATCTCGGCTATGCCGTCGCTCGACCACTGTGAAACTCCCTCATCGAGCCACTTGGGCAGGTGAGCTCTCGTTATCTGTTTATGCAGAAGCAAGTGACATAATTCATGTTTCAGGATTGCACCAAGGCTGAAAGGCCGGGTACTTGCTTTGGTAAAGTCAATTACAATCAAGTTTCTTGAAGGGACCGCATAGGCAACAACAAGGCTATTACCAGTTAACTCTTCGAATCTTGCCCGGTTAGCAGTCAGCAATATCGTTGGCTTGAAATCCACTTCCCAATTGAGGGTCTCCTCAAGTTCATCCTTGAGCTTCGGATAAAGAGCTACTGTGTCTCGGGCAGCACCTCTTAGCCTTTCTTCAAACAATAAGGCAACTTCGTCTGTTTGAATTATGCCTGTCTGATTAGCAGCAAGAGATGATGAGACGGTAGTTAGCAGCAAGAATACTGAGATAATTGCTTTCTTGACCAAAACCTCTTCCGATGGTCGCTAACTTCAGGAGGCTCTTGCTGCGAAAAAGAAAAGAGAGACCGTCTAGTCCCCAGATTTGAAGGGTTCTTCTAGGATTTCGATGCTTCGTTGTTCCAGGGCGTATTTGAGGAATCTTCTTTCAGCTTTCCTGAAATCAGTTTCTGAATAGTGGTTTTGATTCTCGGGGATTCGAAACATAGCTCGATACTTGCTAAGCAGTAGTTGAATCCCGGATTTTGCTTTTGAGCTTTTTTTCATTCTTGGTGGATGGCAAGAGTTAGAAGCAACATGTATATATTCGGCATCGCAGCAATCATGCCAAGCTCTGTCACAAAACGACTTATCCTTTTATCGCGGTTGGTTAGCACAAGTTTCCCAAATCGATCATGATGGAAATCGGGCTCATTAAAGTCAATCAAAGAGAAAAAAAATTCCAATTGTTAGAAGATAAGTTCAGCGGTGAAGTACTCTATCGCGGGGCAGAGCGATTGATTCATGAAATGAAAAGAATCAATACCGGCAACCGTCGCCATTCAAACCACGATCCAAACGGCAAGGCCGGCAGAGCTTTGCAGTACCTTACTGGTGACACTACCCATGAAGAATTCTTTCACACCGGAGAGGCCGCGTCTTCCAAGGACAATGGTTCCATAGCCTTTGCTGCGGGCCTCCTCAAGTATGTCGTTGGCCGCGCTCCGGCTACCGTCTACTACCTTTTTGAAAATCTGTGTCTCGCTGAGTCCTGAATCCAACAGCATTTGTTTCGCCTTTTTCATGTATGGCTCGATCTCTTGGCCCGCCTTGCTTTTCCAGAGCTGTTCGAGTTCCGGAGCCTCTTCCAATATCTCCTGGGGAACGAAACGTCTCAGGTGTCTCATGGTGTGAAAGAGCGTCACCTCGCAGTCAGTTCCAGAAAGCATAAAACCAGCATGGTCCACTGCCCGGAGCGCGTTTTCAGAGTTGTCTATAGCGATGAGTACCTTCTTTGAGGTGACTGCACCCTCTACGATCCAAACCGGACAAACCCGGCAGTGCTCCAGGAGTTTGCCAGACACCTCACCCATGAGAAAGGCCTCTATCCGGCTTCGACCACGGGTTGTTATGAGCACGGCATCCCCCCGTTTGCTCTCTACATAATTACAAATATCCTGCGCAATGCTCTGGTCCTTCTTCCGGTAAACTGTCTGCACCCGATCTTCATGGAAACCCTTCTCAATCATTAGATTCTTGGCCTGTGAGAGAATCTTCTCGGCTACGCGGGCACTTTTGTTCTCCAAAGCTTTCAACTTAATAGCAGTCTCTCGCTTAAGCGAAGGATCTTCACTAAGGATAGGCGGCAGGCTGGGAAGTATATATTTGAAAGTCAGCTCCACATTGTGCTTGTTGCCGTAGATGAGATCCAGATAATCTAAAGATCTCAATGCATTGTCAGAACCATCCAGGGGCACAACGATCATTTTGTTCAGCTCGTCCATAGATTCTCTCCTTTAAACTGTAATTCTAGTGATTATCCGCAGTAAGCAGGCGACTACCCTAATCATCCCCATTGTTCAACTGTCGCGGATTCGCCCTGAAAGAGCTACCTGTCTCTCGCTGGCTTCAGACTTGGATGACACGGGTGCAGGCTCAGATAAGGCTAAATCCTTGAGAGTGTGCTGGTGGAATGCCTCTTTTATGGCCTGATCTATATGGTTGGTCAACTTATCAACTGCAGGTTCCGGCGACAGGCTTTGCAGAGCAATCTGTGCTTTATTGGGAGCTTGACGAACAGCATCGAGCACCTCTTTGAGCTGAGTGGTCTCCAGAGGACGAGCAGGGAGGTAAATTGGCTGTTCGTCAAGACTTTGAGTCAAAAGGCCCCCTTGTTCCAGGGCTTCGAGGACTGGCTCCAAGGCTTCTATGGGTAGACGGAGGCGCTGTGCCAGGCCCTCCATAGAC
>CAJIBP010000231.1_pt1 | contig 14464 bp, 12 predicted proteins | sample 9199361 | NCBI WGS metagenome assembly CAJIBP01 (sample SAMEA7708308, study PRJEB35096) | sediment metagenome | biome: marine neritic benthic zone biome [ENVO:01000025]; feature: sediment [ENVO:00002007]; material: shallow marine sediment [ENVO:03000034] sea grass bed [ENVO_01000059] ...
CGGCCATCAACCATCCCTAAATAAAGCATGATGTGGCCTTTCATGTAAAGTGTCGTGATGCCGGCAACGGCGTGGCGCTGCAAAGCCGCGGTTTTAGTAACCGGGTCATCCTGCGAAGAAAATCTTGCTACCTGTCCCATAGATTACAGGCCAAAGGAGTGCCACTTGCTGGCCTTGGACAATCGAATTTGTTGCCACGAACGCTGCGCTGCTTTCAGTCCGAGTGCCAAGTTCATCCTTGATCCGTTTCTTCGAACCCATTGAGATTGCACGCAACAACTTGCTGTACTGGGCTGGATCGACTATTTTGTCTGGATGCGGAGTTATTCTGCTTAAAGTGGTGTGTTGATTCCTATTGTTTAGAACCCGCAAGAGGATAATGGATTGAGCAGGAAATGTCAAATTCTCGATCGAGATAACAAATAGATCGGCGGGGCTTTTGCCCCGCCGATTCGAGGACCACAGAAGGCTGAAAGAATCAAGCTATTGACATAGCCTGAAGGCGACGAACTCTTTCTTCTACGGGGGGATGGGTGCTGAACCAGCGGGTGAAGCCTCCTCCGCTGAGCGGATTTACGATAAACATATGAGCTGTCGCCGGGCTCGCTTGCTGCATGGGCATCCGCTTGGAGGCGTGGCTCAGCTTTTCCAAGGCGCTGGCCAAGCTTCTGGGGTTACCCGCTAGCCGGGCTCCCGTTTCATCGGCAAGATATTCCCGAGAACGGGAAATGGCCATCTGAATGAGCATTGCTGCCAGCGGTGCAAGAATAGACATAAGGATGAGAACTATTATGTTACCGCCTCCTTCATCGTCGTCACCGCCTCCAAAACCAAAGATAGCGGCAAAGCGAGCCATGCTAGCCAGCATCATTACCACCCCGGCTAGAGTTGCGGCAATGGAGCCAATCAAAATGTCACGGTTTTTCACATGACCAAGTTCATGGGCCAGGACCCCTTTAAGTTCCTCCGGTTCGAGTAAACGAACTATTCCGTTGGTCACGGCAACGACTGCCTTCTCAGGATTGCGGCCGGTTGCAAAAGCATTGGGGGTTTCAGAAGGTATCATGTAGATACGCGGTTTGGGCAACCCTCCTTTTTGCGCAAGCTCCTCCACCATCCGGTGGATGTCAGGAGCTTCGCTCAGGCTCAGCTCTTTCGCTCGATACATTGCAAGAACAATCTTGTCTGAGAACCAGTAACTGCCGAAGTTCATGATCATGGCGAAAATAAAGGCGATGATCATGCCTTGACTGCCGCCAAACATCCTTCCTATGAGGATGATTAATACGGTAAGCACTGCCAGCAAAGCCGTAGTCTTAAGCTGGTTGGCCATCATGGGCTTTACCTCCTAATTAGTCCAGCTATTTGCTTTCTACATAATGTATGGCCAGGGCGAGACACAACTACCCGTAGCATTTCTACCTGACCGTGCAAAAATTAATGCTGAATTGAGTTGTTGTCAACCTAGGAGATGGGTTGTGGCTCCAGGATGCGCCATTTTATCATAGGGCTAGCTACTACAGCATTGCGGGTTTGACTTAATTCTTGAGTGAAAGAAGGAAATGGTTTGACGGAGAAGGAAAGAAAGCGTTAGGCCCGCTAACAGAAGGGCCGTTCCGAGATGGAGCCAGTTAGGCAGCAGCTCATTGGTAACTGTAGCCAATCTAGTCTGCAAGGAAATCTCGAGCAAATCGTAAAGCCAATCAGTTGTCAGGCCAAGAAGTACAGAAAAGAATGCAATAGAGCCCAAGTAGGTAAGTACACCACGTTTTCCCAGCACTTTGGTCAACACGGCAAGAGAGGCGACGTTAGTGGCTGGACCAGCCAAGAGAAATACCAGCGCCGCGCCAGGGCTTACTCCCTTAAGGATCAATGCCGCAGCTACTGGTGTGGAGGCGGTGGCGCAGATGTATGTAGGAATACCGGCAACAAGCATAACCAGCATGGTGATAAAGCCGCCACCTAAGTAGCGGCTGGTCAGATCCTGCGGCAACCAGAGAGTAATTGCTCCTGCCACTATGAAGCCTACAAAGATCCAGCCGGAGAGTTCCTTATACAGGACGAAGAAACCATACTGAATTCCACTCCACAACTTCTGCCCTGTGCTGTGGTGGTTTTTATGATCCTCAGGCGGGCAATCCTGGCCGTCGCAGCAATCGTCCACGCGGCACCTGAGGTCAATTTGCACAGGAAGCTCTTCCTGTTGTTGCCATGAGAATAGGTTTTCCGTAATCCCGGCAGCAAAAGCCGTAAGAAAGGCCGCGACCGGTCGAATAAGGGTCATGAGGGGATCTAGAAGGGCATAGGTAATCGCGATGGAATCTACTCCAGATTCGGGAGTGGAGATTAAGAATGCGGCGGTTGCACCCCTGTTGGCCCCCTGTCTTCTCAAACTGGCTGCCGCAGGTAAAACGCCGCAAGAGCATAGCGGCAATGGAATACCGAGCAAGGCCGCTTTAAGAACTGAACTTATTCTGCCCCTGTTGAGGTGCTTGGCGATGGTCTCGGGAGCCAGGAAAAGGTACATAAGACCAGCTACGAGGACTCCAAAAATTAGATATGGCGCTGCCTCCACGAAAAGACTCCAGCTTGCCAAGGCTATTTGACTAATAATATTCATAAGTAACCCTAAATATCAGTCCCGCATGTGCTCGAGAGTAATTCTGATTAGCTCGGACACATGAGTATCGGCAAGACGATAGTACAAAACAACGCCATCGCGCCGGTTGGTTACGAGCTTTAGATTGCGAAGAAGACGGAGCTGATGGCTTACCGCCGACTCGCTTAACCCGAGCATGGCAGCAAGGTCGCAGACGCACATCTCCTGTTTCTCGAGGGCCCAGAGAATTCTCAGCCGGGTCGCATCCGCCAATGCCTTAAAAATCACGGCCAAGCTCTCGGTTTCGTCCTGGGCCAGAGCGGATGCTCTTGCCTCTTCAACTGTATGGCGATGAATGAGGCGACAATCACACAGGTCATTCACTTGTGGCGACAAAATGCTACCTCCTCCCGGGGATTATCTGAGTATTTGCTCAAATATACACATAGTAAGTTGTAAAGTCAATGGGGGGTAGTATTCTGTTGACTGGCATTCCAAAAATTTGTTACTTTTGGCCGCAAATTCCCTTCACCCGGATTTTTCATGAATTCACGTCCTGGCGTGACTGCGTCCGCGTTCGGATTTTGGAATGCGGAATGCGGATTTCGGAATGCATTCGATACAAGTCTTCGATTTGCGTTCAAGAATCCGAAGTCCGAGATCCCAAATCTGAAATCCTTAGACGGTCTCGCGACAGCAATTCATGAAAAAACTGGGCTAAAGAAAGAAAGCTATCTGTGCCTGCTCGTTTAGAAATAAGCCTGAAGCCGGAGTTATTCGATGCCGAAGGAGAGTCAATCAGGCGCAAAGCCAGGGACTATTTCAATATTAATCTGGACGAGGTCCGGACTATTCACGTCCTCACAGTTGACGCTCATCTCACTGAGAAGCAGCTGGAATTAGCTCGCCAGAGTATTTTCACAAACCCAGTCTCTCAAGTGTCTTCTTTCAAACCACTGGCCACCTCTTTCGACTGGGCTATCTGGGTTGGTTTCCGTCCTGGGGTACGCGACAACCCGGGAAGTACCGCGGTAGAGGCCATGGAAGATCTGCTCAAGGTCCGATTCCGACCGGATGAAGCCGTCTATACCTCTCGTTTGTATCTCCTTCGTGGAAAACGGTTGGGAGCAGGACGGAGAGGGTACAGGTCGGTAGAGCGAATAGCGAGCGAACTTCTGGCCAATGACCTCATCCAACAATGGCGAATTTACTCCTCTGAACAATGGAATCTCGACGAAGGTATAGGGATCATCATTCCTAAGGTGCGATTGGTCCACCAACCTGCGGTGGCAACACTTGCCATCTCCAGTGATGAAACGCTGCGGGGACTGAGCCAGGAGCGCAATCTGGCTTTGCATCCCAAAGACATTCCAGTGATTCGATCTTACTTCCTCCGACCTGAAGTTCGCGCTGCCCGGAGCCAGGTAGGATTGTCTGATCCCACAGACGTTGAGTTAGAGTATATTTCCCAAGCGAGAAGCGACCACTGCAATCACAATACCTTCCGAGGCAAGTTTTTCTACCGTGACCTGGGTACGAGTGAAACCGAAATAGTGGATAACCTCTTTAAGACCTGTATAGAAATGCCAACCCTATCTCTACAAAAGGCGAAAGATTGGGTTATCTCAGTTCTCTGGGACAATGCTGGAGTTGGTCGCTTTGATCCGGATAATTACTATGTCATTACCGGCGAGACACACAACAGTCCCTCCAACATGGAGGCCTACGGCGGGGCGCTTACAGGAATCGTCGGTGTCTATCGTGACCCCATGGGAACCGGCAAGGGTTCTCGGCTGATTGCAGGAACATATGGTTACTGTGTGGGCTATAGAGATTACCGCGGTTCTCTGAAACCACATCTGCATCCACGACGCTTGTTGGACGGGGTAATTGAGGGTGTGCGCGATGGCGGTAATAAAAGCGGCATACCAACGGTTTACGGCCAGGTCTTTTTTGATCATGGCTATATGGGCAAATGTCTGGTTTTCGTCACCGCCATAGGTCTTATGCCAGCCACTGTCCAGGGTAGTTCCAGCGAAAAGAAAACTACCACAGCTGGTGAACTAATAGTCATGTGTGGTGGTAGGGTGGGCAAGGATGGTATTCATGGTGTCACCGCATCTAGTGAGATATATAGTGAGCACACCCCGGCAGGTCATGTTCAGATTGGTGATCCTTACACCCAGAAGAAAATGCACGACTTCCTGCTGGAGGCACGAGATGAAGGGTTGATCGCTTTCCTCACAGACAACGGCGGCGGAGGGCTTTCCTCATCCATAGGTGAATCGGCCCGCTTCTCAGGCGGGGCTCTAGTGGAGCTAGACAAAGTGCCCCTGAAATACGAGGGTCTGGACGCCTGGGAAATCTGGGTGTCCGAAAGCCAGGAACGAATGACCGTGGCGGTAGCACCCGAGCAACTCGCACGCTTCATGCAGCTTTCCCAAAAGCACGAGGTAGAGAGTACAGTAATCGGCAAATATACTGACAGCGGCAAACTTCACTTGCAGTTCGCGGGTAAGACCTGTGCCTACGTTGATCTATCCCTACTAGAATCTGGTTTTCCACAATGGGAGTTCGAAGCGGAGTGGGCATCGCCTGAGCATCGGGGAATGAGAGAACCAGTTTTGAGTCCGCCGAAGGATTACCGGCATATCCATTTGAACATGTTGGGACGCCCGAATATCTGCTCAAAGGAATGGATAGTTAGACAATACGACCATGAGGTTCAGGGAACCAGTGTGATCAAACATCTAGTGGGGGTTGAGAGGGATGTCCCCAGTGACGCGGTTGTGCTGCGACCGCGACTAGACTCGCTCCGGGGATTGGCGACAGCACAGGCACTCAATCCAGCCTATTCCCGGATTGACGCCTATCACATGGTGGCTTGTACCATTGATGAGACAGTGCGTCGACTGCTGGCTGTGGGCGGTAGACTAGAGCATCTGGGAGGGGTGGATAACTTCTGCTGGCCCAACATCCAACACCATCCAGATAGCAATCCTGATGGCAAACATAAGGCGGCCCAACTGGTGCGTGCCAACTGGGCCTTGAGAGACTACTGCCTAGGTTTTGATATCCCACTGCTTTCCGGCAAGGACAGTATGTACGTGGACGGAAACCTTGAGGGGGATTTCGGCGAACGCCACAAGGTATCCGGCCTCGAGACCCTGCAGTTCACCGGTACCAGTGTTATAGAAGATGTACGACGTTGCGTCACAATGGACGCGAAAATGGCAGGTGATTTCCTCTATGTTCTTGGAATTACAAGGAACGAGTTGGCAGGCTCAGAATATTACGATCTTTTTGGCTATACCGGACTTAACGTGCCACAGGTGAGGCTGGAGGAGGTGTTACCTCTTTACCGGGCCCTGGAAGACGCTGTTCAGGCCGAGTTGGTTGCTTCAGCCCATGGCATCTACCGCGGAGGTCTTGGGGTCCACCTGGGGCTGCTGGCTATGGCTGCTGGCTTGGGCTTGGATGTAGAGCTGAGTAAAGTGGTCTCAGAAGGAGTCGCAAGGGAAGATATTCTCCTTTATTCTGAGTCAACTGGAAGGTTTCTTGTCACCGTTGCCCCGAAGGATAAAGCTGTTTTTGAGGAGAAATTCAAGGATCTGCCTTGCAGCTGTATTGGCCGGGTAACAGCGAAGGACAAACTTACAATTCGGGGTCTGAGAGGGAAGATTCTTTTCAGCGTGGGACTAAGGCCGCTCAAATCAGCTTGGAAGAAACCGTTTGGAGATCTTTGATCTCGCATCACGCAGTGCGCAATGTTTCCCCACAACGGACAAGACGCAACATGCAAGAAAATAGAAATCTTCCACCTTCCACGTTCCACCTTCGGAGTTCCCCGAAAGCTCTTGTGCTTACAGGCTATGGTCTGAACTGCGACTGGGAAACCACCTACGCCCTTGAGTTGGCCGGCGCTGAAGCTCACAGAGTTCACGTCAATCAACTACTCATGAGGGACGAGATCGGTGAAGCTACCCGGTTGAAAGATTACCAGATCCTTACATTTATCGGCGGATTTTCCTGGGGTGATGATCACGGGGCTGGAGTTCTTCTGGCCACCAAACTGTTGTACAACGTCGGAGAACTGCTGCTGGACTTCGTCGAATCCGGCAATCTGGTTATTGGTATCTGTAACGGCTTCCAGGCTCTGGTCAATATAGGCCTGCTCCCCGGCTTTGATAGCGACTATCGCACCCGCCGAGTGGCCCTTGTCTGGAACGACTGCGGCAGTTTCCGGAACCAATGGGTAAACCTGCAGATACAAAAGAATTCGCCCTGTGTGTTCACACGGGGAATACAGCATTTGGAACTGCCGGTTCGCCACGGCGAGGGCAAGTTCTACGCGGAAGAAGAAGTTATTGATCGTCTCCTGGAAGAAAATCAGGTGGTGCTTCGCTATGCCGACGGCGACGGCAATCCTGCCGCTGGTCGCTTTCCTGAAAATCCCAATGGATCGCTGAAGGATATCGCCGGTATCTGTGATTCTACAGGGAGGATTTTCGGTTTGATGCCTCATCCTGAAGCCTTCAATCACCTGACCAACCATCCGGCTTGGACCCGTCTCAAGGAGCACTATCGCCGGCGCGGACAACCTTACCCACAAGAAGGGTCTGGCATCCAGATTTTCCGCAACGCTGTCGAGTATTTCAAGTAGCCGAGTGATTTTTACCCATTTCTGGTACGGCTAGTTTTGGGTAAAAATGATCATGTTGCCCAGATGCGGAAGAGAAGCGCAGCGGCTGCCGTTCCTGCCTCTTGATTTGGGCTGTTTATTAGAGGTGACTAAAGTGGTTCCCGGTAGATTATATCTGTACCGGAGATCATCAGAAGTAGTCCTTGCCTGTTTGTGCTTTTTGCTACTCTAACCCAGTTCTCATCACTAAGACCCCGCTTCAGGGTGGTAAGCAAGAGCCCACCTTCAAGTTTTCTGCTGCGTCTGAGCAGCATGAACCGGCGATGATTCGTAAAAGCAAACAGAACCCAGCCGTTGGTTAACAAATAGTTGTAGTTGCCGGGATAATCTTTTAGTAGTTGCGCGGTACTCTGGTGACAAGCCTCGAAGAGAATGGGCAAGGCCAGAGGCTGACTTGCTAAGTGCAAGCTCATTTGGTCTCGCAAATACTCGAAAGTTCTGGCTGAATCACTTTGAGCACCCTCGATGGGAGAGCCTCTGGTGCTGTAGTCCTCGACGGCCGGAGCCTTGCCGTTATGGACAAAAAGCCAGTTATGCCCGCCGAATTCGAGGATGAAAGGGTGGGCGTGACATTCATCCACTGGACCACTGGTTTGAAAACGGACATGGCAGAGGATAACTCTACTGTTCACCACCCGGGCAAGCCTCTGGAAGCTGTCGTGGAGCCGGCCGGATACATAGGCCTGTTCTGCCGATTTTTCAATGAAAGCATTATATTTCTTGAAGTATCCTATGCCCCAGCCATCCATGTTCTTGCGGGCTTGTTTGACAAAGAGCGGCAAAGACTTGGGGGCTGAGTAATCTTTTCCCGCCGACAGAGCAAATAAATCACACATCTGGCTTACTTCGTTCGCCGCAAAGCGCTAAGCGTAGAGCGCATAGAGTATAGCGAATTAATCCAGCTAGTAGCAGGCGATAAATCTAAATTCACCCTGCAAGATTCTTCTGCCCGCTGCTAGCTGCCGGCAACGACTGGGCAATAGCGCTGTATGCGCTCTGCCCTTCTACCGGACAATGGGCAATTATATATCCCCAGAATACAGAACATCCGGACCAGCGATAACCATTAGTTTGCCCAAGGATTCCTTTTCCGGTTTGATGGGTATCCATTCTCCTGAACTGAGCCGCTCTCCAACAGAGGTGATAATCAGGACGTCTCCAATCGTTTCAGATTTCCTCAGTAATAAGAATCGCCGAAAGTTGGAAAATCCGAAAAGCACCGATTCGTTGGCGAGGAAAAACATGTAAAGGCCAGGGTAGTCGGCCAAGAGCTGTCGAATCACTTCTCGCAGCGTCCCATACAAACTGCCATAAGGGTAGTTTGCTACGCGTTTTATCAATTCATCTCTCAGATATTCAAGAATCCTGGGAGCTTTGCCTTCAGCCTCTAGACGGGGTTCATTGACGGTCACATACTGGTCAATGTCTTGGTCTCTGCCGACATTAACAAAAAGCCAGGTGTGGTCTAAGAAGTTCAGGGAGAAAGGATTGTTGTGAGCACTATGGCGACCACCGCTTAACGGACAACTAATGTGAGAGATGATAATCCGGCTGTCAATGACTCGGGCCAATCGCTGAAAGCTCTCATGGACCTGATCACCAACGAATACTTGCTCTGAGGATTTCTCCACGAAAGCAATGCCATCGCGATAAAATCCAATACCCCAGCCATTCATATTCTGTCTGGCCTTCTTGGCGAAAACCGGTAGATATTCCTTGGCGGAGTAGTAATAACCTGCCGAGAGAGCAAAGATGTCACACATGTTAATCCTTACTCATATTGAATCTAATGTGCTCTGTTTGGGTTTTCTCTAACTTAATCTTTTGCGCTTGCACATTAGGTCGATTGCTTGCGGGATTGGCTACTTTTGGATCTCAACGCGGTAAAAGATATTCTAGATTGATTAGTTAGAGATACTCTTGATTCTGTCCGAATAACCTAATGCTTGGTATATCACAAAGATTGTTTGCAGCCACTTATTCCCGTCGGCTTGAAAATGGATCGTCGGCACGTGTCCCTGACTCATTTCCACGAGAAATTGGCTGAAGATGATCCACTGCATAGCTTCGTCAATTTGGTGAAGAACCGCAGAGTGGTAGCGGAATTCTATGGTTGAGCGGTACCAGTAAGAGTGGAGATTCAGGCCATGATAGCGAGTCTTGTCGTACCGAGGATACATGGCTTCAGCGGGATTGTAGCGATTTTCGGGTGAGTACCAAAGTCTCTTGAGCCGACAGTTGCTTGGTCCACATACGGGATCGCAGTCTCTCAGGAATGCCTTCACATCAATTTCCATGGGCCGGCAGGTGCTCTTGTTCTGGCGCTCTCCTGGGATAAGGAGGTAGAAGAGGTTTTCCAAAGGGTGGACGAGGCTTACGAGTGTTTTGAGCTGTGAACAGTTGAAGATCTCCTTATCAACCCCGTGATGGACATGGAAGCCGCACGTGGCATCAATGTCTACGCCTGCAATCTCATTGAGAAACTGGAAGGCGTAGTAGGCTTGAACTAGCCCTTCAATGCCCTTGAGTATCGGGCTGACGAGTTCGGCGCCATACTTTGTGCGAAGCTTGCCTCTAACGGAAGTGTCCTCTTCAAAATGCCACGAGTCCTGGTCAGTGCCGAGTGCAATCTTGTGGTCTTGACATAATTGAAAAAAGCGCCGTCCATCTCTGGCTTTCGAAGAAATGTTGTAAGGTTTGATAACACCTGCATCAATCGGGGTGAGAACGTATTCCAACCCGTAGAACTCTATCTCCACCCCGAAAGTGCGGTCAGTAAGATAATGCAGCATAGGGTACTGGTTCTTGAGTCGCACAACTAGCCAATGTGGAACAGCCATTTTTCTCTTTGTCCTTACTAACGGGATTCTACTTCACTCCAGGATGGGTTCAGATGTGTCGATACCAACTCGATAATCTGTTTATTATAGACTATTTTACGATATATTTCTCTATGTTACCAGAGAAATAGTCATTTTCCCTCCTGCATGATAATCCTAGCGTCTGCCACCTGGGCAGAGTGGGGATAGGCAAAGACCGGATTCAAGTCAATTTCAACTATATTAGGATCTTCCTCAGCGATCTGTGCAACCGCCAAAAGACAGTCAACCAGTCCATTTTCGTCTACTTTGGGCTGACCTCGATATCCAGCAAGGACCGGATAGCCTTTGATCTCCCGGATCATTGCAAGAGCTGTCTCTCGATTCAAGGGGGGGTGCCGGAGTGCTACATCTCTAAAGATCTCCACCAAAACGCCGCCAAGCCCAAAAAGGATGATGGGTCCGAACTGGGGATCGCGATTCATGCCAATGATTATTTCTTGGCCGGCGGGTGCCATCTTGCTTACCAAAACACCTTCTATCTGTGCTTCTGGCAGAACTCCGTGCACCCTTGCCACTATCTGGTCGTAGGCTTTTTCCACCGCATCAGGCGTGTCCAGGTTAAGCTGCACCCCGCCGGCATCGCTTTTGTGGATTATGTCAGGAGAACTGATCTTCAGGGCCACCGGGAAGCCCTGTTTTTGGGCAAGCCGACTGGCATGACTTGGGCTTTCGGCCAGCGCAAAAGCTGTACAGGGAATTCCTTTTTCGGCAATAATTGCGAGGGCCTCGTGTGGTGGCAGCTGTCTGCCGGTAGCGGTGAGCGTGAGAGTAGGCTCTTGAGGGGCTGAGAGGGTCTTGCGGTCCATAACCCTGGCCAGCGCCTTGACCCCTCTTTCAGGCGTAGGAAACACCGGTATACCCCTGAGATGCATAAGCTCGCGTTCCCGTCGCTCCACATCCGCTCCGCCTAGAAAGATGACCAGCTCATTGGCTCCGGGATTCACAACCTCCGAAGCACCTTCTACCGGATCGCCGAAAATAACTCCCAGTGTATCGTAAGAATCCCGGGCTTGGTTGATCACGTCAGCAAACATCTGGGCGTTGGCATCGCCCGTGAGGTCGATTGGATTTGCCTTGATGGCATGAGCCGGGATCAATGGAGTGACAGCTTCAGCAACCTCCATAGGTAAGGGGGCTACATCTAGACCTTCCTGTTCTGCCTGATCCGTAGCGAGAATGGCGGCACCGCCAGAGGTAGTGATGAAAATGATGCTGTTGCCTTTCGGCGCTTTCAAATAAGCGAACGCCTTGGAAAAATCATAGAACTCCTCAATAGTATAGGCTCGGCAGACTGCATATTGTTCAAAGAGAGAATCGTAAATCGCATCAGCACCAGCCAGAGCCTTGGTATGCGACTCTGCGGCCACCTTGCCCTTGGGTGTACGACCGGACTTGAGAACAACCAAAGGTTTCTGTAACCGTTCCATTACTTCCAAGAACTGGGCAGGCCGTTTTATCCCTTCGATGTAAGCAGCAATAACCTCTGTGTTATCGTCCAGGTTGAAGTAGTCGATGAGATCGGTCTCATCCACATCGGCCCGGTTGCCCATGCTGACGAAGCTAGAAACACCAAGCTTCTCCTCAGAAAACCAGTCCATCATAGCAGCGCCCACGGTGCCGCTTTGGGATATGACCGCTACTTTCCCACGGTAAGTAAGCAGGGGCCAGGAAGCGCAGATTGGCTGATGCGGATTATTAACACCTTGACAGTTTGGCCCGATCAGCCTCACTCCAAAATTCCGAGCTATCTCGGCTGTCTGCTGCTGTAATGCCTCCCCCTCGACTCCAGCCTCGCTGAACCCGCCTGTGATGATGACCGCCCCCTTTACCCCCTTTTCGCCACAGTCCTGAACGGCCTGCGGTACAAATCGTGCCGGTATTATTAGGACGGCCATGTCAGGCGACTCAGGGAGATCTTTGACATTCGCGTGGCAGGGAAGATCAAGGATGGAATCAGCCTTGGGATTAATTGGATAGACGGCTCTCTGGTAGCCGCCATTTAGGATATTTCTCAGAATCTCATGGCCAAGTTTATCTGGACTTGTAGAGGCTCCGATCACTGCTACGCTCTTGGGTCTGAGAATAGCATCCAACTGGGTTATGGGATCAGGTACCGTCATGTCGCACCTCCTTGCGTTGCGCGAAGTAGGCAGTAAGCACTAGGCACAAGGCGCTGAGCACTGGGCACTGAGCACCATCCACTAAGTAACGAAACGAATTATCTGGAGACATATCAACTGCTGCTCGCTGCCCGCTGCTAGCTGGACTTCGCTATGCTTTTTTGGCCTTTTCCGCCATCTTGCTGTTGAACTTATCAGCATTGATGATGAAGCGTTGGTGGGTGGCCTCGCCGATCTTGTCTACCTCGTCGAAGCCTTCCACCTCGAAGGTGAGCTTCTTGCCGTCAACCTCAGTCAGTTCGGCCTTGAATCGCACTTTCATACCCAGTGGTGTGGCTGCTATGTGGGTGAACTTCATTCCGATCCCCACCGTCTGCTCGCCTTCACCAAGGTGAGCAAGGACCATCTCGGCACATACTTCCTCGAAGTGTCCCACCATGGCTCGGGTGGCATAGACGTTGGGTACATGGGGAAAAACCTTTTGTGCCGACAGGTCCTCAGTTACTTGCCGTTCCATTTCGTGTGTCATACCTGATTTCAATGGCTCAGTCATAATAAATCCCTCCATTGCTGACTGTTGCAGAATATAAACAAAATAACCAAACAGATCTCGCAAGCGTTATTCTAGCTCATCTCAGTTGCGACCGAATGGGAAAAGGGTAGGGGTATGGCGAGCAGATTCACTAAATTACCAGGAAGTACTTAATAAAAGCAAGTATTATGCGCTTGCATTGGCGGGAAGACGATAAAACCTTCGAGCATTTGCTGCAGTGATTGACGCTATTTTCTCTGGAGGGTAGTTGAGTAGCCTTGCTAGACGGTAAACTATGGCTTTGAGGAAAGCTGGCTCATTCCTACGTTGTTTGGGCTGGGGAGAGAGGGCCGGACTGTCGGTCTCAGTCAGGATCAGTTCTAAGGGCAAATTCGTAGCTGTTTTCTGAAGTAATGAATCAAAAAGAAGAATGGCTGAAAAGGACAGATAGAATCCAAGGTTGGTAATTCTTTTCGCCATTTGTCCGGTCCCGGCATAGCAATGGAATAACACCGGTGTTCTACTTTGGGAAACTACTTCGAGGGCAGCCTCTTCGGCCTGACGGGCATGGATGACCAAAGGAAGGCTAAAGGCCTCGGCCTGCTCCATGGCCTTTTCCAGCACCATGAGCTGCCGTTGGCGCAGGCGGGAATCCTTAATGTGATGAAAATCCGGACCCACTTCGCCAATCGCAACGATTTCTCCTTTCGCGTTTCTAATAGTTTTCCACAATTGAGCTGACTCTTCTTTGCTCATTCTTGCGGCATTCCTGGGGTGGATGCCAGCAGTCACGTGGATAAAATCAGGATGATGCCTTCGAATGCTAAGGCTCTTTCGCAGAGTATCAGGATCAACCGCAGAAATTATTACTGCCTCCAGAGACTTCCGAGCACGCTGGATCACCTCATCCAGATCATGATCATATTTGTCTGAATAGAGATGGCAATGGGCGTCGATCATTTGAAGTTCCAAGTTCAAGGTTTAAGGCCTAAGGCTGTGATTGGTCCTTAGTAGAGCCCAATGCACAACTTTGAACCTTAAACATTGAACTTTCTAGCCGGCCCCCGCCACAATGCCAAATAGGCTTTCTTGTAGGTGCGGGTGATCGCGAAGTTGGTCTCCACTTCCGGATAAGGTGATTCTGCCTTCCTCGATGAGATATGCTCTCGTAGCTACACTCAGAATTCTGCGCACGTGCTGTCCAGCCATAAACAGGGTAAATCCGTGACGACGGATCTGTCTAAGAGTATTACATAATCGACTCGTGTCTTTAGGGGCCAGTCCCAGGAAAGGATCGTCCAGCATGAGAAGGCGTCCTCCACCCATGATGCCCCGGGCCAAAGTCAGCATACGTTTCTGGCCGCCACTGAGGGTTTTGCCTAATTGCCACCGTTTGTCGGCCAGTACAGGAAATAAATCGAATACAAGTTCAAATCTGCTGGCTTTTTGATGCCGCGAAGCATAGGCGCCCACCTCGAGATTTTCCATTACGCTCATGAGGGGAAAGACCTTCATACCCTCTGGGGCATAGGCCAAACCCCGATGAACAACTTCATGCACGGGGAGCTTCTGGATTTTTTCGCCTTCGTAGCTTATTTCTCCCTGCACGGGACGAAGGAGGCCAATCAC
>CAJIBP010000404.1_pt1 | contig 14423 bp, 15 predicted proteins | sample 9199361 | NCBI WGS metagenome assembly CAJIBP01 (sample SAMEA7708308, study PRJEB35096) | sediment metagenome | biome: marine neritic benthic zone biome [ENVO:01000025]; feature: sediment [ENVO:00002007]; material: shallow marine sediment [ENVO:03000034] sea grass bed [ENVO_01000059] ...
CTTAACGCTACCAGCTGGTAAATCAAGGCTGGCCCTTCTTACGGCTTCAGCCACCTGACCCAAGGCGAGGTTGTGACGACGGAGGGTCTCCTCAGACACCTCAATGTGAATCTCCCCCTGACGGACGCCAGAGAGCTCGGCCAGAGTAATGCCGGGTAAGTTGGTGATGTCATCCTTGATTCTTTCAGTAAGGTGCTTGATGGTCGATTCCTGCGCATCTCCATAAACTGCCACATTGAGCACCTGTACCCGTCTGGTGAGCTCCCGGACTATTGGCTCCTCGGCTTCGTTTGGAAAGGTGGTAATGCGATCCACCTCAGCCTTGACCTCGTCAAGGAGTTCCTGCAAGTCCCAGTCGGTCATGACCTCGATGCTCACCGTACCGAAACCTTCTCTGGCCACCGAGTCGATTCGTTTAATGCCGGCTAGCCCGGCGATTTTTTCTTCAATCCGGCGAACAATGGCCTCTTCCACCTCAGCGGGAGAGGCACCTGGATATGCCATAGTGATGGAGATAGTGTCTAGAGAGGTCTCGGGAAATATCTCAAGTTTCGTCGTCAGACCAGTGACCGCACCGGCCAACAAGATGAAGAGCATGAGCAAATTGGCGGCAACGTGGTTCTCGGCAAACCAGGCAACGGCACCCTTCATGATAGATTCCTTAGGCACTAGGCACAGGACTCAAGGAGTAGGCAAGCTCAAGATCTATCATTTTCCTTGCAGCTTGCGCCTCACTCCATAAGCCTCGTAGCTTTTAGGAGCCAATTTCGATCCTTGACTGCCCGCTGCCAGCTGATTACTGCTTGCCAACAACCCGCACAGCCATTCCATCGGTAACTGCTTTAAGAGGAGTGATGACCACTGTTTCACCGTCCGCGAGGTCCCCCTCAACAATAACCTCGCCACCCTGAATCCGGGCTACTTTTACTTGGCGGAACTGCAGTCTCCCTTTATCATTTACTACCCAGACCACATCACCTTGATGTAAGGCTGCCCTCGGGATGATAGTCGCGTTCGGTAGCCTGCGGCCCTCGATATGTACGCTTACAAAAAGACCAAAAGCGAGTGGCGGCTTTTTGGCATAGGGTTTATCCACCCGCACAACCACGTTAATCATTCGGGTACGCTCGTCCAGTTTTCCTTCAGTGCGTACCACCTTTCCCTTCCAAGTTAGTTCCTGACCAGCAACACTTGCTCGCACCAAAACAGCAGCGCCACTATCGTCGTTTGAGGTGAAACCGGGTACGTCGAACCAGAACAAATCAGCACCTTCTAGAGGCACGACAATTTCCGCCGCGTCTGTGGAGTATAGAGTGCCCAAACTCTGCCCGGGTGTAACGTATTGGCCAACATCAACGTTTTCCTGACCAACTCGACCGTTAAAGGGGGCCTTCAGTTTGGACCGTTCGAGATTCAACAGAGCCTTGCGAAGGTCCGCGCGCTCGGCCTCGAGTCTGGCCTGCGCCGCGGCCAGCTGCGGTTCTTTGGCGACAAGAGGCGGCGGCTTCTTATTACCGTTAGTTCCGTCATCGTAAAGCAAGCGCCACTCCTCCACTGCAGCGGCTGCCTCTTCTTTGGCCAGTTCAAGACTACTTTCCGCGTCTTTTACCTTGGCTTTTGCCAGGGTGACTGCCAATTGGTAATCCACCGGTTCAATCTGCAGGAGAGTGTTGCCCTTTCTAAAAACTCCTCCATTTACTAGCGAAGAAGATACTGAAACAACTTTACCGCTAACTTCAGGCACCAGATTGATCTCCCGCAAGGGTCGAACCGTACCCTCCCCTCGGATTCTTAGCACCTGCGGCCCGGTCTTAATCTGAATTGTCCGAACCATCGGCACTGGAACCGGAGGTTTGCGTTTTTCCATTGGAGGCTTACTCGCCATCAAAGCACGGAAGCCCAGCACCCCCATAGCTACAAAAGCTATGCTCAGTAAGAGTTGCAGAAGCCTTTTCTTCTTTTTGCTCATGCCGACAGTTCTCCATTTATAGCTTATCTGCTGGTTGCGATATTAAAATCTCGCTACAATAACTCAGTTTTACAGCTTTACTGATTCTCAATCTTCGTAACCTGCGTGTCCTTTGTGATTAGGTAAGGTCCACCTGCCGTGGCTACCGGTCCGGGATCAGCCCAGCCACCGCCCAAGGCCCGGTGTAGGGTCACGCGATTGTTCAGAATTGCAAAATCGACCTCCACCAGATCAATCTCTCCCTGAAAGCGAGTTCGCTGTGTGTCCAGCACCGTAAGGTAATCCACCAGACCCCTTTCGTATCGACTCTCGGCTATCCTCTGCGCAGCCCTCGCATTCGTCACAAAAATAAGTACATAGTCCCGACGTTTCAACTGCTCCTCGCGACTCAAGAAGGCACCTTCCACTTCGGCAAAAGCTGACAGTATAGTTTTGGAATATTCGGCCACGCCCTGCTGATATCTCGCTTCAGCCACTTTTTGGCCTGCTTTCAACTTGCCGGCGTCAAATATGGGTTGCGCGATGCCCACGGCTATGTTCCACAACTCACTTTCAGGCCTAAAAAGTCGGCTTAGATCCTCGCTGATGTAGCCGAACGCGCCTGTTAGTGTAATGCGGGGGAACCGGCTGGCCTTTCGTACACCAACTTCGGCATTCAATGCCACTAATTGGGCCTCAGCCGCTCGGAGGTCCGGCCGACGCAGGAGCAGCTCCGAGGGCAGCCCTGGTGGTATTGGATCAAGACGATTGTAATAGTCCTCGGGCTGGAGCCGGGGCGGACGGGTTTCGGGATACCGACCCAAAAGTACAGTCAACTGCTGTTGAGTAATACCTAATTCCTGTCGCAGAGCTGGGAGAATGGCTTCGGCTCCGGCCAGGACTCTCCGGGCCTGCCTAACGTCAAGAACAGGGGCCAGACCGCGTTTATATCGGTTTTCCACAAATGTTAAGCTCCGTCGAAAGCTCTCTATGGATTTCTTGTTGATATCTATCTGCCGCTCGAGCGACTCCATCTGTAAATACAGAGTGATGGTCTCCGCAACCACGGTCTGGGCTACGGTGCGGCGATCTTCCTCCGCCTGCAGGAGGTTCGCCCGGGTTGCCTCTTCAGCCCGAGCCAAGCGACCCCAAAGATCCAGCTCAAAGGAAGCTGGCAGCGATAACGTATAAACACTTAGTCTAGTTGGCGAAGTATCGCCTGCGATGGCACCGATAACTGGACTTTGCCGCCGTTCGGCCCCGGCATCGAGGCCCACCTGTGGGAAACGGTCGGCCCGTGTCTCCACAAGCTGGGCTCGGACCTCCAGAACTGCCGCGGTCGCCCTTTTTATATCCAGGTTGTTTTGCAAGGCCTCCTCAACCACCTGGTTTAACTCTATATTATTGAAGGATCGCCACCATTGATCCTCTGGTTCAACAAGCGTATCTCCAGCCGGAGCATACTGATAAGCCTCCGGCACCTGGATACCGATATCGGGTCGCTGATAGTCCGGACCAAGGTTCATGCAGCCGCATAAAATTAAGGCAACGGCCAAAGCCGCGTAGGACTTGAAAACCAGGATTTTCACCGCAGTTCCTCCATTTTACTCACACCCAACAAGCCTCTAAGGGAAAACTCGGTAATCTGTTCCACCAAACGGGCCTTGAAAGCGTTGTCGTACTCTCGCCCGGTCAGACGACTGACCGCCACTCTGGCAAAATTGAAGTACAGCACCATCCCGAATATGCTAAATACGTTTAGCATCTCTCGTTCTTCTCCCAAATCATCAGGCAGAACCGAACTTAACTTGGCGGCCAGCTCTTTGAAAAAGGGTTTTATTACCTGTTCTGCCACCTGCTCAAAAGCTGCGGTTGGCTGGGTCATCTCTCTGGTCATGAGTTGGCTATGACGTAGACGTTCCTCATCAGATAAAGGTCCTTCTAAGAAAGCCTGGGCTAGAGCACGCACAACCTCCCTTGGCGACAGGGAATCCTGCCCGGCTAGAGATTCTCTGAAACTCTCATGAACGCGTTTGGCCCGAACCGCCCAACGGGAGCGAAAAACTTCCAGGTATAGAGTCTCTTTATTGCCAAACTGGTAGTTTACGGCGGCTAGATTACAGCGTGCAGCCGAGGTAATCTCCCTGACGCTCACGGCTTGAAAACCTTTTCTGGCAAACAGAGCTTCAGCTTCGTCCAAGATGCGATCTCGAGTATTATCCCCCTGATTATTTCTCGTCATAAATAACCCTCTCGGCTCTTACAAACGTTTGTATCAAACGATCGTTTGAATGTCAACCCAAATTTCCCGCAAGGGCCGGGGTTTCCGCGAAATAATGACTTTCTCTCGGCTCATGGCCCTAATGATGGTATGATGGCTCGGTGCAAGAAAAAAGGCAGTATTGCAGGAATGTCACCTCATTTCGCTTATGGGTAAAACTCCCAAAACCTACGTTAAGGCATATGGAGTGCGACTCCTCTTGTCGCGGCACCCGGAGGTACGTAAACTCAAGCAGTTTAATACACCTTCCTCTCATGGCAACAAGCTCTGGAAATCTAGCTGGTTGCTCATGGAGTACTTCTATCGTCGAGGCTTGCCACATGGCGCTCGGGTGATCGAGGTCGGCTGTGGCTGGGGCTTGGCGGGAATCTACTGCGCCAAGAAGCACGGCGCTATTGTCACCGGAGCCGATATCGATGATGAAGTCTTTCCTTACCTACATTTACATGGGGACATCAATGGCGTGAAAATCTCCACGATGAAGACAGGCTTTGCTGGACTGACAGGTAAGCATCTAAGAGAATTCGATGTCATGATCGGTGCCGATATCTGTTTTTGGGATTCCCTGGTGGACCCACTGAGAAAACTTATTCTGCGTGCAATGCGAGCGGGTGTGGGTCTGGTACTTCTCGCCGATCCAGGAAGATCGCCTTTTGAGGAGTTAGGTAATTATTTCGTCATAAAGAGGGGAGGAAGAATATTGGATTGGACTGCCCAGCGGCCACGACGCGCGACAGGAAGAATACTCGAGATAGGGAGCAGTTCCGATCTCGGATTCTAGATTGCGGATTTGGGTTAGCATTGATCTATGATTTGATAGAAGGGTTCAGCTCTAGCACGGATAATTAAGAGAAGCACTTCTTGAAAATCCCCAAGCCGAATTCCACGATCCGAAATCCGAAAATCTGTGGTAAACTTTCAATCCAGTCCTTTTGCTGGTTGAGAAAGAAGAAGGATTTCGAACATGCAAGAAGATGTGAGAGACAGACCCCACCTCAACGAAAAAGATGTATTGATGCTGAACTTTATAAGAAACCCTGGGGTCTATGTTTACCGAAGACATTACCGCCAAGGACTCCGTTCCCATATCATGGAGCTGTTGAGCCCTGAGGATGTTGAAAATGAGAAAAATGGGGTGATCATAGATGGGTCGAAATGGTATCCGAGGGCTGAGCCTTTAAAGATGCTGAGAATATTCAGAGCTAAATTTCACACCCTCCGTGAGGCTGAAGAGGAGGTTGAAAGAGTAAAGGCTATTGAAACATATCTTGGCCCGGAGAACCTTGCCAAGTCAGATGAATTCCTGGTGGATTATTCTAGGAATGGGAAGCGTGAGCTACTGCTTTGCGGCCTCCAAGAATACGTGAAAGGCGCCATACTGGATCCCTGGAACCCTCTGGAAGATAACCATTTGCTTTCAATTTTGCGCCGCATCAGTTTTGATGATTTTGAAGATGCTGAAGTCGTGGGCGACCGTTGGATTGTTGATGTCCGCAAGAAGGCTGAGGTCTTTATAGGAAAAGTAAAGAAGATGATCCTGGAAGCTCAGCATGTTCCAGATCTTGCTGGTATTGGCAACCTCATGCTCACGCGTGATGGGGATATCAAGCTGGTCGATATAAATAACATATCCAGGGTATCGTTCGACTCAATCATCGCTCTCGATGACAGGGGCTACCCTGTCTGTGATAAATCAATTGAAGCCCTGTCACTCCTGGAGTGGGGATTGCTTAATAGATCTCTACATCAGCATGACCCGATTTATAAGACATACCTGGAGCCTAGGAGATTGGAAGAGGTCAAGGTTAAGGAGAAGGATTTCTATCTTGCTTTGGAGGCTGCCAGTTCAAAACCTGAGATCTCTCCATCATAGCCGTTCTAAAGTGTCTCTTAGGATGATGAGAGCCAGCCTAATAGTGAGCCTCCTCCCACTCCTCACGAGCGGCTTCCTGACAATCGCCTGCAAAAATAAAAACTCAGACAACTCATCTCCTCATTCCAAAAGTGTCATTGCGCCAGTTAGGCCGGTCCAGTTGATCCCTCTCGCAGGAAAACTTGCACATTCGTCGGCAGAGATATCTGGTCTCACCTGGTATGGCGATTATCTCATCATCTTACCTCAGTATCCGGGCCGTTTTGTGTCTTCAGGGGACGGGCTGGTTTTCGCAATTGCAAAACAGAGTATTATTGACTTCTTGAATGGGAGATCCGAGGTTGCGATCGCACCGTACGAGATTCCCTTCTCGGGCCAAGGTATGGAGCAGAAGATCAAAGGCTTTCAAGGTTATGAAGCCATTGCCTTCCTGGGTAATCGCGCCTTTCTGACAATCGAATCACAGTCTGGGAGGTCTATGCTCGGCTACCTGGTTGCAGGGGAGATAGCGAGAGATTTGAGCGTCCTCCGACTTGATCCAGAAATACTAAGAAAGCTACCATCTCAGGCCGATATCATCAATATGACTGATGAGGCACTGCTAGTGGTGGATGACAAGATTGTCACCATGCACGAGGCCAACGGCGCCATCGTGAATTCCAGCCCGGCTGCACACCTCTTCACCCCAGCACTAAAGCTCTTGGGCACAATTCCTTTTCCTACGCTCGAATATCGGGTCACTGATGCCACTTATCCAGATGCGAAGGGCCGCTTCTGGGTGATCAACTATTTTTTCCCCGGTGAAGGTCCGGCACTTAAGCCGGCACCTGACCCTCTGGCATACAAGTATGGGTTCAGTAACACTAGGATATTCTCTTCTGGTGTTGAAAGATTGGTGGAACTCCAGTACTCAAAGAACGGAATCACATTCACGAAAACAAAACCTGTTTATCTGGAGAATAGCAAGCAAAATCGACCTCGCAACTGGGAAGGTTTGGTTCGCCTTGAAAATAAGGGTTTTCTGCTCATGACCGACAAGTTTCCCCGTACTCTTTTAGGCTTTGTCCCTTGGCCGCCGGAATAAGGGACAGATGAAAGGATTACAGAGCTATGCGCAAATTGGGCCTGGTTTTCCTCCTTGTATCATTTATCTTGTGTTGCCTGGGTTGCGGGGGTGGAACTACAGTATCGCATACTGCGCAGCCATCAACTCAAGGAAAAGGACTGGCCAGGATGGGCCATTCCATACAGGTTGGTGCTTTCGCAAATCTGGATAACGCCGTCCGGCTCAGTGAAGCCTTGGAGAGGCAAGGCTTGAATGCCTATTACTTTGTCCATGAGACAGGGTTCTATAAGGTTCGCTTCGGTGATTTTCGCTCAAAACAGGCGGCCCGCGGCGAGGCCGAGCGTATTCGTGAGGCGGGGATCATAGATGAGTATTATATAGTTAGTCCCGATGATTATGCAGCCTCGAGTTACAGAAAATACAACGACACCCAAATAAGAGATGAGATTGTGAAGACGGCGAAAAGGTTTATTGGTGTCGATTATCGCTGGGGTGGCTCTTCACCAAATGTGGGGTTTGACTGCAGCGGCTTGACCATGACGGTTTATCGGCTTAATGGCCTCAATTTACCTCGCTCATCGAGAGAACAATACAGGGTTGGAAGTCCTATCAGCCAAAGTAGACTTTCACGGGGAGATCTGGTCTTCTTCGCCACTTCCAGAGGAAGACGGGTGTCTCACGTTGGGATATACACCGGGAGCGGCAAATTCATTCATGCACCCAGAAAAGGAAAGAAGATACGCACTGAATCCTTGACCAATTCCTACTTCAGATCTCGCTACGTCGGCGCGAGAACCTACTTGAACTAGATTTAAATTGCAGATTTCAGATTTAGCCTTGAAGTCTTCACTTTGGTCAACCTTAAGCAAAGATGAGCAAACTACAATCAGAAAACCAAACTCCACATTCTGCAATCTAAAATCTGAAATCTAAAATCTAATGGGGTTAATCTATGCTGTATGCGCGACCTGCTGCTGAACATCCCTATTTTGCACAAGACCAGCAGCGCCCGCTGGTAATGGCTCACAGGGGCGGTGCAGGCCTCTGGCCGGAAAACACCATATATGCCTTTGAGAGTGCCGTGGCTTTGGGAGCTGATATCTTGGAGACTGAGATACGCAGCACCGCTGACGGTGTACTAGTGCTATTTCACGACAGCAGCGTTGACCGTACTACCAATGGTACAGGCCTTACCAGTTCACTCACGCTTGCAGAGATGAAAACACTAGATGCCGGTTTCAGTTGGTCCAGCGATGACAGCCAGACATTTCCCTTTCGGGAGCGCGGGATCACGGTGCCAACCCTAGAGGAACTATTCACTACTTTCCCAAATATGCGGATAAATATTGATATTAAGCAGGTAGAACCGTCACTGGTCGACCCTCTTTGTGAGACCATCCGCATTTTCGGTATGACTGACAAGGTGATGGTGGCTTCGTTCGACTCAAAAGTTCTTCAGCCGTTTAGGGCCAAGTGTCCCGAGGTGGCGACTTCCTTCAGTGTCCGCGAGGTTACAATATTTTATCTCTTGAATATGGTTTCATTGGGTGGAGCATACAGGCCAGCTGCCCAGGCATTACAGGTGCCCGAGTATCGAGAAAGACTCCGTGTACTCACGCCTAAACTTATCGACACCGCCCACAATCTTAATCTCAGAGTCCATGTCTGGACAATCAATGAGACGACGGATATGCGTCGATTGCTAGATTTAGGTGTGGATGGCATCATCACCGACTATCCTGACCGGTTGTTGACACTATTGGGCCGCAATCAATAATAATCTTATGCATGATACTGAAACCTTTCTTGATGCCAAATCCGAACTAACACACACCCTCCAAGTACTCCTCCAAGAGCCTCAGAATAAGTTGTTTCAGCGTAACCCCCTCCATCGCTGCCCTGGCCTTTGCCCTGCGATGCAGATCTTCTGGAACCTCTCTGAGATTGATTGTTGCCACCCGACACCTCCAACTGTTTAATTTGTATCAAGTGTATAGTATGATACATACGAGTCAACCTCTTTTCCTCCGAATGTGCTCGTGATCCTAGCCCGCATATTTCATGAATTGACGTCACGAGACCGCCTTGGGATTTCAGATTTCGGATCTCGGATTTCGGATTTTTGAACGCAGATTGAAGACTTGTATCAACTGCATTCCGAAATCCGCATTCCGCATTCCGAAATCCGAACGTGGTCGCAGTCCGCCGTAGGCGGATTAATGAAATATGCGGGCTAGAGGCCTGGCACAAAAGAGGTGAATTGCTTGAAGAGATTGTGATGGTTATACTATTACCTCGACATTGGTATTGAATAATACAAGAATGAGCGCCCAGTTTGGGCTGTAAATTGTGTGAGGAAAAGGGGGATCTTAGAATGAATACCAAGACAATGCGCAGATTTCTTTTTGTTATTGCGTTCGTTGGTATTTTTCTCGTCGCGAACGAAACTTTTGCTGAAAAAACCTTACCACTTCAGATGGGACAGGAGCCCAGATGTGAGAGTTTGATGCCATCCGGAAAGCCAGATTCCGGAGGATACGAAGTGGAGAACATCTGGCTCCAGAAGAAAGGGATTGTTAAACATGTTTACGATGATGATCAAGGTAAGATCTGCTTTGAACCGGTAAGCGTCGGCAGCACAAGAGTCAAGATCACCGGGATGGTATACGAACTTGATAAGAACCAACAGTTGAAGTCCAGCAAGAGATTCTACCGCAACTACAGAGTTAGGGTTCGCCCCTAGCTGTTGCCTTAACCCTAACGTTGCATACCTGCGTCGAGGAAAACGCGTAAGAGCGTGCCAGATGTGATTGCGCGCAGGCTCGGATTGGTCGAGGCGTACTTCACCGTACGTGAAGTCCTGTCCGAGGCGAGCACCGTTCGGCCCGAGCTCACGGCCGAGGGCAGCCGCAGATGGTGCGCTATCGCGCGAGCGCAGTGGTTTTTACCTCTGTAGGTATGCAACGTTAGGGTTAACTATCGTTCGAGCTCCGCGGATGAAAGACGAATCCCTGCAGGGAGCTGCGGCAGAATTGCCGTTTTAGGAGGAGCCGTTCCCGCATGCATTTCCCGCAAAACATCTGGCAGATCGAAAAGCGACCTTCCTTCTCGAACCAGGGTGGACGCAGGCACCTGCGAGGTTGCAATGTAGTGCAGAGCTTTCTTTACTGTCTCCGGAGTATGATGAAAAGAGGCATAGATTCTAATCTCATTATAATGAAGGCGAGTGGTATCGACACGGAGCTCGGTTCCACGTGGGCAGCCGCCAAAAAGATTCACCCGGCCCCCCGGCCGCACAAGTTCAACAGCGTAATTCCATGTTTCAGGTCGGCCCACCGCCTCAATTACACAAGCAAAGCCGAGCTTGTGGGGTGTGAACTCCCTGCACAACCGCTCAACCAAATCTGCTGAGAACCTCTCTGCAACAGTATTTGTCACCCCGAGTTCACGGGCCACGGCCAGCCGATCTGCCTGCTCATCCACCGAAGTAACTTCCGCTCCAGCCAAAACAGAGAGCCGTGCCAGCATGAGACCCAGGGGCCCTGCACCGATCACCAGGACTCTCTCTCCTTCAATTAAATCGACGTCTTCCACACCTTTCACTGCACAGGCGAGAGGCTCGACGAGTGCTGCCTTGGAGGCCTGAAGGCCAGGAGGAAGTGTAAGACAATTGTTTTCCACAATACGTGAGGGTATGCGGATGTATTCAGCGTAGGCCCCATTGACGAAAAGCAGTTCGCTGCAGAGGTTGGGTTTATCCAATTCGCAAAAATAGCAGTCCCAACATGGAGCTGAGTTTGCGGCTACGATCCGGGTTCCCGCCTGGAAGCGGTCGTTATCGCTTACCACTACTTCGCCGGCGAACTCATGGCCGAATACTGCCGGAGGCTTGATCATACGCTCGTGATAACCACGGAGAAACACTTTCAGATCAGTGCCACAGGTCAGCGCCGCTTCCACCCGCACGAGAAGCTCGCCTGGCAGTGGCTCTGGGACAGGGATTTTTTCCAACCTGACATCCTCTTTGCCGTAAAGCACGCAGGCGTACATGGTGTCAGGCAAGGGTCCCGTCATGACCATCAGTCTCCTTATTGATTTGAATGTGGAATATGCAATGTGCCAGCTCCAGCCGGGCTCGTCTCTTAACCCTAACGTTGCAAACCTGTTGCCGGCCAAAACCGCTAAACTCGCACCAGTCAGCGCCATCTGCGACCTTGCTCGTCTCAGGCAGGATCTCACGTACGGTTAAGTACGCTTCGACCTTCCCGAGACTGTGCGAGGTCACATCTGACGCACCCTGGCGCGTTTTTCCTCGGCACATTTTTGCAACGTTAGGGTTAACTATCAACCATCTTCGGATTAGGAGAGACTGCCACCTTTAATGAGCTTCCCTCTGGGCATCTTGCCAAAGCTAGGGCGCGATTGATCTCCCCCAGTGCAAATATGTGTGTCACAAGCTCCCCCCACGGAAGGTGCTCGTCAAGCAGGGTCTCCCGTGTAACAGAATTCAGCTCAATGGAGGCTGAATAGCTTCCCCTGATTTGCTTTTCTGCGACGCCGATTTGACCTGCATCTATCCTCAATTCCTGGCCCAGGCGGGTGTGGGCGAAAAGGATAAGCCTACCGCCGGGACGCAGCGCGCAAAACGAACGGTTTATGGTTTCTTCGGATTCCATGGCGGCAATTACCGCGTCTGGACCCAATGGTGCCGCCACCTCCATAAGCTTGCCGGTCAGGTTCTCGTCCGGATGAAAAGCTGCAGTTGCGCCGAACTCTAGAGATTTCTCTCTTCTTTCAGCAACCGGCTCGACCGCAATAGTTTCCCAGCCTCTTTTCCGGGTCAGAGCAGTTAGCATAAGCCCAACAGGACCTTGACCCAATATCACCACAGTTCCCCTGGAATCAGGAAGCTCACTGGCGCATTTGAGACACGTATTTAGTGGCTCCATGAGAATCGCTACCTTGCCCGACAAATATTCTGGCAGCTCTATTACACCACCTCCTTTTACAATCCAGGGCAGGACCTTGACGTATTCAGCCCACCCCCCACCGGCCGGGAAAAACCCCGCAGTTGTGCCAGTCTTCTTGTAACCAGTACACTGACTGTAGCGGCCAAGTTCGCACAGTGGGCAACTACGACATGGCACGTGGTGATAAACAGCCACCCGCTTGCCAAAGAACCTTTCAGCTCCTTGGCCTGCAGCCACTACCACACCCGCCATCTCATGGCCAAGGATTAAGGGTGGCTCTACCAGGCCAAGATCGAGCTTTTTAATGTCCGTGGGGCAGAGCCCGCAGGCTTCGACGCGAAGGAGCAGTTCACCAGCACCGATCCGTGGCACCGGCACCGTTTCGATCTCGACCTCGGAGCCGCCGCGCCATACCGCGGCAATCATCTCAAGGGGTATAGATTCTACATTCATTGAATAATGTGATGGGTCCTGAGACCCGCCCGACTTCTCCGTTCCTCACGTCAGCTTTCGACGACGAGAGCCTCCCGGAAATACGGCTCAGGAGATATGATGTTCTCAGCCAAAGGCCACATCCAATATCATCATCACCGTAAACCCAATCATTAGTCCCATAGTGGCCAAATCCGCATAGCCGCCACTTTGGGACTCAGGTACCACCTCCTCCACCACAACGAAGATCATAGCGCCAGCGGCAAAGGCCAGGGCGTAAGGCAGAATTGGCCTCGCAATCAAAACAGCAGCAGCTCCAATTACGCCTGCAATGGGCTCAACAACGGCCGAGAGCTGCCCGTACCAGAAACATTTCAGCCGAGGTACTCCCTCCCGCCGAAGCGGCATCGCCACTGCCATTCCCTCAGGAAAGTTCTGGATGCCAATGCCCACAGCCAATGCGACTGCCGCTGCAAGTGTTGCCGATGGCAGCCCTGCGGCAACAGCTCCAAAGGCAACCCCGACGGCAAGACCCTCCGGAATGTTGTGCAAAGTGATGGCAAGGATGAGCAAGGTAGTCCGCCGCCACGTGGTTGAGATTCCCTCAGCCTCCTCCATAGACGCAAAGAGGTGAAGGTGTGGCAGGAACTTATCGACCAGCCGTAAGAACACAGCGCCCATGAGAAAACCAGTTGCAGCAGGAAACCATGAAGGCAAGGCCTGACCCTCTGCCATCTCGAGAGCAGGAGCCAGCAAAGACCAATAGCTGGCAGCGATCATCACTCCACCTGCAAAACCAAGCATGGGGTCAAGTATTTTTTTACTCACCTCTTTGGTAAAGAAAACCGCTGAAGCCCCCAATGCAGTCAGAAACCAAGTAAAACATGTGGCAACCAAAGCTTGAAGCACGGGGTGAAGATTCATGAAATACTGCACCATCTTCCAAAGCCCTCCCACCTGTTGATTAAGCGGTCACCAATTCTGCTTGTCTCTATATGAGCTGGAAATAACTGCATGAGCGGCAGATTACCGCTCGTGAGTCATCCTTGCCAAATATCCTCTTTATCAAAATCGGGAAAATAATCGTCTTCTTTTTGGGCGAACATTTCGATCCAGCCAGCAACCCTCTCTTCACCATAAGCCTTCTTCCAGGCTCCAAGAATAGCAGCTACAGGTATATCAGCATGTGTGCCATGGTATTCCACATACTCCATGTATTTGTTATTGTCCAGATTGAAGGGATGAAAAAGGCTATCCTCACGACCATCGAATTCCATTGGTTGCACTTTATGTCTTTCGCAAAGTTCCTTGTTGAATGCAGGGGTTGCCTTGACCCACTTTCCTTCCAGATATAGCTCCACAAATCCATGGTACACGAACACATTGCTCCCAAGAAAATCGATTAGCTGTTTGGTGGCTAGGTGATTCTTGACGGTAGCAAAACCAACCCGTGAAGGTATTCCGCAGGTCCTGCTCAAAGCGCAGAGTAGAGCCACTTTGGGCACACAGAAGCTTCGCCCACGTTCAAGGACTTTGCTCGCCTGGTAATGCTCCACCAAGTGAAAAGGGCTGTAGGGGTCGTAACGAATTCCATCGCGCACAGATAAGTAGAGCTTCACCGCGCGCTCCACCTGACCTCTGCTACCTGCAACCGTATCTAGGGCGTACTCGAGAACCCTGGGATGATCACTGTCGATAATGACTGTTGGCCTCAAGTAGAGTGGACTGTGGGATTCCATTGTTTCGTTTTATCAAAGTTCCAGCTTCGTACTACATATAATGGATCTATTTGGTCAGTTGAGTGAAAGTTTACCCTAACGTTGCAAACCTGTGCCGAGTAAAAACGCGTCAGC